>VFQN01005067.1_pt1 | contig 16601 bp, 13 predicted proteins | sample 3512371 | NCBI WGS metagenome assembly VFQN01 (sample SAMN10412370, study PRJNA504923) | tailings metagenome | isolation source: Replicate 2 from Balatoc abandoned mine | place: Philippines: Itogon, Benguet | collected 2017-08-28 | reverse complement strand
CCAGTCAAAGTCGCCGTTGGCAGCGCCGAGCCGGCGGAACGTCCCTTCGCTGACGAAATTGATGTGATAACTTTCCAGCGTGTTCTCGACCAGGATCTTCCAGTTGGCCTCAATCATCAGTTCGTTGGTGTCGACCAGGTCGCCGAAAGCAGTGGTCATCGCCTCAATGCGCGACCACGCTTCTCCCAGATATGCCTGCAGGGTTTCCGCCTGCTGGTTTTCGGTCACGAAGACCAGACCACCGCAGGTCTCCACCCGCCACCGCTTCAGCCGCAGCGCCTGACAGACTTCCGGCGTCAGATTGTCGAACCGGGGACGCTTGGGGATGCCGGCGGGAATGCCTTCCGCATTATAGGTCCAGCCATGATATGGGCATTGCAGCGCGCGGTTGCCGCAGCTTTCGGTCTGAATGCGGCTGAAACGGTGCGAACAGACGTTCTGGAACGCGTGCAGGTTACCAGCGAGATTCTGCACGACGACAGACCGCCCGCCGATTTCCCGCGTGATGAAATCGTTATGGGATTCGAGTTGCCGGGTAAAGCCGGCGAATTGCCAGATCTGGCGAAACCGCTCCTGCTCCCGCTCGAATGTCCCGGGGTCGGTGTAGACGGTGGCTGGCAAATATGACTGCATATCAATCGTTCCTGACTCTCTGCCGATCGCACTCAGGCTGCCAGATAGCCGCCGTCGATGGCCAGCGTTGTTCCGGTAATCCAGCCGGCGGCATCGGACAACAAAAACGCGATTCCATTGGCGACGTCTGCGGGAGTCCCCAGTCCCAGCGGATGCATGGCCTCAATTGCGGCGAACTGTTCGGCCGGCAAAGTGGCTTTCTGTCGCAATGTCATCTCTGTCAACACCTGCCCTGGAGCCACGGCGTTCACGCGGATCTGTTCGGCAGCCAGTTCGAGGGCCAATGCCCTCGCCACAGACAGCAGCGCACCTTTGCTGGCGCAGTAGGCAGACACTCCCGGCTGTGCGACCAGTCCCATGACTGAGGCAACAAACACCAGGCTGCCGCGTTCGGCCCGGACCTGCTTCTGGCGGAAGCCTTTCGCCAGGGCAACGGCGGCCGAAACATTCACCCGCTGAATCTGCTCGAATTGTTCGGTGTTCTGGAAGCGAATCGGCCGAATCACATGCAGACCGGCAGAATGCACGACTCCGTTCATGGGGCCATGATCCCCGGTAAGTTGTTTCATCCAGCCGGGAATCGCTTCGGTGTCTGCAATGTCCGCAGCCGAGATGATGTGGCCATCACCCGTCAGTTGTTCCCTGCAATTGGCTAACCGTTCGGCATCACGCCCGGAGAGAATGATACGGGCTCCGAGTTTGCTCAATAGAATCGCTGTCGCCTGACCAATACCCGAGGAAGCCCCGGTAATCAGATAACTACGTCCGGACAAGTCCAGGGGATTCAACATGCAGCACGCTCCTCACCAACTGCAGGACTGGCGGAGGCCAGCAGTGTGACAATCTCCGGCCACGATCGAGTCCCATTCGGCAGAAACCCCGCAGCAGAAATCCGCAGGTAACTTCGAGGAAGCGCTGCGCGCAGTCGTCCGATCACTTGTGCGCGAGGCGGAGCGAACGCGAAACCTTGCGTCATTATTCGCCAGGAATTCAGGCAGCTTTTCGTGCGGGCGCAGCAGCCGCGATAATCTGGCTGAAGAGCTCACTGATCGCGCCACATTCCAGCACCGCGTTCGGAGCGAGTGTGACGCCGTACTCTTCGTCGACCAGTGCAATCAGCCCCATGAACGTCAGCGAACTCCAGCCTTCGACCTGCTGCAACTCAGTTGCCGGCTGGATTGTGCCAGCATCCAGTTCAAAGAGTTCGTCCAGTTGACTACAGAAAGTCGTCAAATCCATTTGACATTCACCTTCCAGGCGTTCGCCCACAGCGACTGGAAAATCGCCGTCAGGCCAGATGCGATGGGCAACTCCGTTGCGCCGATCCTGTGATTCCGGACGCCTTATACGGCAGTTTCTGCCGGAGAGTCAAGACGGATTCAGGCGGCCTGGCGGTGGTCCTGGGACGCTGTAATCCCCATAAACTCGGACATCGTTGCCTCGCCAGCCGCGGAGACTCCGTCGCGCCGCAGCACTTTTTTGACGGTGAGCAGCAGGATTTTGAGGTCGAGCCAGGGGCTGCAGTGGTCGACGTACCAGACGTCGCGTTCGAGGCGGTCTTCCCAGGTGGCTGCGTTGCGGCCGTTGACCTGGGCCCAGCCGGTCAATCCGGGCCGGACTTCGTGGCGGCGGGCCTGGCGGGCGTTGTAGCGGGGCAGGTATTTCACCAGCAGCGGACGCGGACCGACGAAGCTCATTTCGCCGCGCAGAATGTTCCAGAGTTCCGGCAGTTCGTCCAGGCTGGTCGACCGCAGCCAGCGGCCGAAGTCCGTGAGCCGCACGTCATCGCCCAGTAGTTCGCCGTCAGGACCACGGGCATCGGTCATGGTCCGGAACTTCTGCAGGCGGAAGATTTCGCCGTTCAGGCCTGGACGGTTCTGGTGAAAATAAACTGGAGTTCCCAGCCGGCGACGGACCAGGAGCGAGGTTACGACCAGCACGGGAGCCAGCAGGACCAGCAGCGTGACTGCAGCCGCGACGTCGAAGACGCGTTTCCCCCAGGAGGTATACCAGTTTCGCGTGACAGATCGAGACACCACATTTTCCTCGCGGGGATAGAGTCGCGAATGTGGTAACAAAAGCCAGGCATTACGGATAGACCGAATTGCTTCCCGCAGGCCACGACCTGCAGGGCCCGCGCACCTCACCGATTCTCGATTCCTGGAGCGGCTTCACAGTAATCCACTGGAGTTTTTTTCCTGCTGCATTCTAAGATGAAGCACACTGAACTATGAGACAGTAAATCGTTTGTCACGACGGGAAACGCCCATGCCAGCGTCCGGAAAGTTTGACCTGCTGATCCGTCTGGCCCTGTTCGCGATTCTGGCGGTCCTCGCCGGTGCCACGGAGGCCGCTCCACCGCGGATCTCCGGGGTCAAGGCGGTTCCGCGAGCTATTATGACGCTGGAACGCGACTACGTGGCGTCTCTCAACACGGATGATTCCCCGATCCGCCCGGGAGTCACGGTCGATGTACAGTTGCTGTCCGGCAAGTCCTACACCGGCCTGGAAATCGCGGAGATGAAGGCCGGGCCGATGGACAACACGTTTCGGACCCTGAGCTTCAAGCCGTCCCGGGGTAACCCGTCCAAACTGGCTCCCAATACCCTCCAGCGGCTGACGACACCCGAAAACAGTTTCGACGTGGTGATTGATCCCGCGGCCAAGGCGTGGTTGCTGATCGATCAGAAAAAGCGGGATGATGTTGCCGCGGAGCGGCTGCAACGCGGTCAATCGCAGTTATGGGAAACGCCGACCCGCGAGGAACTGGACGAGGCCACAAAGTTCTACGACGATTTGCTGGCGAAGGTGCAGGCAGAGTTTCCGCAACGACCGTTCCAGCGTGTCGAGACCCGGTACTTCGTCTTCTATACCGATATGCCGGCTGCTCAGGTCGGCGGCTACATCGCCAATCTCGACAAGATGTACGACCAGTTGTGTGTGCTGTTCGGTATCCCTGCGGGGACGAACATCTGGCTGGGAAAATGCCCGATCATCGCCTTCCTCGACAAGCCGGTCTTCCAGCAGTTCGAGGCCCGACATCTGGACAACCCGAACACGGAAGGTGTCGCCGGCTTATGCCATAGCTGGAGCGACGGGCGCGTCGTCATCACCTGTGCCCGTGGCAATGATCCGGTGTATTTTGCGGTGGTGCTGGTCCATGAGACCGCTCACGGGTTTATGCACCGCATTCGTTCCTCGGCCCGGATTCCACTCTGGTTGAATGAAGGCCTCGCAGAGTGGATCGCCGGCGTCGTGGTGACACAGAGCGACCATATCAGCAACAAGATGACCGGCGCCCTGCCCGCCATCCGGCAAACCGGCACGCTCGGCGGCAACTATTTTGACGAAGAGGGGCATCTGGATGCCTGGCAATACGGCGTCGCAGCCACCATGACGCAGTTTCTGTTGTCGACCGATGCCAATGCCTATCGCGGCTTGCTCACCGCCATCAAGGAAGGCTATTCCTGGAACGAAGCTCTTGAGTTGACGTACGGCATCAGCCCGGAAGAACTGGTGATCGGCTACGGCCGGCAACTCGGCTATCCGGCCTTGAAACCGTAAGAATCCAGCGTGATCCAACCAAAACAGCGGCCGTTGTTCAGCCGGCAGATTTCAACGTCCGCGATGCGACGGATCGGGCAGATTTAGCGGCCCCTGCTGACTCCGGCAGTCGTCTGAGCAGGCGACGTTCCAGCCGGCGAATTTGTAGTTTCTGGTCGGATCGCAGTTGTTCCAGTCCGGCGGCGATCAGCCCGATCACGCCCAGAAACAGCAGCATCTGGCCGACTGTCGCCACCAGCCAACCGGTCATGACCGTTCGCGGCGTGTTGCCAAAGTGACCGCTCACTACTGTTGCGGTCCCGCATGTCAGCAGGAACACACCAAGATACGCGGTGAGCTGGCTGCCGTTCATGGCCCATAAATGAGAGCGTGCAGACTTGTGTTTTGAGCGTCGCCGGGACGAGGTCTGCCCTGATCCCGCCGACGCTGCAGACGCGAGCGTATCCGCCGTCCCTCCGTCTGTCACCTTGCCAGCGCCGCTCGTTGATCCAGCAGATCCGCCTGTGCTGAACGACTCTGCGACGGCAGAATGAACTTCGAGCGCGGATGGTGGCGGTGAGTGTGTTTCCGGCGTTAACAGATTCTCCGCATTCCAGCGGGCCAGCAACTCGGAGGCGTCTTCCGAGAGCGGGTGCGGTCCCTGCCGCACAGCGCGGAGCGGCACTGTCGTCTGACTCAACTCCAGGTGGCAGCGCGTGCAGTTCAGCCGTCGATGATCGGCCGACAGCTCGGTCGCCACATCGGCATGACAGACCGGGCACCACATCGCCAGGCTCCGGGAATGACGACCGAATTTCTGCCGTCCGAATTCGGGCACGAGCCGGCGAAAACCGGACGCTCCCGTTGTCAGACACACCGGCAGAATGACCAGCCGCACTCATATCGCAGGCCGGAATCCGCCTCAATTCCAGCTGCAGGCCATTGACCGGCAATCGCGGAGTTGCGCAACGGAATCTGTCAGGAAAGATCAGCGAGCGGCGGTGTCTGCCGATGGAGTGACCATTCCCTGTTGAAATGCGGTTCCGATGACCCGGTGGGGGAAACCCGATTGACCCTGTCCTGCCCTCAGAGATACCATCAACCGGCTTCCCACGGAACCGGGAGGTCGATCTGGCAGCAAGGAGGCGAGGCATGGAGGCAGCGGCGCTGGAAGTTGTGCCCCGGGCACATGTGGAACTATTGCGCAGCGGGCGAGCGGTCATCCAGCACGAAGGCCAGGCGCTGCTTGATCTTGCGCGACGGCTGGACACCGCCTTTTGCGCCGCGGTCGAGCAGATTGTGGACTGCCGCGGTTGCGTGATCATCACTGGTGTGGGCAAGGCAGGACTGATCGGCCAGAAGCTGGTCGCGACCTTTTGCTCGACCGGAACCCGTTCGTTTTTTCTGCACCCGACAGAAGCCTTTCATGGCGATCTGGGCTGTCTGGGCGATGGCGATATCCTGCTGGCCTTGTCGAACAGCGGCGAATCGGAAGAAGTCAATCGCCTGCTGCCGATGATTAAATCGGCCGGTGTGCCGGTCATCGCCTTGACTGCGAATGTTCACAGCACTCTCGGCAGCCAGGCAGACGTCGCCGTGTGCATCGGACAGCTGGCGGAAGCCGGCCTGCACGGTCTGCCCCCGACCACAACGACCGCCGCCATGCTGGCGGTCGGGGATGCGCTGGCGATTGTGGTCGCCGAATGTCGCGGCTTCACGCCGCAGCAGTTCGGCCGGTTCCACCCCGGCGGCAGTCTGGGACGCCGGCTGGCCAGCGTGCAGGAAGTCATGCGCCGCGGCGACGAACTGAGGATTGCCAGCGAAGACACTTCGGTCCGCGAAGTGCTGACGTCGCTGTGCCGTCCCGGCCGTCGAACCGGTGCCGTGATGATCGTCGACAGCGACGGCTGCCTGTGTGGTCTGTTCACCGACAGCGATCTGGCACGGTTGCTCGAACAACGGCGGGACAGCCAACTGGATCGACCGATTGCAGAAGTCATGACTGCCAGGCCCATCACGTTGTCCGACACCGCGATTCTGGCGGAGGCCGTTCAGATCCTGAGCCAGCGTCATCTGAGCGAATTGCCGGTGATTGATGGCGACGGACATCCCATCGGCCTGCTGGATATTACCGACGTCATCGGACTGATTCCCGGAGAGACCAGGGTTTAGTCCGCAAGGTAACCGGAACAGGGAATCTTCACCGATTGATGATTTGAGACGCCGTATGGATTCACCCCAGGCTCTCTCCGAACATCAGCCGGAATCGCCAGCGAGGGACCAGACAAGACTCCCTCGCTGGCGATTCGGACTGGTGAATCACCCCGGCGTCCGATACTGGACATTCGACTGACTTCATGCTGCTGCCGCGATTACTGCTGACGCTTGCTGTGGCCTTGTCGCTGTCGGGGTTGTATTGCGCCTACGCGATCTTCACCCGCCCGCTGCTGACGTTGCCCACACTGAGCGTCGTTGCGCCGGTCGGACCGATGAATGCGCCGCCGCGGCCGGTGGAGAATGTCCGCGTTGCGGAAACCCACCTGCCCCAGCAGGAATGGGCTGCGAACGCGAAGTACCACCTGAAAAGTCACGATGCCTACATCTACGCCAACGACTGGGAGATGGAAGGCGACTCGGGTCGTGTCCGGCTGAAGCCGTTCGCGATGGTCTGGATGTCGAAGAACACCAAAACCGGGGACACAGAACCGGTGACGGTGGTCAGCGAATCGGCGCTCGTCCGCTTTGCCGGCAACTTCGAGATGCCGAATCCGAACCCCGGGCGACTGGTGCATGCCATCCTGAGCGGACGGGCACAGATCAATGGTCCGAACGGAATGGTCATCGACGGCCGGGAGTTTACGTTCTCGGAAGCGGCGAACCGCCTCTGGAGCGACTATCAGGTACGCTACGAATACGCGGGCAACCGCGGGCGAGCCGACATTCTGGAAATTGATCTCATTCCCCAGGAAGGGGAACCGGGGAAAGATCGTCCCCATATCTTCGGTATCCGCAACGTGCGTCTCAGCCGCAACGTCGTCATGGAGTTGCAGCTCAAGGAGAATGAGAAGCCGTTCCCGCTGAAGGTCAAATGCAAGGGCAGTTTCCAGTTCAGCGTGCTGGACGAAATGGCGACGTTCCGTGAGGGTGTCATTGCGTCGCGACAAACCGGTCCAGCGGCGTTTGACTGGATTGACTGCGAGCATCTGGCCGTCCAGTTTGAAACCCCCGACGATGGCCGGCCCTCACGACCGCTGCCACTCGCCGGACAGACGGAACAGTATCAGCAACTGGATTCGCGACTGAAATTCGTCCGGCTGCAGGCCGATGCGGCAGAACCCACGCCGCATGATGAAGCTCCGCCTCTGATTCGTCTGTTCTCGATCGATCATCAACTCGAAGCCCGCGCGACGCAGCTGCAGTACGACGGCCAGCAACAGCAGATCCGGCTGTCTCATCCGCAAGGAGTCCAGGTGCTGCATGCGGAAAGTCCGGTCCTGCAATGTCCCGAAGTTGTGCTGACCCTCGGCGACGGACAGCAGCTCAAGTCGGCGCTGTGCCGCGGAGCGGGCTGGCTGCTGCATCGGGACGAACAGACGAAGACGATCGACTTCGCAGCCGACTGGAAGACTCAGTTGCGACACATGCACGACGTCGCCAGCGGCCTCGATTTTATCGAACTTCAGGAACGGGCCTCGCTGCGACAGCCGGTGCAGGAAATGGCCCTGGGAGCCGAAGTCATTCGTGCCTGGTTGCGGCAACCACCCAAAAGCGAACAGCCTGATCAGAAGGCCGGCAAAGCAGGCTCACTGCCGCTGACATCCGGAGTCAAACAGATTACCGCCGAGCGGTTTGAAGCGGAAAAAGACGTAGTTTTCGTCAGTCCGCAACTGGAAGGGCAAAGCCGGAAGCTGGAAGTCTGGCTGGATCATTCCCTGCCGCCTGTTGATCCTGTCCAGCGGCCATCCCCCCGGAGCGAAGCCAACCCGCAGGAGCCAGCATCCGGAGCGAGTTCGCAAAAAAATCCCGGGGACAAAATGGAACCGGTAGCAGCGTCCGCAGACACGATTCGCGTGCGTCTGCGACCGGGTTCCGCCAAAACCCCGGATGTGGCCGACCTGTGGGCCGACGGTCGAGTCGCCCTGCAGCAGAAGGGCCAGTCCGACGGCCAGCCGGTCAGCGCACTGGCAGAGCATGCTCACGTCGTCAATCACGGGGGGAACCGACAGCACGTGCGGCTCGAAGGCCGCCCCGCCCATCTCAGCGACCAGGCGCAGGGAATCGACCTGGAAGCTGGTGTCATGCACCTCGACCGCGCCGACAACCAGTTCGTGGTCGAAGGCAGCGGCACCCTGCAACTTCCGGTCAAGAGCGACCTCGACGGCAAGCCGCTGTCGCAGCCGGGACAACTGGTGGTTGCCTGGCGCGAACGGATGACTTTCGACGGCCTGCTGGCGACGTTCCGGGGACAGGCGTCGGCGGAACTGGAGAATCGCCGGCTCAGCTGTGAAAAAATGGAGATCACGCTCTCGCAGGCGGTGAAGTTCGATGATCCGCCGCGCAAGGGCGGCAAGAAGCTGGACGTCCAGGCAATCGCCTGTCGCGATCATGTCGAACTGAAAAGTCAGGTCTACAAGGACTCGAAGCTGGTAGAGATCCAGACGGCCGAGGCCTGGGAGCTGCGACTCGATCAGGCCACCGGCAAGATGTTCGCGCAGGGACCGGGCGTGATGTCAATGTGGCGACGCGGTAGTCAGCCGCGCAGTGGTTTGCTGCCGCAGCAATCGGCCTCGGCCAACAGCCCGATTCAGGTCGACACCTCAGAGTGGCAATTCACCCGGGTCAAGTTCGATGGCCAGATGACCGGCCAGATAGAACACCGGCATGCGGTCTTCCGGGAACGGGTTGAGATCCTGCATGGACCGGTCAAGCTGCCCAACCAGATATTGACCCGGGACCAGTTGCCCAAGGGCGGCGGATTCATGTCCTGCCAGGAACTGCAGGTCAAGCAGATCCCCGGGACAAACGGCGGCCGGAATCTGCTGCAGATTGCCGGCGACGGGAATGCGTGGCTGGAAGGAGAAGGCTTCGCCGCGTCGGCCGACAAGATCGTCTACGACGAGGTGCGGGAAGCCTATCTGATTTATGGCAAAGGGCGCAACAACGCTCGGTTCTGGCACAACGTCACTCCAGGCGTGGAGAGCGAACCCGCCTCCTTCCAGCGCGGCGAGTTCATTCTCCCCATCCGCAAGCTGACGGTAGATTCCATCTCCAGCGCTGAAGGCGCTCGCTGAATCTCAGGTCTCCAATCACGCATTCAGGAAGCCCCGCCAAGGCCCTGGCGGGGCTTCTTCTGTTCCATCTGAATTCTCTTATGAATCTTCCCCTGCTACGCTGGGACTTCGTCGCTCATTGATCAACCGCAGATTCGTCCTCTTGCCGAAGTCCCGCCACTCATGAATCGACTTGCCCCCTTGTTACTGGCTGGTGTGCCGCTGTGTCTCTGCGGCCTGCTGCTGTCCCGGCCAGCCCACAGTGACAACGACACGCCGACGAAACCTGCTCTCATTCAGGCAGAGGATTACCCGAATTTGCAGGCAGCGTTCGATGCTGTGCCGGTCACCGGCGGCATCGTGCGAATTCCCCCTGGCGATTATCCCATCACCGAACCGCTGGTACTCAGTCGCGGCGAAACCCGGATCGAGGGAGCCGGAGCCGCCACGAAAATCATCAACCACAACACCGACGGCCAGCCGGCTCTGATTGTCCGCCATCCCGACTGGACCAAAGACAAGAAGTCCAAACTCTGGCGCGTGCAACTGGCGGACTTCCGCATCTGCGGCGACCCGGCCGCGATCGATGCCAAATCCACCATGCCGAAAGGCGGCGATGGCCTGCTGTGCGAGGGCATTCAGGAAGTTTACCTCAGCGGCATGTCGATCGATCATCACGGCGGCAATGGCGTCAATCTGATCGACTGCTTTGAAGATCCGCGAATCTGCGATTCCATCATCACCTACTGCCGCGTCGCCGGCGTGAATATCGTCAACTGTCACGACATCGTCGTGAACGGCAATCACTTTGAAGAGAACCAGGACGCGCTGCGCTGCATCGACAGCTTCAACCTGTGCATGAACGGCAACAACATCGACGATCACCTGGGCAACGGCGTGATCATCGAGAACACCTATGGCTCGGTGGTCTCGGGCAACATGATCGAGGAATGCGACGGCACCGCAGTGATTTTCGATCGCGACTGCTACGGAATTACGCTCAGCGCGAACGTCATCGCCCATCACCAGACCGGCGGCGTGGACCTGCGTGATGCCTGGGGCTGTACGGTCTCGGCCAATACCTTTGTGCTGGTCAACCAGTATTCGCTGAAGATCGGACCTGCCAGCGGACGCATTACGGTCACCGGAAACACCTTCACCAACAGCCATATCGGTGGAAAGACGAAACGCCCGCTGGAGCACAAGAACCCGGTCTCCCGCGATCTGGCCTATGGCGTACTGCTGGACGGCACCTCGGACATCGTCCTCACCGGCAACGTTTTCAGCGGCCTGAGAAACCCGGCCCTGACCACGCTCGGCCAGTGCGAGCGGATCGTGATGGTCGGGAATGCCATCAGCGAAGTGGATACCGACGCGGACATGCCCCAAAGCTCGTCCCTGTCCGCTGAAACCAACCTGCTGGAAGCTGACAACAGCGTGCAGACGGGCAAGTCTGCCAAATGACTCTTCCGCCCTGGAGCGAGGGCCGTCCACGGAAACAGTGGGCGCCAGCCTCGAACATTCGCCGCCCTTTGCTCAAGACATGTCTTCGGTCCCCCTCAGGGGCGAACAGTCATCAGGAGTCAATCAACCTTTTAACTCCGTAATTCCAGGCAGCCCAGCCGCCACCGCCGAGAATGGCCAGGAAAATCAGCCAGCGGGCGAGAGTCCATAGCACACCGCCCCCACCTGGCTGAAACGCCTCAATGGTCTGGCGTGCCTGGGCGACCTCCGTACGAACACTCGTTTCCGCTTCGGTCCGCTCCAGATTAATAAGCCGCGCGATTTCCGGATGTGCTTCGGCAGGATGACGGGCAAGGGCCTGAACCGCGGCGATCCGGACTTCCGGCTGGGTCTCGCTGGCAACAATCTCGAACAACATCGTCACCTGGCGGGACGTCAGTTCCGGGAAGGCAGCCATCTGCTGCAAGGCAGGCACTTGCAGCGGCCCGCTCGTGCTGGCGGCGTTCGCCCACAGTTCAGCGTATTGCCGGGCGCGGGCTCCCGCGGTCCAGGCAGACCACCAGCCCCAGCCGGTCAGAATCGACAACACCGCCACAGCCGCCAGAAGATTGCGAACCAGCGCGGGGGCCGGACCGCGCGGCACCTCCGGAATCTCAACTTCGTCATCGCTGGGTGCAGCCATCACCGGCGCGACGTCGGCCGACGGCGTTCTCGCCATCATGTCCACATGCTGCACCAGCGACGGCCGCAAGATCGACGCCAGACGGTATTCGACCTCCGCAGCACTGGCCGGTCGCAGCGCCGGATCTTTCTGCAGCAGGTCGCTGATCAACCGCTCCAGTTCCTGCGGACAATCCAGGATGATCGACGAGACCCGCGGCGGAGTTTCCTTCAGATGTTTGTGCAACACTTCGGCTGGCGTCTGCGCATCGAACGGCGGCTGGCCGGTCAGCAATTCAAAGAACACACATCCCAGGGCATACAGATCGGTGCGATTGGACACCGGTGGTTTGCCCCGGATCTGCTCGGGTGCCATATACAGAAACGTGCCGGCGGTTTTTCCCTGCATGGTGATCCGCTGCCCGGCCACGATGGTCGCCAGGCCGAAATCGCTCAGTTTGAGCTTGCCAGCCTTCGTCAGCAGAAAGTTCGCCGGTTTTACGTCGCGATGGATCACGCCCCGCTCGTGCGCGTATTCGAGGGCCGAACACATTTGCATGCCGTAGTCGACGACATGATCCCACGAGAGCCGTTTTTTCTTCTGCAGCGCCTCCGCCAGCGTTCCGCCTTCCACCAGTTCCATCGCATAGAAACGCTGCTTGCTTTCGGTGGTGCCGCCGAAGCAGTGTACGATGTTTTTGTGACGCAGCTGCGTCAGGATCTCCAGCTCGCGATCGAACCGGGCGACCAGAGTGGGATTGGAGGCGACCTCATCCGGCAGCAGTTTGACGGCGACAATCCGGTCGTTGCCGACATACCGGGCCCGATAGACCACGCCCATGCCGCCTTCACCGAGCTTGTCCATCAGCTCAAACGGCCAGATCCATCGAGACGTAGTCCGGGCCTGATTCGACGAGTCCGTCATGATGGCGACTGCTGTCCTTACTGGTGAACGGCCCGCCATCTATCATCGAACGGCCCCGCGCAAGCGTCAAGGACCGCAGGAAATTGCCTGCTGCAGCTGGTTATGGACGACTTGCTCTCAGGTGGCGGGAAATCGCCGGGTCGGCAGCAGAGGAAAATTCTTCAGCCCACGAGAGCATCAAGGGTCCGGAAGGCCCTGGCGACGTAGCGCGGCAAATCCGACGAAATCAGGCCAGCTTCCGAAAGTTCTGCTGCGGCGAGGTCTCCCGCCAGACCGTGCAGATGCACTCCGAGCTGTGCTGCCTCGAACGGTTCCATCTTCTGGGCCAGCAGCGCGGCGATCAGGCCGGTTAGCACATCGCCCGAACCACCGGTGGCCATACCGCTGTTGCCGGTCTGGTTAATCGCATAGCGGCGACCATCGGTAATGATGGTCTCAGCCCCTTTCAGCACGACAATCACGCCCTTGTCCGCCGCAAATTCACAGGCCACCTCCAGACGCTGCGATTCAATCCCGGAGATGGCAAGACCCGTCAATCGGGAAAACTCGCCGGGGTGCGGAGTAAGAATCCGCGGGCCGGCGGCAATGGCGTGCTGAATCGAACCGGGCCGGTTGGCCAGCAGGTTCAGCGCGTCGGCATCGATCACCAGCGGCTGCTCCACCGAACGGTACAGCAGGCAGACCAGTTCTTCCAGATCGATCGACTGACCCAGCCCCGGTCCGAGAGCCCCCGCGGTCTGTTTGCCGAACGCTTCGACCAGTTCCGCCGCACACTCCAGCGACAGCTTGCCTTCCCGATCATCAGACAGACCAAACGTCAGGTAGGAGAACTCGGCTCCGGCGACAATCGGTTGAATGCAGGCGGGCGTGCCGACCGTGACCAGACCAGCACCGCCACGCAAGGCGGCAATCCCGGAAAGACAGGCAGCGCCGCTCATGCCGCGACTGCCGGCGACAATCAGCACCTTCCCGAAAGTTCCTTTGTGAGCTGCACGCGGTCGAGCCGGCGCAGCCGGTAACTTCGCGATCTGTTCGCGGTCGGACATCTCCGTCATGGCTGCGACTCCTGCTGGCGACCGGCGGCAGTCTGGCGGGCGATCATGCCGGCCACATACCCGCCCTTGAAACCGGCATCGATATTGACGACGGCGACATTGGCAGCACAGCTGTTCAACATGCTGAGCAAGGGAGCCAACCCCTGCAGGTTGGTTCCGTACCCCACGCTCGTCGGGACGGCAATCACCGGGCAACGGACCCACCCGGCTGCTACGGAAGGCAGAGCCCCTTCCATCCCGGCGACCACGATCATGACATCGCCCGCCCGCAGCCGCTCCCGCTGTTCGATCAATCGCCACGGGCCTGCAACCCCAACGTCACTCAGGAAATCGACATCGCAGCCCATCCAGCGTACGGTTTCCGCCGCTTCCTCCGCGACCGGACGATCGGTTGCCCCCGCAGTAACGATCACCACCCGCGGTTGTCCGGTCGCAAGAACTGATCCTCTGCGGACCGTCCGGGCCAGTCGATTATGATCGGTACCCGGAAACTCTGCGGCGAGCATTTCCGCCATTCCGGGATCGCAGCGTGTGATCAGCGATGCCTGGCCCGCCGCCTGCTGGACATCCAGGATCTCGCGCAATTGTTCGAGTGTTTTCCCGGCCCCATACACGACTTCCGGAAAACCGCAGCGCTGCAGGCGATCAAGATCCAGTCGCACGTCGTGCAGGGTGGCCGTCGTCTGGTAATGAGCCTTGAGGGCCATTTCCAGCTCTGGTAACGAAGTATCCCCCGCACGCCAGCGATTGAGCAGGGTGGTAATCTCTGCAGCAGCCATACCGATCACTTCTACCGGAAAACTCGACACACAGGCAAACCGTTGACATCTCTCGCTTCAGCATACCGGCAGCAGAGCCAACATGCCTCAACAACGGACCGGGGGACACCCGGTTCCCGCATTCTGAAGAAAACACTCACCCTGATGAAACCTTCCGCTCTGACAACCGGCTCCACCTCGCGACAAACTCCGGATCACACTGCAACGACGGAAAGCGGACACCCCCGGGAACACGGGCTATCAGGTCAGCCTGGAGCGTTACACAACATTGGCAATTCAACGTCCGATCAGGTCACAGGACAGATAAAAGTCGCTGGAACATCCAAAGAAAAACCCCTGCTGACTCGCCAGAGTCGCAGGGGTTAGAATCACCAGAAAAATCAAGGTCGCTCACGTCCCAGAGGACTGGCTCTCGATCGCAGTTGCCTCAGTTGTGGCACCAGTCGAATCCGACGTGACGACAGGAGCCTGACGACGACGAGCTTTCAGACGATCGCGTTCGCCAACAAACTCAATCAGTGCCTTGCGACCGGCATCACCAAGTCGGTACTCGGCCAAACGCACCACCCGGGTATAACCGCCTTCACGATCACGGAAACGCGGTCCCAGATCAGCAAACAGAATCTCGACGGCCTTGCGATCTCGCAACGCTGCGAAAGCGCGGCGGCGGTAGGTGACCGCGGGTGCGATTGCCTTCACCCATTGCTGCCATCGATCCGACTTGCGCCATTCTTTCCAGGCGTCAGTATTACGCTCGGCGCTGGTTGCGAACTGCTCTGCAGCTTCCTGATGCGACAGAGACTTCCTCGCCAAAGTGATGAGCTTCTCGACCTGCGGCCGCAGCTCCTTGGCCTTCTCGAGCGTCGTGACAATGCGCCCCGGCACCTTCGGCTTGTTCTCGGCATCCTCATCAACACGCAACGAGGTGATCAGGCTGGTGGCCATGTTCCGAAACATCGCATGACGATGCGATGCATTCCGGTTGAGCTTGCGGCCCCGCTTTCCATGACGCATGACAACACCTATTCCCAAACACTCCGCTGCCTCGCAGCGGTCACTGACCTGAAATCAACTCAACCCAGAACTGCAAAACATCAATCTCGACTGACCTAGCCCTGACGCATCATCGAAGGTGGCAGACGCATCGACAAACGCAATCCAATCGTCTGCAGACGTTCCTTGACTTCCAGCAGAGTGGTCTCGCCAAAGTTCCGCACCTGCAACAACTGGTCTTCCGTCTTGAGGACCAGATCACGTACCGTGTTGATACCCTCGGACTCGAGACAGTTGGTCGCCCGCACAGACAGATTCAACTCTGCCAGGCTCTGGTTCAGCTTTTCTTCAAGCTCCAGATCGACCGGCGCGTAGCCGGTCATATCCAACATCCCGCGCAAACCGCCATCCGGTGAAGTCTCCGGTCCTGGCTCACGATAGGTGATAAACGGATTCAGGTGCTTCCGCAGAATCTTGGCAGACTCAACCAAAGCCGACTCAGCAGAAATGGTACCATTCGTCCAGATCTCGAGGATCAGACGATCGTAATTGGTGCGCTGTCCGACGCGAGTCTCTTCAACCTTGTAGCGAACACGCACCACAGGGGAGAAAATCGCATCCAGCGGAATGACACCCACCTCCTGCTCCTGGTTATAGTGCTCCAGAGCAGGAATGTAACCACGACCATTCTCAACATAGAGTTCAATGTTGAGGGGAACATCATCCGTCATCGTAGCGATGACGAGATCCTTGTTGATAACTTCGACCTGATCATCGGTAATGATGTCGGCGCCAGTCACAACTCCGCGTTCATGTCGCTCGATCCGCAACGTCTTCGGACCAGGGCTGTGATTCTTGACAATAATCGACTTGACGTTCAGTACGATATCGGTCACATCCTCCACGACACCGGGGATTGTTGTGAACTCGTGCTGGACACCCTGAATCTTGACGCGAGTAATCGAGCTGCCTTCGAGGCTCGACAACAGAATGCGACGCAAACTGTTACCGATGGTGGCACCGAAACCACGCTCGAACGGCTCAACGGTAAACTTGCCGTAGCCAGTCCCGGTCGTGTCTTTGTCAAGATGCACGCGGCTTGGAAGCTCTAGACCCCGCCAGCGAATCCGCATATTCCCGCCCTTGTTGAATTCTGGCAATCCCGATCGATCGCCTCTGATCTCTCAAATTAGTCGCTGGCAGACTGCGAACCGACCGCTCACACGCCTGAACCACAAATCACACCCGACGCTTCTTGCGGGGGCGGCAGCCGTTATGC
>VFQN01005066.1_pt1 | contig 16604 bp, 12 predicted proteins | sample 3512371 | NCBI WGS metagenome assembly VFQN01 (sample SAMN10412370, study PRJNA504923) | tailings metagenome | isolation source: Replicate 2 from Balatoc abandoned mine | place: Philippines: Itogon, Benguet | collected 2017-08-28 | reverse complement strand
CCCTCGCGGTCGCTGCGGACGACACGGACGGAGCCGGGGGTGCCCGGTTCGACCTTGTCATCGAAGGCGAGCCAGCGGCGGCTGGTGGGGTTGGTGGTTTGGGCGGATGAGGTGATCGTCGCGGCAGCCAGCGCGACAATGGAGCTGAGAATCCAGCCGATGGACTTCATGGTCATGGATATTCCTTGGACAGTTGAACCCTGACACGTTCCCGCCGGAGCCCTCCTTGTGAACTCCAGTAGGGGCCCTTCAGGGGGTGGGAAACATCGCGATCCCGAATCTTCGGCAGATTCCGGGAATCCTGAAGTCCACGGGATGAGCGCTCTTGGGCGCGACGATCCCGACGGGGGATTCAGGGGCGATGGTTCTGCGCGGTGACCGGCACGGCATGAAATGCGAGTGCGCGGGCTGAGCGAACCTCCTTTGGGGCAACAGCGGGCACGTTATACGATGAGCGCCGCCTGTCAATCACACCGGCGAATCAAGCGGAGTGGGGCGGCTTACGGGTGTCGGCGCGGATTCGGTCGATTTCGGCGCGTTCGACGGTTTCGGAGAGCTGACGGACGAGGTGTTGGAGTCGGGCGATGATGCGGCCGTGTTCCACGATCATGGCGTCCAGTTGGTCGTGGCGATGTTCGAGGTGGGCGAGGGCGGCCTCGATTCGTTGCAGGCGGGACTCTTCGGGATCGGTCATGGGAGGAGCGGTGATTGCGCGGCCCAGGAGAGGGTTTGGAGAAGGAGCGCGGGGTGATCACCGGACATTGCGATCCGGGGTGGGCTTCCGGGTTTGGGGTGGTCGAGGATCCAATCGGCGTCGGCGAGCAGGACCACCCGGCCGCGGTCGATGGAGCCGGAGACGAGGATGAAGCCGGCGAAATCGGGGAGGCCGGGAGCGGTGGGGAAGCGGGAGGGGTCGTTGGGGATGGCCGCCATCGGGTGGAGGCTGGTGGATTCCTGGGTATCGAGGACCGAGAGGCCATCGGGGGACCAGGACAGGTTTCCGGCGAACGGGTGGGTGGCGGGGGTGCGGATGGATTTGGGCCCGCTGCGGCGGGGGTTTTGGGAGACGCCGAGGTGGATGAGCAGGTCGTGGGCGAGGCGGGGAGCGGGGGAGTCCGGGGTCTGGTGGGTCATGAGCACCAGGCCGCCGCCGCGACGGACGAAGTCCAGGATGGAAGCCGGGGTGAGGTGGGGAGGGACGGGGTTTGCGGTGGTGGTTGTCGTGCCGGGGAGATGGAGGCAAAGGACCGCCGGGGGATTCAGCCAGGCGGGGGTTGGGTCCGGCGGGATGGGGGTGGCGTCGAAGCGGGTGGCGAGGACACGGAGTGTGGATGCGAAGGCGGCGCTGGTGGGGGCGGGTGCCGTGGGCAGGTTGTGCCAGACCCGGGGGCGTTGGGGGGTGGGGGACGGCTGGGCTGCCGGGCACGGTTGGCTCATGGCGAGGAAAAGGGCGATCAGGAGTCCGGGCCGGAGGAGGCGCCGGGGAAATGATCGCGTGCAGCGGTTGGATACCCGGGCCGGGTTGGCGGGTGGCGAGGTGGGCGGAGGGCGGGTCGGCGCGGGGGCCATCGGGGTCTGGGGGTGCCGGCGAGCGGCTAGGTGATGTGCGCCCCGCGGGTTTCGACGTAGACCGCATAGACCGACTGGGACGCGGTCATAAAGAGGCGGTTTCGCTTGGTGCCGCCGAAGCAGACATTGGAGCAGATCTCCGGGAGGAGGATCATGCCGATGCGGTCGCCGTCGGGGGCGAAGACGTGGACGCCGTCGTAGCCGGGGCCGGCCCAGCCGGCGCTGGCCCAGACGTTTCCGTCGACATCGCAGCGGATGCCGTCGGCGCCGCCGCTGGCGGCGCGGATCGTGGCGGCCTGGGGGTTGGCGCGCTGGTAGGCGACGGCCTGTTCGGCGGAGACCGCCATGGAGGCGAAGACGCGGCCGTTGCGGAGGGAGCGGGCGTCGACGACATCCCAGGCCTTGATCGGTTTGGGGTTGGGGCCGCCGGAATCGGCGACGTAGAGGGTGCGGTAGTCCGGGGAGAAGCAGAGGCCGTTCGGTTTGTGGATGTCGTCGGCGACCTTGTCGATGCGGCCGGAGCGGGGGTCGATCCGGTAGATGGCCTCCTTGAGGTGGAGGGGTCCTTTGTTGCCCTCGTAGAAGCCCATGCTGCCGTAGCCGGGGTCGGTGAACCAGATGCCGCCGTCGGGGTGGACGACGGCGTCGTTGGGGGCGTTGAACGGTTTGCCGTCGAAGGAATCGGCGAGGACGGTGGTGGCGCCGGAGTGCTCGTAGCGGACGACGCGGCGGGTGCCGTGTTCGCAGGCGATCTGGCGGCCCTCGTAGTCGAAGGTGTTGCCGTTGCTGTTGCCTGCGGGGGAGCGGAAGGTGGAGATGTGCTGATCCTCCTCGAGCCAGCGGCGCTGGAGGTCGTTGGGGATGTCGCTCCAGAGCAGGTAACGGCCGACGGCGTTCCAGGCGGGGCCTTCGGCCCAGAGGTTGCCGGTGTGGATGCGTTGGATGGGGGTGTTGCCGATCCGGTAGCGGCCGAAGCGCGGGTCGAGGATGAGGAGGTCGGGGTCGGGATAGCGGACGGGGTTGAGGCCGGACCAATCGCGGTCTCCCGGGGCGGGGGTGGTGTTGGCCGTGGAGGTGAGGGGGGAGGTGGCGGAGGCGGTCACCAGGGCGGCGGCGGAGGCGGAAGCGGCGCGCCGGAGGAACGTGCGGCGGCTGGTGGGGGACGCTGGGGCTGGGGACGGATGGCGGTGGATCATGGCTGGTGTTGGGTGGGCCGTTGTCGGGGAGGGGACGGGGGGAGGTTTCCATGGGAAGGCGGTGGCGGGCAACCGTCGGTTGCGGAGTGGGTATGAGAAACTTAGGTGACGCTCGGGCAGGGATTTGCCAGCGTCCGCGCGTGCGAGCGGAGCACCTCAGGAATGTTCGGCGGCTGGTGGTGAAACTTGGGACCGGGGTTTTGACCGACAGCCGGAAGCGGCCGGACCAGGTTCAGTTTGCGCAATTGGTGGCGCAGGTGGCGGCGCTTTGCGGGGAGGGGCGGGAGGTGGTGATGGTGACCTCCGGGGCGGTGGGTGCGGGCATGGGGGTGCTGGGGTTTGAGCGGAGGCCGAAGGACCTTGCGGATCTGCAGGCCTGTGCCGCGGTGGGTCAGGCGCGGCTGATGGCGATGTACGAGGGGTTGTTCCGGCACTACGGCCTGGGGGTGGCGCAGGTGTTGCTGACCCACGAGGATCTTTCGGATCAGACGCGGCATTTGAATGCGCGGAACACGCTGCTGACGCTGCTCAAGCGGGGGGTGGTGCCGATCATCAACGAGAACGACGCGGTGTCGGTGACCGAGTTGAAGTTCGGGGACAACGACAAGCTTTCGGCGCTGGTGGCGAGTCTTCTGCCGGCCGATCTCCTGGCGATCCTGACCACGGCGGACGGCCTGGTGGAGGGATATGGCACGCCGTCGGCGCGGCTGCTTTCGGTGGTGCCGGAGATTGGCGCGGACGTGGAGGCGATGGCCGGGGGCACGACGAGTGCGACGGCGGTGGGCGGGATGAAGACGAAGATCGACGCGGCGAAGATCGTGGTGCGGTCGGGCATTCCGCTGGTCATTGCGCCGGGGCGGCGGTTCGACGTGTTGTCGAGGATTCTGGCCGGGGAGGACGAGGGGACGTTGTTTGTGGCGCGGCCGGGGCGGTTGCCGGGGAGGAAGCGGTGGATTGCGTTCTTCCACCGGGAAGCCGGGCGGTTGGTGGTGGACGACGGAGCGCGCCGGGCCTTGTGCGACGAGGGGCGGAGTCTGCTGGCGCCCGGGGTGGCCGGCGTGGAGGGCGAGTTCGAGGCGGGCGCGGTGGTGGGGATCCGGGACAGCCAGGGGCGGGAGATCGCGAGGGGTCTGGTGCGGGTCAGCAGCTCGGCGTTGCGCGGGGGGGCGGAACGCGGGGCGGTGGTGGTGCATCGCGACAACCTGGTGGTGCTCTGATCCGGGCCGGCAGGATGAGGATGAAGCGACCGAGGATGTCAACGGAGCCCCGCCGGCGGGCCGACCCGACGATCATCTGACCGACCGCAGGGGGGATGAACCGAACCTGCGCCGAGTGAACACGACCCTGGCCCGAACCATCGACCGACCATGCCCCGTCCACCGTCACGCCGTCTGAGTCCGCTGAAGCAGCTTCAGGAAGTCATGGCGATCCTGAGGTCGCCGGAGGGCTGTCCCTGGGATCGGGAGCAGGACCATCGGAGCCTGCGGTTCCATGCCGTGGAGGAGGTGTACGAGTTGTTGGATGCGATTGAGGCCGGGGACGAAGGGGAGATGGTGGAGGAACTCGGGGATCTGCTGTTGCAGGTGGTGTTCCACTGTCAGCTCGGACGGGAGCGGCGGAGTTTCGACCTGGAGGCGGTGGCGCGGCGGGTGGTGGAGAAGCTCGTGCGGCGGCATCCGCATGTGTTCGGGGATGTCACCGTGGGCAGTGTGGATGAGGTCTGGGCGAACTGGGATCGGATCAAGCGGGACGAGAAGGCGGGGACGCGGGCGGCGCGGGAGTCGGCGTTGGACGGGATCCCGAGGCATCTGCCGGCGCTGATGCGGGCGGAGAAGCTGGTGAAGAAGGCGCGGAAGGCCGGTTTGGCTGGGGAGGGTGTGGGGGCTGAGGCGGGGGTGGCGGGGGTGGGAACGGGTGGGCGGCGGCGGTTGGGGGAGGCGTTGTTTGCGTTGGCGGCGGCGGCGCAGGCGCGGGGGTGGTCTGCGGAGGCGTTGTTGCGGGAGGCGACGGGGCGGCGGGAGCGGGGGTGGCGGCGGGAGGAGGCGCGTCGGCGGGTGGGGAAGGGGGGTGGCCGGTGAGGCCGGGGGGGTGCGGCGTGGGGGGAAGCGCTTGCGCTGCGGGGTTTTCGGAGGGGGGCCAACTTTCCTCGACGGAAAGATTGCATCCGCGGGGGCCCGCTTGAGAGCATTGCCGAGTTTGACGACTTTGCGTCGGCGAACAGCGAGAGACGTAGCCCAGATGACGAACCAGACCTCCGAGACCGTTCCCTTTCAAGCCCGCTGGAACGGACTGCCACCCCGACAGGGCCTTTATGATCCCCGCTTCGAGCACGACGCCTGCGGCGTCGGGTTCGTGGTGAACATCCAGGGTCGCAAGAGCCACGACCTGGTGAAGCAAGGCATCCAGGTGCTTGTGAACCTGGATCATCGGGGGGCGTGCGGGTGTGAGCCCAACACGGGCGATGGCGCCGGGATCCTGATGCAGATTCCGCATCGGTTCTTTGCGAAGGCGGCACCGGCGAGCGGGTTCGATCTGCCGGAGGCCGGCGGGTACGGGGTGGCCATGGTGTTTTTGCCGCGGGACGCGCGGCAGCGGCGGTTCTGCGAGCGGGCCTTTGAGCGGATCGTCCGTGAGGAGGGCCAGAAGGTGCTCGGCTGGCGGACCGTGCCGACGGACAACTCGATGATTGGGGCGACGGCGAAGGCCACCGAGCCGGTGTTCCGGCAGTGCTTCATCGGGCGGAGCCGGCGGATCCAGGACGACCAGGACTTCGAGCGGCGGCTGTTCGTGATCCGGAAGCGGGCCTATTCGGAGGTGCGGAACGCCGGGGAGGCGGGCACGCATTTCTGGTACGTGGCGAGCATGTCGTGCCGGACGATCGTTTATAAGGGCATGCTGATGCCGGCGCAGGTGGACCAGTATTTCCCGGACCTGCGGGATCCCGAGATGGAGACGGCGCTGGCGCTGGTTCATTCCCGGTTTTCGACGAACACGTTTCCCAGCTGGGAGCGGGCGCATCCGTACCGGTATCTCGCGCACAACGGCGAGATCAACACCCTGCGGGGCAACATCAACTGGATGCACGCGCGCCAGGCGATGTTCGAGAGTCCGCTGCTGGGGGACCGGCACGACATCAAGAAGGTCCTGCCGATCATCAACCCGAACGGGTCGGACTCGGCGATGTTCGACAACTGCCTGGAGCTGCTGGTGTTGAGCGGCCGCTCGCTGCCGCACGCCATGATGATGATGATCCCCGAGCCATGGGTGGGTCATGAGAGCATGAGCGACGAGCGGAAGGCGTTCTACGAGTACCACTCCTGCCTGATGGAGCCGTGGGACGGTCCGGCCTCGGTGGCGTTCACCGACGGTTTGCAGATCGGGGCGTGCCTGGACCGCAACGGTTTGCGGCCCTCCCGGTTCTACGTCACCCACGACGACATGGTGGTGATGGCGTCGGAAGCCGGGGTGTTGGACATCGCCCCGGAGCGGGTGAAGGAGAAGGGGCGGTTGCAGCCGGGCCGGATGTTCCTGATCGACACCGTGCAGGGGCGGATCATCGGGGACGACGAGATCAAGGATTCGGTCTGTCGGGCGCAGCCGTACCGGGAGTGGATCAACAAGTACATGGTGGATCTCGGGTCGCTGCCGCCTGCGCCGGTGGTGGCGGTGCCGGACCATGAGACCATGCTGCAACGGCAGCAGGCGTTCGGGTACACCTTCGAGGACCTGCGTTTGCTGATGGTGCCCATGGCGAGGGACGGCGTGGAGGCCGTGGGTTCGATGGGGACCGACACTCCGCTGGCGGTGCTCTCCGAGCGGCCGCAGTTGCTGTACAGCTACTTCCAGCAGCTTTTCGCCCAGGTCACCAACCCGCCCGTCGACTGCATCCGCGAGGAGATCATTTTCTCCACGGAGACGACGGTGGGTGCGGAGCGGAATCTGCTGACGCCCGAGCCGCGGAGCTGCCAGCTCATCGAGCTCAAGACGCCGATCCTGACGAACGAGGAGTTCGCCAAGCTCAAATACCTGAACCATCCGGCATTCAGCTCGATCACGCTGCCGATCCTGTTCAAGGCCGCGGACGGTGCGGCCGGGGTGGAGAAGGCGTTGGACGATCTCTTCGAGGCGTCGAACCGGGCGATCGAGGACGGCTACAACGTGATCATCCTGTCCGACCGCGGGGTGAACGGCGAACTCGCGCCGATCCCGGCGTTGCTGGCGGTGGCGGGGCTGCATCACCACCTGATCCGGGAGGGCACGCGGACCCGGGTTGGGCTGGTGCTGGAGTCCGGTGAACCCCGGGAGGTCCATCATTTCGCGCTGCTGATCGGTTACGGCTGCGGCGCGATCAACCCGTATCTCGCGTATGAGACGCTGGATGACATGATTCGGCAGGGGTTGCTGAAGGACATCGACCACAAGACCGCGGTGAAGAACTTCACCAAGGCGGTGACCAAGGGGGTGGTGAAGGTGATCTCCAAGATGGGGATTTCCACGATCCAATCCTACCGGGGCGCGCAGATCTTCGAGGCCATCGGCCTGAGCAACGGGGTCATCGACAAGTACTTCACCTGGACGGCCTCGCGGGTGGGCGGGATCGGGATCGAGCAGATCACCCGCGAAGTGCTGCTGCGTCACGGGCATGCCTTCCCGGCGCGGCCGGTGAACGGGCACACCCTGGACGTTGGCGGCCAGTACCAGTGGCGGGCGGACGGTGAGCTTCACCTGTTCAATCCGCTCACCGTGCACAAGCTGCAGAAGGCCGTGCGCACGGGGAACTACGGGGTGTTCAAGGAGTACTCCAGGCTGGTGGACGACCAGATGAAGCAGCATTACACGCTGCGCGGTCTCCTGGACCTGAAGCTTCCCGGCAGCCCGATTCCGATCGATGAAGTGGAGTCGGTGGAATCGATCATGCGCCGGTTCAAGTCCGGGGCGATGAGCTACGGCTCGATCAGCAGCGAGGCGCATGAGACCCTGGCCATCGCCATGAACCGGATCGGCGGCAAGTCGAACACCGGCGAGGGCGGCGAGGATCCGGAGCGATACACCTGGACGAACGATCGCGGGGATTCGAAGAACTCGGCGATCAAGCAGGTGGCCTCGGGACGGTTCGGGGTGACCAGCCTGTATCTCACCAACGCGCGTGAGTTGCAGATCAAGATGGCGCAGGGCGCGAAGCCGGGGGAGGGCGGTCAGCTGCCGGGCGGCAAGGTGTACCCCTGGATCGCGCGTGTGCGGCATTCGACCCCCGGGGTGGGGCTCATTTCGCCGCCGCCGCACCACGACATCTATTCGATCGAGGACCTCGCGGAGCTGATCCACGACCTGAAGAACGCCAATCGCGAGGCGCGGGTCAGTGTGAAACTGGTGGCCGAGGTCGGGGTCGGGACGATTGCGGCGGGTGTGGCCAAGGCGCACGCGGACGTGGTGTTGATCTCGGGTTTCGACGGGGGCACCGGTGCCTCGCCGCAGACCTCGATCAAGCACGCGGGCATTCCGTGGGAGCTCGGGTTGGCGGAGACGCACCAGACCCTGGTTCTCAACAACCTGCGGTCCCGGATCGTGGTGGAGACCGACGGCCAGCTGAAGACGGGGCGGGACGTGGTGATCGCCGCGCTGCTCGGGGCGGAGGAGTTCGGATTCGCCACCGCGCCGCTGGTGGCGATGGGGTGCATCATGATGCGGGTGTGCCATCTGAACACCTGTCCGGTGGGGGTCGCGACGCAGGATCCGCGGCTGCGGAAGAACTTCGTGGGCCGGCCCGAGGACGTGGTGCATTTCATGCGGTTCATCGCGCAGGAGGTGCGCGAATGGATGGCGCAGTTGGGATTCCGGAACTTCAACGAGATGATCGGCCGGGTGGACCGGATCGAGCCGCGGCGTGCGGTGGAACATTGGAAGGCGAAGGGTCTGGATTTCAGCAACGTGCTGTACGCGCCGGAGGTGCCTTCGGAGGTGGGCCGGTACTGTCAGATGCCGCAGGACCACGGCCTGGACAAGTCGCTGGACATCACCACGCTGCTGGACATCTGCCGTCCGGCGATCGAGAGCGGCACGCCGGTGGAGGCCACGGTTCCGGTGCGGAATGTCAACCGGGTGGTGGGCACGATCGTCGGCAACGAGGTCACCAAGAAGTGGGGTGCGGATGGACTGCCGGACGACACGATCCGCATCCATTTCAAGGGCAGCGCCGGGCAGAGCTTCGGGGCGTTCATGCCGAAGGGCATGACCTTCCGGCTGGAGGGCGATGCGAACGACTATTTCGGCAAGGGGCTGAGCGGCGGCCGGCTGATCATCCATCCGCCGGGCGGTTCGAGCTTCGCGGCCGAGGACAACATCATCATCGGCAACGTGGCGTTCTATGGGGCGACGGGCGGCGAGGCGTACGTGCGTGGCATGGCCGGCGAGCGGTTCTGCGTGCGGAACTCCGGGGTGAACGCCGTGGTGGAGGCCGTGGGCGACCACGGGTGCGAGTACATGACCGGGGGCCGGGTGGTGATCCTGGGGCGGACGGGGCGGAACTTTGCCGCGGGCATGTCCGGCGGGGTGGCCTACGTGCTGGATGAGAGCGGGGGTTTCCCGGTGCGCTGCAATCCGGCGATGGTGGGACTGGAGAAGCTGGAGGACGCCGAGGAGATCGCGATGGTGCGGGGCATGATCGAGCGGCACGTGGCGCTGACGGGCAGCGAGCGGGGGCGGGCGGTTCTGGCCTCCTGGGCGGCCAAGGTGCCGTTGTTTGTCCGGGTCATGCCACGGGACTACAAGCGGGTGTTGCAGTCGCTGAAGGAAGCGGAGGCCCGTGGTCTGACCGGCGAGCAGGCCGCCACCGCGGCGTTCGAGGCCAACGCCCGCGACGTGTCGCGGATCGGCGGCGGCTGATGATGGTTTGATGCGCCGGTGCGGACCGCCGTCCGCACCGGCGCCGTACCGTTCCTTTCATCAACGATTTCAAGAGCGAGAGAAGAAGCGCATGGGTAAACCGACAGGATTTTTGGAGTATTTGCGGGAACTGCCGTTGGACCGTTCGGCGGTGCAGCGGATCCAGGATTGGAACGAGTTCCACGAGCACATGCCGGAGGAGAAGCTGCGCTCGCAGGCGGCGCGGTGCATGGACTGCGGGGTGCCGTTCTGCCACACCGGCACGCTGATCAGCGGCATGGCGTCGGGGTGTCCGATCAACAACCTGATCCCCGAATGGAACGATCTGGTGTACCGGGGGCTGTGGCAGGAGGCCCTGGACCGGCTGCACAAGACCAACAACTTCCCCGAGTTCACCGGCCGGGTCTGTCCGGCGCCCTGCGAAGGGTCCTGCGTGCTGGGCATCAACGCGCCGCCGGTCACCATCAAGAACATCGAGTGCACGATCATCGACCGCGGATGGGAGTCCGGGTGGGTGCTGCCGGAGCCGCCGAAGAAGCGGACGGGCAGGAAGGTCGCGGTGATCGGGTCGGGGCCGGCGGGATTGTCGGCGGCGGCCCAGCTCAACAAGGCGGGTCACTGGGTCAAGGTGTTCGAGCGTGCCGACCGGCCGGGCGGACTGCTGATGTACGGCATTCCGAACATGAAGCTGGACAAGAAGGCGGTGGTTCAGCGGCGGCTCGACCTGATGTCGAAGGAGGGCATCGAGTTCGTCTGCAACACCGAGGTCGGGCGTGATCTGTCGGCCGCCCAGTTGCTCGAGGAGTTCGACGCCGTGGTCCTGTGCACCGGGGCGACCAAGCCCAGGGATCTTCCGATCGAGGGCCGGAATCTCGCGGGGGTGCATTTCGCCATGGATTTCCTGACCGCGAACACCAAGGCGGTGATGGAGGGGCACTTCAACGGCAACGTCATCTCGGCTGCCGGCAAGGACGTCGTGGTGATCGGCGGTGGTGACACGGGGACGGACTGCGTGGGCACCTCGCTGCGTCACGGCTGCCGCAGCCTGGTGCAGGTGGAGATCCTGCCGAAGCCGCCCGTTGAACGGGCCGCGGACAACCCGTGGCCGGAATGGCCGAAGGTCTACAAGATGGACTACGGGCAGGAGGAGGCCGCGGCGAAGTTCGGTGCCGACCCGCGGGTGTACCTCACCACCGCGAAGAAGTTCATCGGCGACGAGAACGGCCGGGTGAGCGGGGTTCACCTGGTGAACATCACCTGGAAGAAGAACGAGAAGGGGCAGTTCATTCCCGAGGACGTTCCCGGCAGCGACCGTGTGATCCCGGCGCAATTGGTTCTGCTGGCGATGGGTTTTCTCGGGCCGGAACAGCCGCTGCTCGAGCAGCTCGGGGTGGAACGGGATCCCCGATCGAATGCGAAGGCGGAGCACGGCCGGTTTCAGACCAGCATTCCGAAGGTTTTCGCCGCGGGCGACTGCCGGCGGGGCCAGAGCCTGGTGGTCTGGGCGATCAACGAAGGCCGTGGCGCTGCGCGCGAGTGCGACCGCTGGCTCATGGGCGCCACCGATCTGCCCTGACGCCGGTGCTGCCCGTGACCGGCGGAAAGTGACCGGTATTTGAAGCAAGCCCCCGTTCCGAGTGGTCGGAACGGGGGCTGGTTGCTTTCGGTCCGGCCTCGTCGGCCGATGTGGCCGACGCGGCCCGTCAGCGGCGGATGCGGTAGATGCGGCCGGGGTTTTCGGCGGCGGTGGTGTCGCGGAACTCGGCCTGGGGGACGATGAAGCGGATGGTGCCGATGGGGGTCCAGGTCTGGAGGTCGGTGCTGGCCTCGACCGTGGCGGGGTTGAGGTCCGGGAGGCCGCTGCATGCCAGGACGACGGAGCCGTCGGGGTCGCGGCGGATGCTGCGGATCAGGTAGACCGGCCCGCGGCCGATCGGGTGGGAGGTGCGGTAGAAGCGGGGGACCCCGGGGCGGATGGTGTCCTGGTAGGTGGCGGTGCCGAAGATGAGGTAGATGACGTCGACGGGTTTCCAGTGGATCTGGTCCGGGGAGGCTTCGAGCAGTTGGACGGTGTTGCGGGGGCCGGTGAAGGTCAGGGTGGCGATGCCGTTGGTGGAACGGGTGATGCTGTCGATGACGACGGTGGAGCCGGGGAAGGGGGCGGGCCGGAGGCGGTAGTAGCGTTCGCCGCCGCTGGCGTCGGCCGGGTGGAAGAAGGTGCCTTCGGAGGTGGTGAGGAGGCGGATGACGCCGAGGGTGCGCCAATTGCGGTTGTCGCCTGAGGTTTCGAGGATGTGTTCACCGCCGATGGGGCCGGTGACGCGGACGAGGTTTCCCTCGGGGGAGTTGGTGACGGTGACGACGATCGGGGGGTCGGGGATGGCTTCGAAGCGGGCGGCGAAGCTGGCGGAGGCGCCGGCGTCGAGAAGGCGGAGTTCGAAGCCGTCGACGGTGCGGACCCAGTAGTCGCGGAAGCTGGAGCCCACGGTCGGGGGGTGGAAGACCTCGAGGCCGGCGCGGGTGCCTGGGAGGACGCCGACGTTTTGGAAGAGGATGGTCCAGGTGAGGAAATTGGGGACGGGAACGGCGATGTCGGTGATGCGGAGGGTCTGCTGGCCCGGGAGGATGGGGATGGGGTTGCTTTCGTAGAGCAGTTCACCGGGGGTCGGGATGGACACGCCTTCCACGGGCAGAAGGGGGCCGTTGTTGCGGTACAACCGGAACCGTGCGGTGACGTCGGGAGGGAGGTTGGTTTCGCCGAGGACGGAGAAGGTGATGGCGCTGATGGTTCGGGCGGTGCCGGCGAAATCGACCTCGTCCCCGAATTCCTCGGTGAGGGCGAGGTATTGTCCGCGGTAATTGGTGGTGTTGTCGTAGATCAGTTCCGCCTGGCCGGGGAGGGTTACGGTTGCGAGCAACCAGGGGAGGATGGAAGCGAGGATCGCGTGGAAGGATCGTGGCCGGCGGGATGCCGGTGGGGCCGTGCGGGGGTGTGGGTGTGGATGGTGGTGGTGCCCGGCTGGGCTCGAGAGGGGCGGCGTCTCCATGAACGACGGCACGTTGCCGGGAGCCTGCGTGCGCGTCAGTAGGTTTTTTGGAGGAGGTTTTTCCGACGCCCAGGGGGGTGTTCAGGGCCTGGGAGGGGTGGAGGGAGGGGTGGGTTGGGAGCGGGGGCGGGGGCGCAGGGCGTCGGAGAGGCCGGCGCTGATTTCGCGGATGATGATCCGGGTGACCAGGGGGCTCAGGTCCTGGGGTTCGCGGACGTTGCGGAGGACTTCGTTGGTGAGGGCGACCTGGATGGAGCGGTTGAAGCCCGGGGGTTTGAGGTCGACGAGGTCGAGGGTGCCGAAGGTGAGGCTGAGGTGGTCGATGCCGGCCCAGGCGAAGCCGGGCGGGGCGATGACGGCGAGGTCGAGCAGGGAGGCGTTATCGGCGGCGTGATCGCGGAGGGCGATGAGGTTGGTCTGGCCGGCGGCGGAGCGGACCGCGGAGGCGTGGGCGACGTGGAGGGTGGCCTGGCGGAGGCGGATTTCCCGGCGGGCGAGGGCATCCCGGTCCCATTCGATGCGGATCGAAGGCGCATCGAGGAGGGGGCCGGCGCCGAACTCGGGGTGGTTGAGGATGTGGAGGCCTTCGAGGAGGACGCTGGGTGTGCGGAGGTCGAGGCGTGCGCGGTCGAGGCGGGTGTCGAGGCCGCTGACCGCGGCGATGCGGTGGCGGATCCAGGTCCTGGCGAGGGTGTCGCGGGCGGCGTAGGCGGCGGCGACCGCGAGGATGGCGAAGGCTCCGAGGCGGAGGGACCAGCGGAGCGTGGATCGGAGGAGGTCCGTCACCGTCGGGGTTCAGGAGAGGACGATGTCCTCGGGGCGGACGTCGAGGCATTCATCCTGATCCTCCCAGACGAGGGCGGGGAACTGTTCGAGCAGTTTGGGGAGGTGGGATTTGGCGATGCGCGCCAGGAGTTTCTCAGCGCGGCGTGCGGCGTCGTCGAGGGCGCGGTCGAAGTTGCCGGACTGTTTGCGTTGGCGGTCGTCCCAGTGGGCGACGTCATGGACCTGGGCGTAGTCCTCGGCCCACTTCTTGATGGGGGCCTGGAGCGCAGCGGGGAGGTCGGCGAAGGCGACGGCGGTGGAGCCGCAGTGTTGGCAGAGGAGACCGGACTCGACGACGTCGCGGGTGAAGAGGGGGAGGAGTGGGGCGCGGCAGCATTCGGCTTCGCGGTAGCCGCCGGGGGCGTTGGCGAGGCGCTTGAGCCAGACCTGGCGGTCGTGTCCGGCCTGAGCAGCGAGGCGGTAGGCGCCGACCAGCGGGTGGGACATCCTCCAGAGGCGGCCTTCCAGCTGGCCGAGGGTTTGAGACATCCAACGGGCCAGGGTCAGATCGTCGAATCCACGAAAGACCTCGCCATACTCCTCCCACAAACGTTCCACAGGTGCGTCCACGCCGTCAGACATGGGCGCGAGACTGGGTTTGCCGGGCCGATTTGTCCAATCGGGTTTGCGGGAGCGGGCAGGAATCATGCATCGGCGCGGGTGGCTGGGGCGGGGTCGGAATCGTCGGTGGCGGCGAGGATGATGGCGGCGGTGTTGCCCCAGAAGCCGAGGGACGTGGAGAGGACCGCGCGGGAGGCGGGGTGGATGGGATGGGGATGGTCGCGGACGACGTGGATGGGGGGCAGGGCGGGGTCGGGGATGACGTAGGCCCAGGTTGGTGGGGCGAGGCGGGACTGGAGGGCGAGGAGGGCGGCGACGGCTTCGAGGGCTGGGGCGGCGCCGAAGGTGTGGCCGGTGATGGGTTTGGTGGAGGAGACCGGAGGGCGCAGCCCGAGGGGGCTGAAGACAGTATGGAGGGCGGCGGCTTCGGCGGTGTCGTTGACCTGGGTGCCGGTGCCATGGGCGTTCACGTGGCCGATGTCGGCGGGGGTGAGGTTGGCGCGTTGGAGCGCGAGGTGGATGACGCGGACGAGGGCGGCGCCGTCGGCGCGTGTGGCGACTCGGTTGTGGGCTTCGGAGGCGAGGGCCCAGCCGGCGAGGCGGGCGAGCGGCGTTTGGCGGCGGGCGCGGGCGTGGGCGGCGGATTCGAGGACGAGGAAGGCGGCGCCTTCGCCGGGGACGGTACCGTTGCGGGTGGCGTCGAAGGGGCGGCAGGTTTGGAGCGGATCGGGGTGGTGGCCGACGAGGCCTGCGGCGAGGAACTGGTCGAGCAACGGGGGTACGAGGGGGGCTTCGGCGCCGCCGGCGATCACGACGTCGGCATCGCCGGAAAGGAGGAGGGATGCGCCGAGGGCGATGGCGTGGGCGGCGGAGGCGCAGGCGGCGGAGACGGTGAGGCAGGGTCCCTGGATCTGGAAGGCGAGGGAGACGGCGCCGCTGAGGGAGGCGACGGCGGTGTTGGCGGACTGGGTGGGGCGGACGCGTCGGTTGACCGGGGGAGGCTCGGCCCATTTGCCGGCGGGTCCGCGCGAGTTGCCGACGAGCAGGGCGATGCGGGTGGGGTCGATGTCGTCGAGGCCGGCGGTGTCCCAGGCCTGGGCTGCGGCGGCGAGGGCGAGGTGGACGGCGCGGTCCATGCGTCGGGCCTGGGGGAATCGGGGGCAGGCGGGCGGGTCCGGGGCCGGGATGACGACGGCGTGGGGGTCGAGGAGGGTTTGGACTCTGGCCGGGCCGTGGTTGCGGGTGAGGTTGCGGGCGAACTCGGAGGGGTGGGTGCCGGCGGCCGACCAGACGCCGGAGGCGGTGATGACGATGTCGCGGGCGGGGTCCCGGTGGGGGGCCGGGTGGGTGGCACGGCTGGGGTTCACGTCAGGCGGCGCGGGCGGCGGCGTGTTCGCGGAGGTAGACGAGCATGCCTTCGAAGATGAGCCGTCCGTCCTCGCTGCCGAGCAGGGGGTCGCAGGCGCGTTCCGGGTGGGGCATGAGGCCGGCGACATTGCGGCGGATGTTGCAGAGGCCGGCGATGTTCGCGGCGGGTCCGCCGGGGTGGGTGTCGGGGAATACGGGCGCGGAGGGCGAGGACGCGGCGTATTCCCAGAGGACCTGATCCTTGGCGCGGAGGGCGGCGAGGGTGGGGGCGTCGGCGTAGTAGCCGCCGTGGGCGTGGGCGACGGGGAGGCGGAGGGTGCGGGCGGCGGGGATGGCGCGGGTGAAGGGGGATCGCCGGGTGATGGTGCGGAGGAGGGTGTGGTGGCAGCGGTAGCGGAGGTTGGGATTGGGAAGGAAGGCTCCGGGGAGCAGGCCGGCTTCGCAGAGGATCTGGAAGCCGTTGCCGATGCCGAGGACGAGGCCGCCGGAGTCGGCGAAGCGGCGGATGGCGTCCATGACGGGGGTGAATCGGGCGATGGCGCCGGGGCGGAGGGCGTCGCCGAAGCTGGCGCCGCCCGGGAGGACGACGGCGTCGAAGTCGGCGAGGTGGGTTTCGAGGTGGCTGAGGGTGGCCGGGGTCACGTCCGGCAGGTGGCGGAGGGCCTGGAGGGTGTCCGGGGCTCCGTGGGATCCGGGGAACGCGACGACGGCGAAGCGCATGGGGGAGGCGTCAGTCGGACCATTCGAGGCGGAAGTCCTCGATCACGGGGTTCGCGAGCAGTCTGGCGCTGGCGGCTTCGAGGGCCTGGCGAGCGGTCTCGGGGTCGCAGCCCGGGGCGAGGCCGATTTCGATGCATTTGCCGACGCGCACGGTTTCGAGGTTGCCGTAGCCCATGTGTTCGAGGGCCTGTTGGACGGCCAGACCCTGGGGGTCGGGCACCTCGGGTTTGGGGGTGATGATGATCCTGGCTTTCAAGCGGGTGCGGGGGTGGACGCACGACGTCGGGCGGAGGGTGGTGGCGCGGGAGCGGGTGGGCGAGCGGATTCTGGGCGGGGGGAGCGGCGGTGGCGGTGGCGGGGTGGGGTGGGGTGGGGTGGGGTGGGGTGCCGGGCGTATCAGGCGAAGAGGGTGTTGGGGTTGGCGGAGGCGGGGAGA
>VFQN01005065.1_pt1 | contig 16607 bp, 20 predicted proteins | sample 3512371 | NCBI WGS metagenome assembly VFQN01 (sample SAMN10412370, study PRJNA504923) | tailings metagenome | isolation source: Replicate 2 from Balatoc abandoned mine | place: Philippines: Itogon, Benguet | collected 2017-08-28 | reverse complement strand
TGCGCGAAGGCAATACCAGCCTCCCCAGGGCTGCGCGAGAAATTAAAATAATTTTCAAAACCCGTGAGCGAAGCCCTAAAATAATTCCTTGGGACCCCTCTGCGCGATGATCAGGCATAGGTACGGTAGCCATTGTGTTCATGTCCTGCTGTTTTTGAGCTGATCTTGTTGGCTACCGTATGTCGTGTCGGGGGCGGCCTATGCCAGCACTGCCTAGACTGCTTGTGTTGCTGCAGTCCTACACTTGCCGTTAGTCCGTTCGCATGCCATTGTGTAGCAGTGCAGTTGTGGGAAGAACAAAAGCATGGCGCATGGCAGGGGGGCGTCATGGCCTGTGCGTTGACGCCGGAAGACTGTAAGAGTGTAAGGCGCCCCGGCTACCTTGCTCAATGCGTGTCAGCTGCGGTGCAGCTACTAACCATCATGCACATGTGCAATGGATGTGCCGTCGTCACAGCTCCTGGGTGGGAGTCAGGGGACAAGGCTATTAGCAAGGGCCCCCGAGAGCCGGACTGGAGATTGCAGCCGTACCGCCCACCCCACAGTTAAGCACACCGAGGGCTCGCGCGCGGCTTGCATACCTGGACCATCGGCTCCTTGTCGTTTCCTTTGCATACCATGTCCAGCTCCCTGTGCACTCGCGCCTCGCGCTCGGGCGTTGCCCGCAGCGCCGTCTCGCGCCGCTCGGTGCGCGTCGAGGCTGCCTTCACCAAGGTCAGCAGCACCTCCAACCTGAAGTCGAAGGGCGGCAAGGAGGTCGTGGAAGTTTCTGGCCAGAAGGTGGGGCTCTCGGACGAATGGCTCGTAAAGCTTGTAAGCTTGCCGGCCTCTCTCGTGCCGAACTGAAACACAATGTTGTAAAACAGGTAGTTATAAGCCAATTTAGCACCCCTACAGGGGCATATGCCCTCAATGAGCGCTGGCGGAGCGAGACCCAGAAACATCCAAAGGCTACCACCACCTTGCTCGACATGCTGTTAGCAAATTGAACCACACTAAAATCAATCCAATCCTTATGCTAAAGCAGCAAGTTTCATGTCGGTCACTGGTTTGACCGCCTTCCCCCTGGCGCCACTGGTTTTTTCCCGCCCACGTCAGGTGCTGCTGGTTGAGCTGGACGGCGAGGTCCTGGCTGTTAGCAACAAGTGCAGCCACCTGGGTCTGCCCCTGGTGAGTAGGACGGGCGTCGACCGGCGGCCTTGCAACTGTCCCCCGTCCTGCACTGCAGTTCGAGGCAGTGCGCTGCCAGCCGTCCACCCTGAAATCTACTGCACGTCACGCCTCACGCTTGGCAACGGGTCATGCATTTAAACCTTCACGAAGGCGCAGCAACCCAAGCACACCTACTGCGGCACCGCACTGACGACTAGCGACGTGACACTTGGGGGCATCACGTACGCACCACTGCCCCTTTTTACTTGCGGCTCGCAACGCAAAGGGCTGTGCCCGGCACCATGAGCGTCCCCACAACACGTACCTTTGAACACGCACGGTACAGATGCCTTGGCGGCGTCAGGCGACCCATTTCGTTCCCAGTGCAGCACCTTCCCAGTACTGCCCCCCGACTCAGTACGGCAATATCGCCACCATTTTGCTGCCTTCAGGTGGGCAAGACCGCCATGTTCCAGGCTGAGGTCAAGGACAAGTGCGTGGTGTGCCCCGCGCACGGCACCTTCTTCGACCTCAAGACCGGCGAGGTCAAGGGCGAGTGGTGCCCCAAGGTGCGTGCCGGGCCGGGCCGTGCTGTGGCAGCCGTGGGAGTACGATGCCGGCACCCGCCCTGATGACCAGCTCATGACGGCACGTTGCGGATGTGGTGTTTGTGCTCAAACGCAAGTGCTTTGCGGCGGTTCCCACTTTGCTGTGGCATCGCAATGCTGCTGCCCCGTGGCGCAGGAAGTTGTGCTTGCCCTACGCCCCACACCCAACACCTGCCCTGCCTCCCCCGGTCCCCCCAAATTTCTCCCCCCGCAGCTGCCTAACCTGCCCCTGGTCGGCAAGGGCCCCGCCAAGAAGCCCCTGCCCACCTACCAGGCCCGCGTCACCGAGTCGGGCGACATCGAGGTCAACCTGTAAGCGGACGCACCTTGGAGCATAGCCCGCCATACACTCACAGAAGCTGTTAGCACCGGTTGAGCCTGTGGTGCTCGATGACTGTGTGTGTGGGTATGCGTTTCCGTGGCGCTGGTGCTGCCTTGCCACGGTGCTGGACTGGCCCTCCAGGCAACCTTGTGCAGCTAGCTGCCAGGAGGCCCCTCGCGATCTTGTGTAGCCCCAAGTATTGCCGCCAAGCAGCACTTTTGAGAGCACACCTGTCTGTGTGCGAGGTTTTGTCGGATACGATTCTTGGCGCGCCCTAATTTTTTACATGGAGCGCATACGTACGGCACTTCGACTTGTTTGGACATGAACGCCGGGCTGTGCAAGGCGTTTGCGAGATTTTGTTGTCTATATGACGTAGACATATGTTGAGGATTTTGTGGCGCATTGAGCTGTGGGATGATGGCCATCACATAAGCGGGGCGGCCCCTCTCAGGGGAAGCGAGGCGGGCGATCTGGTTACGGCGGTTGTTGGCTGCGCGCGGTGCAGGACGTACGTGGTGGCGTCATGTGGGGACACGAGGCTTGCGCGGCCTCGTGCTCGCAGCGGTTCGCACGACCTGTAAGCACCGATCCGAAGGCGGAACCTGGTGTGCCAATCTTGTCACTTTGTTCCAGGTGGTATGGCCACCCTGGTCCCGAGCTCCCGATCAAACCTCGGCCTGCCTCCAATGCAGTGCAGCAGCATGGCACGTGTACCTGCTGTGCTGCCGGGCGCTGCTGGTGTGGCCGCTGGCCGGCAAGGCAAGGCAACACTGGATAACAGTAGCCCATGCAGGTTGGGCTGGTGTCATGGCTGAGCAAAAAGTGAATGCAGCAACCTGCTGCAGCTCGGCACGATTCAACCAGTTCCAACAAGAACGTCATGCCCCCGCAGCTTGTAGTGCGGAGGAGCACGCCGCCCGCAAAACCACGCACGCGGCACAGAAAGTGCGCAAATGGGCAGCAACAGTACGCTGCGTTGCTCGGTGCTGTGCACGGCATGCGTAGGACAAGGAGCATGCTAGCACACACGTCACGGCGCCTGGCGGCGCCAGCACCACCCCATCCTTCACAGTCTGGACCATGCAAGACCTACCGTGTTGCCATGGCCCGAGACAGAGAATGTTGTGTCAAGAATTATGACGAAGGACAGCCCTCTTGCAACAGCGGTGAACACTGTCTGGTGTACGTGCGACACGGTGCTGCTAAACGGGCATAAAACACGTCGTCAGAGCCATTGACAACGGCAAGCCTCATCGTCAGTGACGCAGTGTGCCGGCCGTCCGGTACACATGAGCGCAAGGTAAGCAGGCAACGTTACCAGCTGGATACTAGGGATGCACGCTTCCCCCACGGACACGGGGCGAGGCCGTGCTGTGCACAGCACACAACAAAGGCCACGAAAGGCCCCGCCGATGCGCCCCGCAGCCTGACTGCAAGCCACAGGCCGCATCAGGGCCGCACGAGACCACCTCGCCACGGGACACTTCTCTGCGCAGCTACCACCTCCCTTCGCCCCATCGGCTCCTGGCACCTCAACCAATAAAATGGCAACATTTGGACCCAGGTGCTGCAACGACAGAGAATCCACAAGCGCACGCCGGGGAGCAGCAAAGGCCACGTAGGCCCCACACCTTCCACGGCTGACTTCCGTGGTTGTGGGGTGGTGCACCTTAACACACTGCAAGCTTGCCCACTCTGGACGGACCCGGTAGGGTGCTGGCACAACAACGTGAAGTGGAGCAAGATGATCAATACCCGCAATCGCAACGTGGCCGAGCAAGTGCGGCTCGGCCATTGCCAGCACAACAGTGCTCTGTCCCAGCTGCATGCATAACGACGCAGTGTCTTACTTGTGAGGAGCCGCGCCGGCCGGTCCATAATATTTATACTAGGTTGAAGCAATCAACGGCCAGCAGTCATTGCTTGCAGGAAAGCTGTCGCTGAGGACGTTCTTTGGCCGCCCATCAAATGACCGTGTTGAATAATGCACCTGTTGCAGCCAATTATAAGCTCTCAGCATCACATTGCAATTGCTGCTGCATTGCTCACGCACATCATCATACAATTTTACGCCGTGACTTATTAGACGGATCTGGGCCCCCAAGCACAAACAATCCTGATAACCCACCGCCATGGCATAGTGCCCCGCAGTACCCAAATCATACCGGGCATGGAACACCTGCACGGTCCCCCTACTGAGGCCCCCACATTGCCCCCTGATTGTTAGCCCACTTCAGGAAAGCCCAGCCCATAACTTAGCCCCCCAATCGCACGGTACGCAACCCATTCCAGTTGTTCAGCTTGCCAGCAACCCTGTAAGCCGAAGCACTCGGCCAGGCTTTCGGCTCGCCGGCTCCCAGCAAAATAGTTTACACGCTCGTTCGGAATTTCAGTACTTTACTTTACGCGCGTGACGACCACAATCTCCTTAGGCGGTTGGCTGGAACAGGAATGTCTGCATCACGCCCTTCCCCTTGACCTCCACGCCCCCCGTGGGCTCCAGGGCCAGCCAGTCGGGCAGCAGGGCACGTGTGGCGGCAGACACCTGGATGAGGCCTGAGGGGCAACATACATAGGGTAGGAGGGAGGGAGGGGGGGTTAAGGTCGGCGGTGCGAGGCGCAGTGGAGTCGTGCACGCTGTAGTGCGGCAAGGAATGCATGTCGCATTCGCTGCAGCCAGTGCAATGCATGGAACTCCGTGAGGCAACATGCACGTAGGCGTGCAGCGGCAAGATGCTTTCTGTGGATGTAGGCCCTTGCCCTGTGGCCCTGGTTGACTGTGGACACCGGCCGAGGGTGCACAGCAGGCGCCAACAACGGACACCGCCGCAGCACTGTGCGTGCGCATTGCATCGCAACCCCCAAGTGTCATAGGCTGGTCACAGGTGTTTGACAAGCATTGCAGGATACCACACCCATCACCACACCCATTACACACCTGGCTTGCTGGTGCTCTCCATCCGGCTCGCCGTGTTCTGCAGTCACGCGTTCAGGGCACAATTGGGGTTGACCCGGATGACATGGCAAACGGCAGATAGGTAGCGAAACGGGGGCCGTTGGGTGCGATACAGGGAAAGCAAACAGGCAGGCCCCCATCCTGATTGCAAGCTGCGGTCTCGTACGCATGGCTAGAGTGGGTTCCAACAGCGTGCCGTGGCGTTTAGACCCTCACCAGCCACCACCCACACCACTATACCACATGCCACTGCCAACGCACCATGGTGTCACCGAACAGCGCGAACTTGGGCATCTGCACAAGGGCCCGGGCAGCAAAGGGCAAGGAAAGGGCACAAGGGTCGCACAAGTACCAGCAAAAGCAGGCGCTTTTGAACGGTTGCTTTGCGCTGAAGCATGACCGTTGCCTACGGCAGTCAACGTTGGTTGGCTGAGGGCTACGGTACTGCACAATTACCGCACAGTTGGTTACACCCTCGTTATGCAGTACGCGCCGCATGCGCAGCAAGCCAACGCAAACAGTCCAGGGGAAGCAAGCAGTCAAGGTAGGGGAGCCAACGGCAAAGGCCCACGCACCCACTCCCGCCCCAGGCTTCAGGCCCCTTCCATCCCTACATGCTTCCCAATGCTCTGCTCACACTCTGCACCAACCCTCGACGCGACCCCTCCTACCCCACAAGTGTAACTTGCCACCCTTTCATCGCAAAGCCCATGCACGCACCTTGGTTCCGATGACCCCGCTGACTAGCGGCCCGCTGTGGATGCCCACGCGCAGCTGCACCGGCTGCCCGTCGTGCGGCATGCACACGTGTCGGGCGGCACGCATCATGGCAACCGCGAACTGAAACACGGACAGCGCGTCCGCATGGGGAACGCTGCCGCTGCTGCTGCTGCCGCTGCCGCCGCCGTCGCCCGGTCCGGAGGGGTACTTGCTGGCCGCTGCAGCAGCAGCACCGAGATCAGCTGCAGCGGCAGCGGCGTCCATCGAAGCCGCAGCGGCGGTTGAAGAGGTGAAGGCGGAGGTTGGAGCTCGGGGAAGGTCCCCGGGTGCGACGTTTGGCGTGGAGGCTGCTGCTGCGGTGGAGGCTGCGGCGGCAGCGGCGGAGTACAGGCCATGTGGCGTGTGGGGCCAGGCGGTGTCCACGGTCTGGGTGGTGGGCGTGCATCGGCCGAGGCTGCTGCTGCAGGTGCGCTGGCTGGCGGTTCCGGAGCGGCTGTGCCGCTGGGCGCCGGCGGCGAAATTGTTGGTTACCACAGCTTGGAAGCCGTCCTGCATGTGTGCGTGGAAGAGGAGCATGGGGAGGATAACAAGGAGGAGGGTAGCAAAAAAGGTGAGCAGGGGCGCGGACGCCAAGACCCTATCTGCTCTCATCCTATGGCACAGGTGGGGACAAATGAAATGTGGCTGCTGTGGCTGCAGCGCCACGGCCGCCAGGACCCCTCAAACTTCGCAACGCAACCTGCTTGACAAAAGCTGCCTGTGCCATATCACTTACATGGTCTGGCTGCACCACCCCGGCAGCCACGATGTAGCAGTCGCCAGCCGTCTCCACCTGGTGGGTCGTAACACACAGTGGGTCAGTGCCAGCACGTGGCTATGCCTGCCTTCGGGGGGTGCTTGCATCAACATATGGGCGCAGCTGCACTCAGGGGGCGAGGAACACTGGCATGCGGGTAGGAGCTGTCGGGCGCCATACTGTAAGGGAGGGGCAGACGAGGTTTGCGTTTGCATATGACTGTATGGCCTTTGGAGGGCATGGGCGTAGCACGACAGTACCCATTTGTGAAGGCGGTGCGTGCTGCGAAGTACGTCAGGATTCCCTGCAATGCGTGTACGGCCCTGTCGTACGGTGCCGTACCTTCCACACGCCGTGCTCGTCCACCAGCGCGTCCAGCCGCGAGTACAGCTCTGACAGGAAGGCCATCACGGCAGCTGCCGGCACCTGCTTGCTCATGCTCTGCAGGTGAGTCGCATGGGCACGAGTACTTCAGGATTTCCAGTGCAGTACTTGTCCTATGTGGCCACCTATGGCTGTGTACGCTTCATGGCAGGAGGACAGACCCTCCAGTATGGTAGGACATGAGTTTCGCCCAGCTGCATGCCAATGTGCAGTACGAGGTTACCACATCGCTGGCGGTTGCGCAACTCACCGTGAAACCAACGATGTCTGCAAAGAGTACGTCGTGGGATAGGGTACGCAGCGACGGCCCAAGGATTTGTGGGAGGAGCGGCGGCGCGGGAAAGGGTAGGGGACCGTTAGCAATCAGGTTCTTTCTGGCCAGAGCAGACCCCGGAACAGTGCAAGTACAGCGTGTCGGCACCATGCCCGCCTTTTGACAGTTGATAAACCGTTGCACCATTGCACCCACAAGCTCTTGCAGATGACGTTGTATGTGCCTCCGGAGTAAGGGCTTCGCTAGGCTGAATGTACGGTTTTCCCCATGCATGACTATGCCGTACATGCCAGAGCCGTTGGTGTGTCCTACGCCGTACACCCACCGGTAAACAGCACGGTTGCGATGTCGTGCGTGGTGGCGAAGTTGGCCAGGTGCGCGGAAAAGTCCACAGCGCCGACCGTCTGGAATGGGTTGCAACGAGGACGAGGGAGGACGAGCATGTGGGGCATGCGCCAGCATGTTGGCGCGGTGAGCAGCTGCGTGTCACAGCTCATAAGGATTGTTACACCGTGCATGTGACACGAAGACAGGCTGTGCAGTAGTCGCCGAACGCACATTCGCCTATGGGGACGTATGCACTTTGATGTGGGGTGTGCAGTAGCTAATGAGCATGTAGGCTTTAGAGTTTCGGTCCCCTTCCAGACCCCAGCACCGTGTTGCTCACCTCTCCCTGGTCCACTAGGAACTCGAGGACTGTGGGAGGGACACGTGCCGCGTGCCATTTGCCACGTGTCGCCGGGTTGCCGCACGAATTGAGTGAAGGAAAGCGCGGGAAGAAGTGATCAAGGAGTGAACGTTGTGCATTTAAGGGTCTCGCATTCGATGAAATATCGATCAAGGCATGTCTGCACGTATGGGCCAGGAAGCACACGCACGATGCCCTGGTGCCCCTGGGCCAACGCACCGTGGCCCCAGGTACACGTGCGCACACAGCCAGTAAGCCACACGCGGAAACGCACCGTGTCGCGGGAACATGGACTCAAGCATGCCTGTCTGCGCCGCCGTCAGCTCCACCAAGCGCCGCTCCGCCTCCACACGTGCAGTCACGTCCGTCTAGGGTAGCATGCAAACGCGGGTACGGTGTGATAGCAGCTCAGGACAGAGACACACGAGCGGCCGTGACAACAGCAAAAGCGCGCCCGCCCGCACGGCAAGGGTCTCGCAAAAGTACCTGCTGGGACACTCTCTTCCGCAACGTGGTCCAGTCTGATGTCCATCCCGGCAATGCCCCTATTATTGACCACCCAAAGCAGCACCCTCTCATGTGGGATCGACCAGCAGCTCCCTTTAAAAAGTAACCCACCTGCTGCACCAGCAGCATGCGCTGCCCTGTAACCGGGTCGTTGAAGGGTGCAACCGCCACCTCGTGCCAGTGGAGCGGACCCAGCAGCGGCAGCGGGGCAGCGGAAGTAACAGCAGTAGCAGCTGTGGCACCCCTGCAAGCGTGCGCCACGCCACTCCGTCCACACTGCTGCTGCTGCTGCTGCTGCTGCTGTTGTTGGCGTCGCTGCTCCTCTTGCTGTTGAGGCAACTTTGGGCCTTCCACTGTGCCTTGCCGAGTGCAGGCAGGTGCTCGTGCCTGTCCCTCCTCTGATGTACCCCGGGTCAGCTGGCCATGCCCTTTGCCGCCCGCCGCACGGCCAATCATAGGTGTAAGCAGCACCTGCGGGCAGCTGCCAGCTGCGCCCAACGCAGCAGGACCCAGCTGCACGCTTCCCTCCCTCCTGCCTTGGTGACTGCAGGGCTGACTCACCTGGTGGCTGCTGCCAGTCTGCGCGTCCACACCGTTGCCGCCTGCTGCTGCTGCTGCTGCTGCTGCCCCTGTGCGCTCTAGGGTTCCGGCAGTGCCTGCAGGCCCCCCGGGTGCAGGCGTGGCAAGGGAGTCCTGCAGGAAGCAATTGACCCGTGGGTCGGTGGCAAGCAGGGAGGCAGAGGCAAAGCTGTAGCTCGTGCCCGTGCCCGTGCCTAGGCCGTCGAAAGGGCCGCTGCCGCCGCCGCCGCTGCCCCCAGCGCTGCCGACCGCAGCTCGGCTGCCCCGAGTGCTCCCAAACGCCGCCGCCAGCGCCGCCGCCGCGCTGCGACTAGCGGCAGTGAGCGTTGCTGTTGCTGTCACTGCTGCTGCTACTACCGCTGCGCCTGCGGCCGCGATCGCATCGGCGTGCTCCTCGCGCAGCGCCTTCGCCGCGGAGTCGGAAAATGTCAGTGATGCAAAGGCGCGATGCTGGAGCGCTGGGCAGGGGCCGCTAACACTCCCTAGCGCCGCCAGACCGCCTGCACCCTCACCCTGGACCCCCGCCGCCGCTGCTCCCTCCACCGAACCTCCCCCTGCGGTTCCCTCCGTCGCCCCCGCCCCCGGCCCAGTGGCAGCGGCAGCAGCAGCAGCAGCAACCTGCGAGCTCGAGGCGTCGCGCGCAGCAGGGTTGCCGGGAACAGGGTCGGCAACCGGCACACGTGTTGCCGCCTCCGCCTCTGCCGCCACAGCAGCAGCAGCAGCAGCAGCAGCAGCAGGAGCCCCCAGCTGGCGGCCTGCCTTTGGCGGCGGCTGTGACAGCGCAAAGGCGCCGCACCACAGCTCCCCGTCAGGCCCTCCGTCCCCCGGCCGGCCGCCATCCTCATTCACAAACTGCATGAGAGCAGACTGCATCTCCGCCTCTGCCTCTGAGCCGCTGTCCCCGCCCGTGCACGGTTTGTCAGCCTGGCACTTGGCCGCGTGCGCTGCGGCGCCTGGCGGCTCCCCCGCTGGCGTGCTGCGCTGCTGCTGCGGGGCCGGCTGCGGCAGCAGGACACTGTGCCACTCGCCAGGTACCCAACCTTCTGCTGACACGGCGTCGGCAGCTGCTTCCGTAGCACGCTTCTCAAGTGACCGTCCCGACGCGCGCTGACCCACCACGCCCGCGCCATGCTCGCTCTCCTGGCGCAGCACGCTGTCAACTGTACCTGCTTCAACACCCGCGCTTGTGTTTTCCACTTGCCGGTCCACAGACCCCCCGCTGCACCAGGCGTGCTCCTTGCCCCTCGTGCTGCTGCTCTCATGCTGCTCCCACGCCGCGGCTCGCACCGCGTGTCCTGAGCTACGGCTGTTGGAGCACCTGCCACCACCGTCCCCGTAATCGCCGCCGCCGCTCATCCCATCGAATGTGCGCATCATGCCATTCCGGAACCCACCGCTGACACCCATACCAGCTGCAGCACCACCACCACCACCGACAAAGCAGTCGCCGCTTGCGAAGATGGCAGCAGGGGGCAGGGCCGGCGCGGGGCCTGAGGTGGAACCCACGCTCATGTTGGCCCGGCTGAGGGACCTTTGTGGCGCCCTTGCAACCAAGGCCAGTGCGAGCTCCATGCTACTACGTCGGGGAGTCAGCGGCCTGCTCCCGCACGGGCTGTGCACACCAAGGCCAGTGCCCGTGCCACCTGCGCCCACGCTAATGCCCGGGCCAGCCACAGTGACGTAGCCGCCGCTTAAGCCGGCGAAGGTGCTGCTGCTGCTGCGCAGCGGGGCCTTCGGGGAGAAGGGCGCGGGTCCCGTGGTCATGGGCGAGGAGGGCACGGTGGTAGCAGGGGAGGGCCACATGCTGTTGGGTCGTGGGTGGCTTGCTGCAGGAGCACAGGCTGGGGCGTTGTGCCCAGCGCCGTGCTGTTCCTGTTGCTGCTGCTGCTGCAGGGCTGGGCCGTCGGTGGCAGGCTGCGGTGGGTGGGAGTACGGCAGCTCGTGCGCGGAGTACGGGTGCCGTACGGCGGCTGCTGGAGGGCCCACAAGCTCTAGGCTGTTCATCAGCAGCTGGCGGCTGCTGGGCGCCCGGCGGGGCCCCGTCACGGACAGGGTGGCATGGCGCCAGGACGCCTCCCTGCAGCGGGGGAGGTCCTCGGTTGATGCATAGGACACAAGGAGAGTGTGCTTGGTGGCAGCATGGCACAAAGATGTAGGCTCATGCGATGGGCCCGCTGAGCACGCGCCCGGATGGCTGTAAAATACCGGTAGCATGTGTGACGGCGCATACGTGCAGGGACGTGGCGTGCAGGGTGAAGTGCCCAAACGAAGATCCCGTCAAGGCGCGCATCGTGCAGGACTAGTCACCAAGAGCCCCAAGAGCGGCTATCAACACCAGTCGCGAAGAGGACTGCTGACCGGGCCCAACGGTACCCCGCACCTGCGCAGTCTCATCCTGCCGTCCTCCCTCCTGAGCAGCTGCCCGCTACCACCACCGCCACCCCCTCCATGACCGGCTAAGCCACCGGGGCTGGTGCTGCCAGCCGCGCGAGACTGCCCCACCCCACTGTACCCCGCTGCCCCTGCTGCTGGTCCTGCTGCTCCTGCCGCTGCTGCTGCTGTTGCTGCACCAGCTGTAGCAGGTGTGGAGTTAAAGGCGTGGGCCTGCAGCTCGAGGCTGCGTCGTGAGGCGGACACCTTGAGCGCGGCCCGCCACGCGGACATGGCCAGGGGATCCTCCTCGGAGGGCGTCACCACCAACCCCTCCAGCATGCCACACTGCAGAGCAACAGGACACCGTTGTACGTGATCGTGTGGTACCACTTTTGCAGGCGTCAATGGTGTGGTTGCGGATCTACGATGTGCAGAGTATAGTCAAGCGTTACCGGCTCTACTGAGCGTGGCCAAGGGCATGCGCTGTTGCAGGGCTGCTTACCGCATGTGCCTCTGTGTGGGGTCGGCTCCGGGGCAGGTTGAGCGACGCGTAGGAGGCTGCGTGCGACGAAGCCCTCTGCGGCAAAGGTGCGAGGGGCGTGGACGTGTCAGTGCTGAATTTCAGGAGTGAGTCAGCGGCCGTTGCAACACACACGCGATTACGTGGGAACGTGCTTTCCGCGCCCAATAATCAACTAAGCCGGTGCACACGGCACCGCACGGCTTTTTGCATGTATATGAAAAGTGCGGCTTGTGCAGCTCCTAGGGCCGCGCCAACGGCCGAGGGAAAGCTTCGACCAACGCTTCAACCAACCCGGCCCCACCTCTTCCTCGGCCCCGTGCGCCCGGCCGAGTGGCCCCAGCCCCGCCCGCCGCCCCAGGCGGTTCAGCCTCGATCCCCAGGCCTCTTCATCCATGGAATAGCACCTGGGGGCCAGATCCACGGCCTCGTAAGCAAGGACCTGGGTCGCACCCCATTGGCGCTGCTGCTGCTGCTGCCGCCGCTGTGGCGACAGGGGCGTGGACGGGGTGTGTGCTGCAGCCGCAGTGTAGCCTTGTGGGTTAGCTGTGAGGGAGGTGGGTGCGCCCGAGAAGGCGGCGGAAGCTGCGTGGCTGCGGCGGCGAGAGGGCGAGGTGCGGTCCTGGAGGCGGGAGGAGGGGGAGGAGCTCCAGGGGTTTTGGCCGTGGCGAGGGTGGAGGTGGTGGTGGTGGTGTGGGTGCTGCCGGTGGCTTTGCTCTTGGTGAAGGTGGTTGTAGTCCCTGTCCGCTCTCGAACTGCTGCCATCCGGCTGGTCTTGGAGGCTCAGATTGACGATGCGGCTCCCCTTTGCAGAGGTGCCCGTGCCCGCCGCTTGTGAAGGGGGCACAAGCGTTCCCGCCAAGGCCGGATCCGCGGCTATGGGCCGCCCCGCACTGACCGAGCTTCCTCCCCGAACGTTCGTGGCCGCGGACAGTGTCCCCATGACGCTAGACACCGCACCAGGCCCGCTCGCAGTAGTACCGGCATCACCACGGAGGCCGGAGGCGAAGCCACCCGCTGGGCCGGACGCGAACTGCGGGCCGATGTTCGTCCTTGACTGCACTCGCGGCACCACGGGAGCGGGCAGCAGGTAGGAGGAGTTGGCAGCGGACGAGCCGCCCAGCTGCACGGTGCCTCCGCCGCCGCTGGTCAGCAGGCTGTGCAGGAGCCGCGCGTCTGCGTCGTCACAACTGCCGCAGTCGTCGTAGACGCCTCCGCTGAACGGCCTGGGGACCTGTTGCTGCTGCTGCTGCTGCTGTTGCTGTTGCTGGTGGTGGTGGTGCTGCTGCTGCTGCTGCTCGAGCTGCCGTTGCTGCTGGTGCTGCCGCCGTGCATCTTGCTGCGCGCTGCGCGCCTGCTGGGGTTGCTGGGCCTTGCCGGTGTCACGGGCTGCACTGTGCTCCGGCATTCGGATGGGTCCACACGGGCTGGCGGTGTGGTAGGCACCCTCTTCCCTTGCGCTCGCGCTGTACCTGACTGTGGCACGAGACAGTGCATGCGACAGCGAGGCACAACGGTGAGAAAGGGGCCGCGTGGTTACAGCCTCCATGATCGTTGCCAACGTTTCATTTAGGGTGCCCGCCTGTGCTAGTCTCATAGCTTTCGCCTAGTGCTCCATTGCTCTATGCCATCATCATCCCATCAGCTGCATTGCCACATGCAGCAGGTCAGCGTTGTCTCGTTGGCCTAGCGTGCGTGCAGTACAGCCGTTCAGCTCTGGACCCCATGCGCAGACCACGAGCCCCTCGCTAACAATTGTTAAGAGGCAGCGTCGAGGAAAGCAGATTGGCTTGCCCAGGACCCACCAAAGGGCGCGTGCCGCACGCCGCTGCCGCCATCAGTAGCCACAGCGCACAACAGCCCAGCCCTAGCCCCCCGGCCAGCGACCGAGGGCAGCGGCTCCGGGGGCTGCCACCTGAGTCCCTTGAGCTGTGTGCTCGGAGAGGGCGGAGCGCAGGCGGGCGAAGGCACTGCAGGACACACGGGGTTTGCAAGGGGAAGACCGGTAAATGGCATCATACGGTTTGGCAACGAGTAACGGTCGGCCGTGCACGAATCGCCGTACGCCAGCTGAGGTTCGGCATAAACCCAGGAACGTGGGGCCAGGGACACCCCCGAGATCCTTAACCTACCTTGCAGCAGGTGCTTCCACGGCCTGCCCGTCGCCCAGCTGCCCAGCATGTCCTGCACCAGCTCTGGCACGTCGCAGGAGAACAGGTGGCGCACCAGGCCGCAGCAGGACAGCTCCTGCATCAGCGCCTCAGGTGCACCAGCCCACAGCATCCCCGGGTCGGCCACCGTCAGCGCGCGACGCAGCTGCAGCTGCGAGGGCGCAACCCCGGACGTCCCGCTGCAGCTGCTGTCAGCAGCAGCTTCCGGCTCCTCCCCTTCGCAGCTCTCCTCCTCGGCCACAGGTCCCGGCAGCTGCGCCGCCGACGCATGGCAGTGTGCTGACCCCAGTGCCGTGCCACCGGTAAGCAGGCCGATGGAGCCGTCGTTGTTGGCAGGTGGTGGTGGCTGCAGCGATGACGGAGGCAGGCCCACAAGGCGGCCGTAGTAGCGGCGGGAGGCTGTGTTTTGGTACAGCACCCGGCCAGCAGGGGACAGCAGCGTGACCGCGTGGTCCAGGTGTGTTAGCATGCATAGGCTGCGGAGGGCCACGGCTCGGCCGTGCCTCCAACGCAGAGGCTGGCGGTGCCACAGGATGACGCCCGGCCGGCGGGAGGGGGTACCGCTGGCGCCGGGTTGAGGGGCGGCGGAGGCAGAGGCGGAGGCGGAGGCGGCGGCAGCGGAGGGCGCAGCGCCTTCTATCCAGCAGGGGTGCAGGCGCAAGCCCTCCAGTCCCAGGGCCGCCGCTGTCATTGCGGTGGCGTTGAAGGCGTTGCAGGTGCACGCTCTGCCGGATTGTGCGCCTTCGTTGTCGTCGTTGTCGCTGCTGTCGCTCTCGCCGTCGCTGCTGCAGGCGTTGCTGCCGGTTGTGTCGCCACCCCGGGCGGCGCCGCGCCGGCAGGAACGACATAACGGGCCAGTGTTGTGGGCACGTGGCTCGGGGGAGAGGTTGGAGACCGGTCCGATGCCGGCGACAGCGATGAGCGGGCAGTAGCAGTCTTGCTGTGATGAGGGGTCGAGCAGGGAGAGAAGGACGTCGCGCAGCTCAACGAGCAGCAGCTCCTCGACGCTGACCAGCTGGTCAAACACCAGGCGATGATACGCTTGGGGTGTTGGAGCGCCTAAAATCTTCTGGGCCTGCGCGTTGACGAAGACGCACTCGAGCATCGCGGCGAGGCGGGTGTCATGGACTTGCTTTAGGACGCAGGTCGTGTCGAGGGCGAAAACCGACGCTGGGCTTGCCGACGCGCTCACGTACTCCGGGATATCACGTAAATTGATGCTGCAGGGTGTGGCCAGCCTTCCCACAGCGGCAGCGCGCCCAATCCTACGCCGTGGCTCCTGGGCGAGGTTTGTTGGGCTGCCCAACACTTGGACGCTCTGCTGCTGCCTTGAGGGCTGCGGTAGATCATCATCACGCGCGCCGAAGCAGCGCAAGAGGCCGCGCGACCAGCGCATTAACTGTGGACCTGCAGCGCGACGTATGCGGGTCCGCGCCCGAACCGAGCGCGCGGCTTCACCACATCGTCTTCTGCCTCTTTATTACACTGCTATTCATATATAGTGTCGAAACGTTATTTCTTGAGGGTGGGGTGACAAATAATTAGGGTGTTCGGAAATGAAATTTGTACAGAACTATTAGGCATATCACTTACATTTGCCGCACCCGAGTAGTGGCAGTGGCTGACTGGGATAGGCCATGGCGCACGGGATAGCGCCGGTACGCGGCCCTACGGCACACCTGACCGCTGCTGCGCTTGGCCTTTGCGAAAGTTTTTGCATCCTGCGTATATAATTGTGTTAAACAATTGCGTCGGGAATAGGTTTTCGACCGTCGGACCACTGGTCCGGGCTGGTTGTGTGCTTCAAGGGCCATCTTAGTGCGTCGGCGGGAGGCAGAGCCAGCGGGGCTGCCCTCCATTCATAGGGGAGACGCGTAAGCGGTACTTAGATAGGGATCCGGGCATTCGGCACCTCGGGCAGCAGGTTGGGCAGTGGCTGGGGTGTGTTGCCTGCCCCTGCTGGGCTCTAGTGGGGCACGGTGGGCACCTGGAGAGCTCCCCTGGTGGGCAAGAGCCGCGGTTGTGACCGGGACGAGACACAACGGCCTAATAGGCCTAACGCCTAACACATGAGTCAGCATGGCTCGAAAGCACGTTACCGTACCGTATTGGTGGCCTGCAGGGGTGCCGACGGCAGCGCCCTCTGAGCGCGCGTTGCATGGCCACACGCGTGCAGGACAAACCAGAGAAGATGAAGCCCCGTGCCTGGATACGCCATAAAATTGCGAGGGTTTCACACGCGTGCTTGCCGTTTTGGTCCCCAGCGGCACCACAACCCCGTCCACATGGATGCACATGCCTGGTCTCCGTCCCGCCGTCGGACCACGGGAAAATGACCGCTCGCCACCTGTGACCATAAGCCTGTGACTCCCTATAGACGCTACAGTACCACGTCCCTGGAGCTCCCTGCAGTACCGTTACTCCCAATAGCCCACTGTATGCATGGTTTGCATTTTTGTCTCCTTCCTGAGCCCAGCCCCGTCCCAACCGCCTGTTCCCTTTCTCCTGTTCTGTGGTGTTTGGTTTCAGGTCCTCTTCGTCCCTAGGTGTGCCC
>VFQN01005064.1_pt1 | contig 16618 bp, 13 predicted proteins | sample 3512371 | NCBI WGS metagenome assembly VFQN01 (sample SAMN10412370, study PRJNA504923) | tailings metagenome | isolation source: Replicate 2 from Balatoc abandoned mine | place: Philippines: Itogon, Benguet | collected 2017-08-28 | reverse complement strand
AAAATAGGACCATTTCATATTTTTACATTACAGTAAAGAAAAACGATAAAGAAAGACGGCAAAAACGACACATAAAACGAAAGGAAGATAGCTAAATGTTGGTTGTTCAACTTGCAGATATAATCATAAAAGAATGGGTGAAATCTTACCTCACTCATGATGATTATCGTTTCTTTATTAATGCTTCAAAGAAATATTTTGGTTTATTAAAGCGTGAAACGATTTACTTTGCATTTAATGAGGAGAAAAGTTTAGAATATTACCAGAACAATCTATTTCGAGAGAAAATTTTGACTCTTGTGGCTGATGGATCGAAACAAATAAGTTTAAGTTTTAATAGTGGTTTTATTCTTAATTCGAATGAAATTATAGCTCATAAAATTTCATGTTATCAGTTGACCACATTTCCTAATGTTGAAGTATTGAAAATATGGAGAGGTTTCAATACATCAGAGATACCTTTTCTTTCAAGGCTTAAGGATTTAACGCTTTATAACTGCTTTGACCTTATTAATGTTGATCATCTCTCTCATTTAATTAAACTTTCACTCTTTGCCCCCAATAAGCTGGCTGACATAAGAGCACTCGAGAACATTCCTCATCTCAACTTTTATCAATGTGATACGGTTCAATTTTCTATATTTAACTCTCTTAAACAAAAGACTTTACAGATTCATAATTGCCCTCAATTATCTGATGTTTCAACCTTTCGTAATCTCCATCGTTTAGCGCTTTCCTTCTGTCCACTCGTGTCTGATCTGTCGCCACTTTATGGGATTTATGATTTATCATTGGTTGGATGCAAGATGAAAGATATTTCTAAACTCGGTGGTCATCATTACCTAGCGATTGAGTCCTGTCATGAAATTGTTACTGGTTATGAATGCTTGTTGAACATTCCTCATGTTACTCTTCGAAGCTGTAAAATTCCAAATTTTGAAGTCTTAAAGAATGTGAAAACTCTCAGTATTGATAAAATCCTTTCTTTTGAGGCTGCGAATGAGATCAAACATGCTCGAACAGTTATTCTTCCTTATTCTGATGCTGCGTGCACTGTACTGAAAGAAGTTTACGATCTTACCTTCAACTCTTTTGAACCACCAGATTCACCTCAAAGCATTTCCAATATGCGCAATAGGAAGCTCGCCCTTCACTGTGATCTCTTGGATATAAGTGAAGAATTCCCCCCACAAATTCAACATTTTACTATTCATCTTAGTAAGAAGATTGTTCAAATGATTCATCAAGGCAAAGCTGCTCAATCATTTCGTTTTTTGCATTCTCTTCGGATTGATAGTTGTGATGATTTAGAGCACGTTAATGGTCTAGGAGATATTCCCCTCGTCACTCTCTCTTATTGTAAGCGATTAGCGAATATTTGTGGACTTGGTCGCAATCGTTCTGTCGATATTACTTATTGCTTAGAAGTCAAGGAGGTAAATAGCTTAGCGACTGTGCCAATAGTCACTCTGCGAAATTGTACTGGGATTCAGGATTATACTTGCTTATCAAAAGTTCCTCGATTAAAGATTCTCTCTTAAAAGAGATTAAAAAATCGTTTTTCAACATAGAATTGAAAATATTTATCAGTTTGACTGAAATAATAGACTATAACTTAATCACCAAAATCTAACTTCTTTTGATCATCTTTTGCTGCTTTCAAAAAGTAACCTGCAGAAATTAAATAAGCTATACACACAACAAAAATGAGGGAACTCTGCAATGATGTCCACTGGACTGGTAACGCAAACTGTAAACCCATTAAAAACGTTACAATATTTGGACCAATATTCCCTATCGCTGTCAGAATAGCGAATAAAGATTGAGCTGTACCCTTTTTGTTTGCGGGAATAACTTGAAAGATTGAAGCTAACGTTGGACCAAACCAACATTCTGCAACAATATATTCAAATAGTAAGCAAGTAAATGCAAGTGATGGTTGATCAATTGTCATGAATCCAAACCATGTCGGAACAGCTAAAAGACTTCCTATCGCAGGGATCCAACTTCTCGAATATCTCTTCTTTTTGGTGCCTAATATCTTTTCTTTTTCGGTTGCTTGTCCTCTCTCTTTGCTGATATAGTCTGATAACCATCCACCTAGAAAGGTTGAAAGAAGTCCACCTAACGTAATAATAGCAGCATTACTTCCAGCAAAATAATCTTGAAAGTCTGGAAACTGTTGAAACACGAAAGGCGCTTTCCAGACGGCGATGGTAAATCCTGCAGCAAAACGAAACATTGATGCAATAAATAAGGTTTGAACTTGTTCAATAGATAAGATCTCCGAAACATCGTTGAAATATTTTAGGAGACTCCCCGTCACTGTCCAAACTTCATCAGACTTGCCAGCGTCAGTGACGATTACTTTTCGCGGCTCAGGAACTAATATCTTCGCAAATATTGAAAGTGCGATTCCTGTCAAACCTATCGCGATGAAAGAAGATCGCCATCCTATAAATTTATCTAATAAAATCGAAAGTGAGGCTAAGCCACCCCCAATATATATTCCTCCACTGTAAATTCCTGTGGCTGTGCCAATAAGGTTCTTGGGAAAGATTTCGGCTATGAGAGAATAGACTGCAGGGTTTAGGAAGGCTTGACTAACACCAAGAGCTCCACGAAGTGGAAGGAGCTGAGAGAAAGAGTCGACCCTTCCCTGGAGACATGTAATGACCGACCAGACTAGACACGAAAATGCTATGACATCAGTTCTTGAAAACCTATCCGCTGCAACACCAGCAATAAAGGAAGCTAAGACAAAGAAAGTTGTAAATCCGAATGAGGCGAGAGTAGCATATTGATCTTTTGAAAATTCTAAATCTTGATTCATAAATTGGAAAGGATTTACGTTCTTTGGGTCTGTAATTGAAGTAAAATCAGAGAAATAATAGATGAGTTGACGACAAAGTTGATTAAACGAAAAGAGAAGTAAGAAGAAGGCAAGAATTTGATATTCCTTGCTGTATCCATTATTTGGATCATCTGCTCCGGACTGCTGTTTCAAAGGCTGATTTTTAGGAGCTTGTTTTCCTTCATTGCTGGCATTATCTTTGAGGGAGACGGAAAAATGAACAGAGGAAGTATAATCTGGTGACGTGGTACATCTCAATCCTTTACTGGTCGTCGTGGGATAGGTTCGAAAAGGAAGAAGTCCCACGGATCTTTGGAAAGAGACTACAGGCACGAACAATAGATTTGAAAGAGAGCATATCCATATCAAAATAATAGTAGAAGAGGAAAGACATCTCATCTCATTGGATTCGTCAGCCAACTTTTTCAGTTTCCTTTTTCCAGGATTTCGTTTTAATTTACGCTTTAAGTCTTGCTCTTGCAATGCATTTTGTGGAGAAATTTGCATCTATCAAATGATTATTATTAATGTTAAAATTAATAATAACAACAAAAGATAGATAAAATAGTTACTTTCTCTCGAGCTCAACTAACACGAAACAAAAAGTTCTTCCATTCAATCAAAGCGTTATCACTTTCGTACACTACGTTATGAGGATCAGATGCTTCCTCAAGCTTTTCTTCCCTTATCTTGTCGAATCTTTCATGAGCCATCTTCGCAATAGAGACTGCCTCTTCAACATACCGTGCGATCAATTTGTCGGAATAGTGTGCGAATAGGTCTTGGATCACAATCGGAGCAGATTCTACATCTGCACCCTGCACGGGTTGAAAAATCTTTCTCTCCTCCTCGAGATTATTATCATCCACGGCTCTTGCTATGCCGAAGTCATTCAGAGTCGCTGCGATGCCTGCACCAATCGCATGTATACCTTGCAATGGCTTGATTGTAACAAAAGGAACTGAACCATACAGTGAGTAGCTTCCTTTGCGCTTAGTAGTATTCGTGATCTCTCGGTCCTTACAAGGGCCAGCAACCGCATCGCACATGGTCACCCCACCACCGAAAGGAAAAGGATCTAAGACAACATCTAACGAGCAGACCAGCTGGGAATATTCAGAATGCTTCATTCCATTAACAAAGAAAATACGATTCTGCAATTCTGCTCGAGGTTTCCCCATAGAACTAGCTCGAGCAAATAAACGTTTCTGCCACGAAAACTGCCATGTAAATTGCTTCTGGTTTCGTAAAAGAATAACTACTGCGTAAGGATCAGCGTGAAGTAGACGTAAAATAGCTTCATCAAATAATGGATGCATCTTCATTAAAGATTGAATTGCTCCATAAATATGCAATTTTCCCTCTAACTTTTCTATTTGATTAGATATTGGATCAATCACCAGGTGAGATTGAAAAGAAGCTGTAAAGAAATCGAAAGGCGACGATGCAGATCCAGATTCAGCGGCGATGGAGCTATAAAGTCTTCCATCAATAGTGTAGGCAATCGATAAAACTTTCTCAATAAATTGCCTTCTCCTCTGCAATAGTATTACTTTGCTTGGTAAAGCGAGCTCACCTCTGGATTCATCGGGGTTGCTTTTAGTCTCAGGTGGAAAGAGGAGGAAAGATAAAGAATCAAACTGGACCAACTGCTCACTGAACTGCGATTGCCTGTAATTAGAAAGGATGCAAAGTGAATCAAAGGACGCTTAAAACTGAAAAAAGGTGAGTTTACCTGGAGAAAAAAGAAGGATGTGTAGGTTCAAAAGAAGATGAGGTAATATAATAATCGATTAAAGGGTTACTGCTCGTATAAGGATGACCCCAGAATAATATTTGAACTTTCGCAAGTCTATAACTATACGCAAATAAATACTGTGATGATTGCATTAATAAATCAGTATAAATCAGGACATCAAGCTGGATGTCTAAAATCTGATTCAAAACTGCTTGGCTTCTTCCAGAAGATTGATAGGCGGACAAAGCAGACACTTCAATCCAGTGATCAGGTGGAATAATCGATTCAAGGTATTGAGTAATATCATCATAACCAGGGTCGTTAGAAAATCCGCCGACTCCTTGACTATGCACACGATTAGTAAATACGAAAATTTCAAATAAAAGAGATTGATCGTCATTCGACGTTGCAGTTGTTAAATAAGAAATAATTTTAGCGAACAATCGTCCAACTGAATGACGTGAGAAAGAATAAGATAAAACTCCGACCGTTATCCTTTTCCCTTGCTTTCTAATTAATTTTCCGTCACCGTCATTCTCCTCACTCTCAAGAAGGCTGAGTGAAGTTGCGTATTTGTTTCCTTTCTTTTGAAGTCCGATTAACTCCAAGTATAATCTCGCTTCAACATCGTCATAAATCTTTGGAAATAAAGTTTGTGGAAGAAATGAATTCCAACAATTTCTGTCAGATGAATTAGAATATTGTCCAACATACTTTCCGTAAAACTGAATCAATAAACTTATTCCCTGATATGCCTGAAGGAAAAATCCACGAGTAATCGCTGTAAGTGACTCTTCCGTAAACCGATTACAGTAATGATCATATAATTCCCTCTTCTCCTCCATAAAAGTATTATCACTGCTAAATAAAGAAGCATCATACAACTCCTCGCAATAACTGTGGAATGTGGAGAGTATATGCTGAAAGAATAATCGCAAAAGTATCACCTCTTCTAACCACACAGATTTATTCAAGTTAGAATAATCTGAGGAGAGTATTACGGGATTCGTTATCTGAGATAATAGAAGGAAGTATTGATTAAATAAGTGAGGACGAGATAAGAAAAACGTAATAGATGAAGATGAACTTAAAGAGTTAGTTGGATGTAATAACAAGAATAATTGATAGCTAATTCTAAGAAGAGGCGATCGATTATAAAGTCGATTTAAACGTTCACAATAAAAAATGCATGACATATCTTCGAAGGAATTCTTCGGAAAGAGCGATTGTAAGACATAATGGCAGTCAAAATCGAAATTTCTTTGAAATTTTTCCATTTTCCCTGGATTAATCGAGGATTTAATCACTCCAACTTGTTGATGGAATTGATTTTCAAAATAAATGAAGGCAGGTTCAACAGCTCCAATCATTAAATAGTTTAATAAGATTAATGAGGTATAAGATGATTGATATTCTAAAACTATAAATTGTCGAAATGCTTCATTCATTCGCATCATCATCATTCTCCCATCAATAGAAGACGGTAATGAATCTTTAGTGTCAAACTGGGTTAATTTTAATAGCTTCTTGACAATATATTCAAATTTTGAAAAAATATCATCATAACTAATACCAAAGCTAATAACCTTTCCATCGATCGAAGAAATTTGATAAACCTGATAAAATTCTTTAAATTGACGCAAGGTTTGTTCTATTGATTCTAAATCAGTTAAATATAACTGCTCAGAGTCTTCTAAGGATTTATTGGACAATGATTGGTATCGCAGAAATACTTTGTGGTGTGTAGAAGGTAATGTTGTTATGTTCTGGTAATGTAAATTCCATGAGTATAAATCACCAGTTAATAAATGTACAAGAAATAGCAAATTTAATATTATTCCAGGAGAGTAATCAGGCGGATTTTGACATTGTACAGTTTGTTCATCTTCCACCAAAATACCGACTGCGCAAGAATAATGAGGTTTCAAAAACGATCTTAACAATACTGTCAAATCAGGCAAATGGCGTAGATATAAAATCTGGTAAAACACATGAATTTCAATAACGTCGTGAAAATAATTCGACAAAACGCTGGAGCGGTTGGTGAATATATGAGCACTTTGCAGAAGGTCCGAATGGAAAAGTGAACTGCATTCTTCTAAAAGTAAAGGTGATTGTTCATAAAACAGTGAAAAGCAGTGTAAGAACAGCAATAATAAAGAAGATTCTTTACTCTGCAGGATTTCTTTCCTTTGCTGGACGGAAAGGCATGTCTTCATCCTCTTCTTACTTTCGACCATACTTGTTTTCTGAAAATCGCTTAGAGAAGAAGACCCATGGTATTGTAAGATCATCCAGCGGTGATAAGCGGAAACAGCGTTCATTCTCATTTCAAGAGAATCTTCGGAACATGATGGTTGCCAGGAAGAGAAAATCAAGTTTGGTTCTTCGATTGCAACATTTCTGTCATCATTAAGGTAAGATAAACGCTTCCAAATCCTTGTTTGAAGAGGAGCAGAGGAAATCTCAATAGCTCCAAACAGTCGTCTCCTTTGAGCAGCGTTGACTTGCTCAACATACCAACGGTTCTAAGGAAGAGTGAAATTGAGATACAAGGCCACAAATACGAATTACCTGTGTTCCATTATTTGTGAACACGGATACTCGAATTAACTGTAAAGAGTTATCGTCCGAAGCACAAAGTTGCGCGGATTGGCAATAATATCTATGGATAAAAGTGAAAATCGCATTAATAAACACCATTGACCTTACATTCTATTGACGATTTCTTCACTACTGTTCACTATCTCATAGAAGAATTGAAAACCTTTCCCATAGTAGAGAAGGTTAACAAGCAAAACTATTTCAAGCAAGGCAGCAAGTTTCATCAAATTTTTTATCTAAACGATTCCGAACGATGAATACGGTTAACTTCAATTCAGGAAAGATTCTTTTGGAGGAAAGTGAGCTAGGAATTGAACAAAGGATTGGGTACAAGTCAACAACAACCACTTAGGAACATTGTTTATGCGAATTATGTATGGACCACCTGAGTACTTTCAAAATAGAAATCGTCGAGTTGTTGAACTGACAGACGATTCACGTAAAAATCAAGGTAGCAGTGTTACTCGATTGAGAACTTTTTCATTAAGATCACGAGCGCAAATGGAAGCTAATGCGAATGCGATGAATGAGGAAGCTACTAATGCCAGAACTGAGACATTAGCAGAGGCGGTTCCATCAAACCAACCGATTACACCGGAACCAGCCCCTTCTGCTGTTCCACCAGTGGACGTATTACCTCCTCCACCCGTGATAGAAAGTCAGACAACTGTGGACTTAAACCAGCCGGCGAAATCGGATGCAAAAGTGAATATTGAAAGAGCATCATCCAATGCGACTCAATACTCTCAGCGATACAAAGTTAGAGGTAAGCTAGGAATTTCTTTCGGGTGAAATTTCTAATGTCATCCATCTTGAATTCATAGAGGGCGTTAAAGATATTGATACTGTTTTCGCGAAAGATATCGCTTATCGGAGACCAACAGTCTACCACGGTGTAACTTCATTATTAGTCAGCAATTTAAGTGTTCTTACTGATCTTGAAGCGTTACAGGAGCGCTATGGGCATCACGTTCTGGATATTAGTGTTCTACAGAACGGAGAATCGAAGCCCCCTTTCCATACTGAAAAGATCTTGGTAAAGGACTTTCTCTCCCAAGTATTTACAAATGAGGCTTACGGCGCGAAGCATTACTTACAACAACGTGACATCAAGCATGATCTTCCAGGATTAGCTGAAGATGCGGGAATAAATGCACTCGGGCCTCATGCGCTAAGTGATTTAATCCCGGAGGAGCATTGTCATTTCCCGACACTTTACATTGGTAGTAAAGGGATCAAAACGTCCCTCCATTATGATCGGTCTTGTGATGCCCAAAGCCCTGATTATCAAAAGAATGATCCAGGAAAGCATAACTTGTTTTTGCAAATATCTGGGAGCCGAAAATTTACTTTGTTTCCGATGCATTTATCGGAAGATTTAGTGCCAGACGAAGGAAGTAAATGGCCGCATGTCTCGAAGTCCACGACGTTTTTACATACGGTATTGGAAAACTGCAAAGAAGAAGATGGAGTCGAGAAGCAAATTGAATATTTGCAAAACTCAGAATACCCGACCTTAGCTCGAGCCTGGCCGGAAAAGATTGAAATTACATTATCCCCTGGAGATGTGCTATTAATTCCTGCTAGATGGTGGCATTACACCCATATAATAGAAGGAGGGTTGGCTTTAAATTGGTGGTTTCGCGTTGATGAAGGTTTGGAGGCAAAGCTAGCGGCAAAGCTCGCGGAGACAGGAAAAGATGCTCCAACCTCGAACGGAAAGTGTATTATTTCGTAAATTGAAAATCTGAACTTTTAATTATCATTTATTTATCCTTACATGAAAAGATATTGAAATTAACTGTTAAATTGATCATGCAAATTCAGCTTCATGTGAAAGGAAGTGAAAAGATGTGAAAAAGGATTCAGTTAACAATCTCACTCGATAGTCAACTTTTTGCGCTGAATCGCACCTTCAGTTTTCTTAGGAATATTCACCGTCAAAACCCCATCCTTGTACTTAGCCGTGGCGCGATCAACATCAGCATTGTATGGAATGCGTAATCTTCTTTTAACTTTTCCATAAGAGCGCTCCAAAGTATGTGCAATGTCTGATTGTTGCTCATGCTGGATCTTTCTCTCTGCTTCAATGGTAAGGAGTTGGTTGTCGGTGTTAATTTGAAGGTTCTCGACCCCTGGCATGTCAACATGAATGTTGTAATCGCTGTCCGACTCAATTAAATCGGCAGACATTAAAGGTGCTAATGGCTGAACTGCCTCATTGCGTAAGTTTGATAAAGAGCGGGTAGAGGTCGGATAAACATCAAATGGATCCCAAGTATTCAAAGCAGAGGGATAGAAATATGGAGTTAATGACATGCTTCGAGGTTAATTGTTCAAACTGTATCAAGCAAAATGACTGACGGTATTGATTGCCTTTGCACTAATGTCTTGAATTAAATTGTGTCAATCATCGCTCTCTTCATCATCACATCACATCATTGAATACATGTCACCAAATCTTTAGAGGACCTCACCAATATCCTTTCATTTCTTCACTTGAAGAAAGACATTCATTTCAGTTTCAAAGTTTTTCATAATTCTGCATTACACTTTGACATATTTAGAAGAAACTTGCAGAATTCGACGAACATCTTGATATCCGAAACGATCACGCAAATGACGGAGAAATATCAATTGAAGAGCGAGGATATAGCCTCTGGATCACCAGGATATATTACTCCCATTGAAGTTCACAGTAGTCCAAATGGTAAAAAGCCTTCAACGGTTCTCTAACTTTTAGTTGATTTTGCAATAGGTGATCTTGTCACTTACCTTTTCCCTGATCATACTGGAAAGAGACAATTATATAGCATTAATTTATCCGAGTTTGATTGGGACAAAAGTATCAACGAAACCGTCAAAATTCTTTTTGATACTGCGAACATTAAAGAAGAGCTTTCCCTTGAAGAACAACTTCGCCGCGAGCGCATGCGATTATTCGTACAAGGAATCTCTTCTTATGAATGGTGTCACACTTCAGAGGTTCAAACTATGCTCGTTCCTCTTAGTGGTGGAGTAAATGTGCTGAAAATCCCTGATGTTCCTTCGATTGAATTTATCAACGCTTATAGTGGAGATTCCGGAGCAGCTATCGATCCTCATTTATCTCCAAATAGTGAAAAGGTTGCATTTATTTTGAGTAATGATATTTACATTAGCTCAGTGAAGAGTGATGGTGAAAAGCCCTCGAGATTAACTTTTGAAGCGGATAAAGATGGATTTTCTGCAGGTGTTGCTGATTTTGTTGCGCAAGAAGAAATGAATCGGTAATTTCTTAGTAATTTATTTCTTTTATGTTTAATCTCAGTTTCATTCTTTGTGTTTGAAACAGTTATCGTGGTTTCTGGTGGTCGCCTGACAGTAAGTTTATTGCCTTTACCCGAAATGATGAGTCCAAGATTCCCCAATATCAAATTTTACACCAGGGAAAAGAGGATCCTAAGCATACTGAGCATCATCGATATCCCTTTGCGGGAAAGCGTAATCCTATTGTTCGTCTTGGTGTGATTAGTCTTGATAAGTACTCACCTGCTGCAAGTCCAGAAGACTACTCGACTCTGTATGACATCGCGGATACGAGCGATAAAAGATTCCAGACTTTACAAGAAGATACAGATGTTGTAGAGACGGAGTATTATGTTTGTCGTGCGGATTGGTGGCCTGATGGATCGATTATGGCTCAGGTAATAAATTTTGTTGGACTTGATGTCATGTCATATTATATTTTAATGCGTTTGAATAGATTGAAAATCGAAATCAAGATTTATTACAATTACTTCGAATCAATCCAATCACTGGTGAAAGACAAGTCCTACTTGAAGAAACTTCTCCTGTTTGGATTAATATTCATGATTTATGGAAGCCATTGTCTTCAACCTATAGATACCCTCATCATCCATTCCATGAAGGAGATTTTTACTTCATTTGGGGATCAGAAAGAACTGGATTTATGCAGTTATATTTATATCAATATGATAGTGTTGCGAAGAAATTAATTAATTTATTTGAAAATGCTCAAAATTCTTCCATCGGTGTTGGTGGTGATTGGGTTGTTGAAAGGTAAGAAATTCTTTCCTTTGTAAGAAATTGTCTCAAATTCGATTTATCATATGCTTTTTCTTTGATAGTATTGATGCGATTGATGAAGAACACCATTTAATCTATTTTAGTGGGAACTATTCGGATGCACGTGAAAGACATTTATTACAAGCAAGTTTTCATCCGGAAGATTCCTTTACCTCTTTCCATAAATTAACCACTGTTTCTGGTTGGCATATATGTGAAGTCAATGTTAAGCATTCTTTTATTCTTGACAGTGTTTCTAATGTTGAGACTTGTACTGCATTTTACATTCATTCTTTTAATCGTGAGAACGGTAAAATTACACAAAGTAAGAATATTTATAATGCTGCTTTATTAGATAGTCGTTTGACTTCAAGACCACAATTACTATCATGTCTTAAACCTCCTGTCTTTCATACTATTCGTTCAGAAGATGATAAAGTTGATTTACATTGTGCTTTATATCTACCTGATGGTGTTACACTTGCTGATTACCTTCATCATAGTCATGCCTCGACGAATAAACCTGCTAATTTCCCTGCTATTGTCTCAGTTTATGGTGGACCACATGTCCAACGTGTTGCAAATCAATGGTTACTAACTTCAGATTTACGAGCACAAAAATTTGCTCAGAATGGAATAGTTGTGATTAAATGTGACAATCGTGGTTCTTATAGACGTGGTATTTCATTTGAAGGTGCAATTAAACATGATATGGGAAATATTGAAGTTCAAGATCAAGTGGCGGCAGTGAATTATTTTACTAATATTGGATTAGTTCATCGTGGAAAAGTTGGTATGTTTGGTTGGAGTTATGGTGGTTATATGAGTGCAATCAGTTTATGCCGTGCTCCAGATTCTTTCGCATGTGCAGTCGCCGGTGCACCAGTCACATCATGGGATGGTTATGATACTCATTACACTGAACGTTATATGGGTAGACCACAAGAAAATGTTGTTGGATACGATGCAAGTAGTGTGATGACACATGTAAAGAAAATGAAAGGAAAATTATTATTAATTCATGGATTAATTGATGAAAATGTTCATTTTAGACATACTGCACGTTTAATTAATTCTTTAATACGTGAAAGAAAAAGATATGAATTAATATTATTCCCATGTGAACGTCATTCACCTCATAAATTACAAGATCGTATTTATTTAGAGGATATTATGTGGGAATTTTTTATTAATAATCTTTAAAGAATTCATTAGAATAAGATATTATTATGTAGTGATTATAAGAGAGAATAGTCAAGAATTTTCAATAGCTATGTCGTAGACTTATTTATTGTGCTTAAGTTAAATTGCGTTCGAAATGAGATCTTACTTCTCAATTTTAGGTATTGGAAGACAAAGTATGTAATGAGGAAAAGGTTTTGAATGAGATTGTTTAATTCTTATAATATCTACAATATAGAAAAGATGTTTTTTCCGAAGTGCAACTAAAATCAAACGGTATGTACAGAAACGTATCATCTTCTGCTTCTCCAAATACTCACACAAAAAAATGCCAACAAAATTAACTCAAACCTTTAGTTAAATGGTTTAATAGCAATGCCAATGACGTATTTCCTCCATGGCAGCGTTGGCCTCACTTGATAGACGATTGCGGGTTTGACAATTTCCTTCAATGCGGGCGAAGGAGTGTCCACAGCAGCATCGAAATTTCTCCTACTTTTCTTGCCCTTCTTGCCAGAATCGATTGGAGTAACAGGTACTGGTGGAGAAGTTACTGTGGTGGAATTTCGTTCCACGTCTATAAATGCCTTTATCTCAGCAGGGAATGTTTGTCGCAAATACTTAATAAATGAGAAATTACTTCCATCTTCGGCAACATTGGCTTCTTCAATCGCTTCATAGAAACAAAATAATCCTCCGGGCCTTAATACTCGATATATCTCTTTGAATAGCGCAGTTTGCTCATCATCTAACAGTTTCGCTTGAAGTGGCGCTGTCTGCTCTTTAAACTTTCTTAGAATTCTTCGCCGTAATCTTTGGAAAGCATTCACACTGATCATACAATCAGAAGATTTTGAAGATAATTCAGATGTTCTGAACCTTGCTTTTCCAGTTACAATACCTTTGTTCTGTTCTAGAGCAATCGAGTTTGTGTTAACTTGATTCATAGCTTGCTCAATCAAATACTCGTATGTCTTCATTTCTTTCTGCTTCTTTTCCGTGATTGTTAATCTTGATCCAAACATAGCTTGTTCGACAAGGGAATCAAAGATTTGCAAGTTCAGGCCGATGAAAGAGGTATTTTTAGGGATGTAGAACATCGTCTTTGGATCAACCGCATCGATTTCAACAATATCGACAACCGACTTTGGAATACCAGAATAGAGCTCTGCGATATAAATTTGAGATCTTGCGTAGTTTACAGCGTAATCCAAGAGAAGAAAAAGTCCAGATAATCCAAAGAGTGAAAGAGGCAATGCAGGAGGAATAACAGAAACTAGATCGTTGATCACCTTACCAACCTCATTAATCACCTTATTTGCTTGCTCAGGGTTTTCAGGTCCATAAATTTCAGTCAGTGGGTCAATTGTATTGAAAGTTTTCTCTATAATCGGTCCTTGAGTGACCTCAAGAGTGCTATCTGTTGCCAACGATTCTCTCAACGTATATTGATTTATCTTCAATGGTTGCTTAAATATATCTCCAAATCTAATACTCCGAAAGGAATATGCCTCTTGTAGACATAAAACCCCTATTACTACACCAAAATTATGCAAAAACCTCATCAATTGAATTGATATCTTCCGCTACAAACACACACAACAAAAGCGTTACGGCCTAAGTCGGCCTAGCACCTTCTCATATCTTCGAAAATCCCAAAATCCGGTCTAAAGCATAAATCACCCAAACAAATCATATCATCCTTCGTTCTTCCGATCTCATTCATAGCACTAAGTATTGAGTTCAAAGAGACCTTCAGCGATTTTTTTTTTTTTTTTTTTGGATTTTTTGAAATTTCTTTTTTTCTTCTTCTTTTTTTTTTTTTTTTTTGAAAAATCATGGGAGGTAGTCAATCGAAGGCTGGTGAAGAAGGTGGTGTGAAGAACAACGGTGTTGAAAATCAGAATGAACATAATATGGATCAAGTTTATAATCATTCAAGTAACTACAGTTTAGGTAGTAACTATAGTTTAACCGAACAACAGCCAGCACAACAACAACAAAATAATATTAGTAATTATGGAATGTCGAATGATCCCATTCGTCCAGAGTTATTATTAGCAGAAATTAAAGGAGAAATTGCAGAAAATGATTATTTTGCACGTTCACAAAAAATATTACAAAATATTCATATTGAAAATATTGATATTAAATATAATATACAAGATGCTATTGAATTAGATGATGCTTATTTATTAGCGGAACCAGGTTATCTTTCATTAGAAAATGGGATAGTACGTAAACCAGATGGATCATTATATATTGCATTATTTATTGATTTAGGATATGATATTAATGGTGATATGTTTGATTGGTGGTTTTGTAATTGTGATAATAATGAACAATTTCGTTGGATTCATCCAAACAATCATCTTTCAGGTACATGGGATCCTGCTTATTACTCCATGATGAATTTTGAACGTCCACGTGGTCATTACATCGATCATATTCAAATAACCCAACAGTATTTACCAAATTTTACCTCAGGATATGATAAATCCTTTGATACAACACATAATGCGAATAATTTATATTCAATACAAACAGAGTTTGTACGTCCATCAAAATTTTTTGATACATCAAAATTTGAAGATAATAATATAACATGTTGTATTATTGGTAAAATTAATATTAAAGATTCTTTTTTTCAAACATATATTCATATTGGTTATGTTTTTTATATTATCAGAGAAATTAATGGTCGTAGTGAATTAAGAATACGTTATTGGTTAGGTGATTTTTTCTATTATTTAGAAAATAGTGAAAATTATTATTATTCACAATTTATACATTTATTAACAAATAATTATTTATTTCGTTCAATGAAATTACCAATTAATATGGGTAAAATTATATATAAAAATTGTTTAGAAGAAATGTTATGTTTAAAAGAAATATTACCACATTATTATAAAATTACATTACAACAACAACGTGAATTTCAATTAACTTATTCTTTTACTAATTAAAAATAATAATAATTAATGCACAATAATAATAATAATAGTTAGTAATTGAATAGATAAGACATCCTAATTTAGAGATTGGAGATACGAAAAATCTTAAAAGATGTTCAAGAATGTCATACCTTTTTCGAGTATTCCTATGATGATGATGATGATGATGATGATGATGATGATGATTGTACTGGTGGATGTAGACAAAATACTTTCAATGCTCTCTAAGATTCTGTTCCCTTTGGTGTATGTGTTTTATGTGATTCTGGATTTTTGCAGAACTCGACTTTTGTAAAAGCTTTCGTCCCTCTCTTCTCTTCTATGCTGGAATTCAGTGACGGGTATAGCTTAGCATTCACAATCCCCTCGATCAAAATTATCTTTGAGAGAGAAAAATTGGATCTCTTCCATCTTTAATTTTATTTCCCTCCTCATTTTGTTACAGATTTCGAAAAGGGAAGGACGATAAGCTCACTGAACAGGCGATTTAGTGGGCGGTGTGTGGCTCCTTATTCTTTTGAATCTCCGTTTGTATGTCTTTCAGAAAGTAGCATCCAATATCACGTAGAAATTAATAAGAACTGTTAAATTAACTCATTTTTGTTCTTTGTCTGAAGGAGTGGAAAATGATTGGTTAGGGTTGGAAATGGGATGATTGAGGTATGACAGTTTATTTTGCGATTCTTTGTCTGATATAGTTCGATTTGACTTTCAGAAGTGATCTGAATCATCTCGCTCAAATCAAAAGAGGAATGCAAGAATGGTTAAACCTATTCCTCTTGCTCAAGTAAGGAAAAAATGTAATCTCGGATTCATAAAACTATTGCTTATTTGATTGGTTAACAGTGCGAAGAATTAAATAAACGAATATCTTTAAAAGCTAAATACAAATTCCTAAAACTAATGAGATTAACTAACTAAACTACCTCTCGTTACATTCCCTATAGAGGTAAGAGAGAGTGCACTAAAACGGGTTCTATAAACATTGGACGTCAAGTCGACCAAACATGTAACACCTTGGTCAACAAAATGGTATAACATGAGTTCGAGTGATCACCAAATCGATATCTGCTCAATTTGTGTGCTCAATTCTTGTGTGCTAAAGTCATGAGTTTGTGTGCACTATTCTTCTACGATAGAACGATTCTTCGATGGGCCAGTCTTTGTGCTTGTAACTCATTATGAGTGATCAAAAGCATTGTAAGACCACTTGTT
>VFQN01005063.1_pt1 | contig 16620 bp, 20 predicted proteins | sample 3512371 | NCBI WGS metagenome assembly VFQN01 (sample SAMN10412370, study PRJNA504923) | tailings metagenome | isolation source: Replicate 2 from Balatoc abandoned mine | place: Philippines: Itogon, Benguet | collected 2017-08-28 | reverse complement strand
CTCCAAGACCAGGTTCCGTCCTACAACGTCACGGCTCAGGTCTTAGACTGGTACATATAACAGGAGACCGTGCGGGGCTCGTTGCGGCCGTGTGGGTACCTCGTTACCTCGTTTTCTGTTAGGGTCGGCCAAGCTGGACGCCAAGACGTTGAGGGGCGGGTCTCGTTTACCTTGTATATATTTTACGCAGGTTAGCCGGCCCCGATCGACACCCTGACATGCTAACCCGGCTAAACACAAGGCCGTGATGGGTACTCTACCGCCATCTTGTGTTTTGCTGGTGGGGCAGGTGGCGGGTGGCATTGGTGGCTATGTGGGGTGGGGCGTTGCGGCATGCTGTGGACGGCCCGTTGCCTTGCACGCACACGGTGGGCCGCGGGTGTAGCTCCATGGGCGGGTGCCACATGACGCCTTTGGGCGGTTGGGTGCATGCATACATTGCATTGTGTGGCACGTGGTGCGAGCGGGAAGCACACCTGCGTGGCGCCAAATATCTTGGTGGTGAGCAGAGGCGAACCTCCAGACCAAACTGATAGGCGTGCCCAAACGGCTGGCCATTGGGACGTGGGTACGGTAGGATTGTTGGGCCAGTGGCTGGTCAAGCTGCGTAACCGGTGAGCAACCCCCGGCTCGCCAACGCAACCAGTGGGCCAGTAGCGATGGCGTTGAAGGTTACAGCGTGTGCACTCCAACTGTTTGCGGTTCTCACGAAACCGTTTTGACCCTACTGCATTTGACCCTTTGAGCCTGAGCCTCCGTAGGCATAAGCACCGGCTCAACGCTCCAGTGCTGAAGCGTTCCCCGTGTAACCAACCCCTGAGCTTTGACAGTCTTGTGCTCTCTGGTCAGATACCATGACGTGCCCAGGCCCATCTGTCTGCGGTACCATCATAAGATGCGGTGCAAATCAGGTTCGCTGCAGACGTGAGGGCACCAGCCGCACCTACGCGTCCCTGGGCGTAAGCGGGAGCTTGCGGATGGGTGGTGCAGGATCCAGGACGGTGAGCAGGACAGGCCAACGGCACTTTAGTGCGCCTTTTTGGTCAGTCTCAGGATTTGCCATTCACAGGAGGCGCAAGTTGGTTTTCTTCCAGCTCGTTGCTGATGTGGCGGCGCCAGGGCTCCATGCAGGGCACAGAGAGGCACGACAGCGAGGGGCGCTCAGGGGAGCTCCCTTGTGCACGATTAGGCTGCACCGTGCTCATGCCGGAAATGGGCTACCTTTATTCATTAGTACAGCTACACCACCGTCTGCAACGATCCAAATAGCGTACAGAAATCGCGTCAGGGCGGTACTGTTTGGACCCCTGGCTCGGTGCGATGCCGATGGACAACGACTCTGGTGTCCTCGGCGAGCTCAGCGACAAGGTTCCATTCGACTTCCGAATAGGCTCCATCGGATTTGGTGAGGACATTGCCTCCTTCTTCGCTTCCAGCGCCGGCAGCCGCTGGCCCCCTCCCCTGAGGCTGCGGCTTGACCGCGCTGGACACTCCACGCAGGTGCCGGCATCGGCTGTGGAGTCGGCATCGGCTTTGGGAGCCCCTTGAACCTCGGTGGGTGGTGTGGGGTGGTACGGAGCTGGTGTTGGATTCACATGCCTGCACGTTGTGTGCACGGGGCTGCGTGTCTCCCACAGGGCATGGTGGTTTGCCAGGGCAGTTCGCCTGCTGCAGTGCCGCATCCTCACTGCTGCCGTAGATTACCAAGTTAATCTTTATGTGCACAGAACCCAGACTTGTCTCTGGTAGCTGCCCACGCTGTGTGACCGCCTGGCGTACCGGTAGTCACACGCACCTGGGTCCGCATGGCCCTTGCGGCAGCACCAAGTGCACCTACTAGCTAGCTGCGCACGCACATGCAAACCCCTCCGCAAACCAGCCCTAATCCACCCTGCACAATGCCCTCCACCAAATACCACATACACCATACGTTGCGCGCTTGCGCCCCTACTGTCAGGTTCGGTTCCCGCGCTTGAGCAGCCTGTGCAGGGCATGTCGCCTGGCCTTTGAGCGGCGCCCCTCATGCTATGTGCCCGCACTGGCCTGGTCACACACACTTGAGTCCACACGCCCCCTTCTATCACCACCAACACAGCTGCCAGCTGTGCACCCAAAACCCACTCGGCCACGTTACCTCAGTACCAGCCTGCCCCATACCCGCACCTACTGTGCCAACCGTCATGTGCCATCAGGTGCGGTGCCGGCGCTGGGCCAGGCGGTGCAGGGCATCTCGTCCGGCCTGTCAGCGGTGGGGGGCGCGGCGGGGGGCCTCGGGCTGGGCTCTGGCGCGGGTGTGCGGGATGCGGTGCGGCGGCTGGGCGTCAAGGGGCTGGACGCGGGGCTCGGGTGCGGCGTGGGGGTAGGGTACGGCTTCGGCGCGGGGCTGTTCCTGCGGCCCTCGGCTGTGGAGCAGGCGGCGGGGGCGCTGGAGCATGCGGCAGGTGGGGGGGCTTTAGAGCCGGGGGTCTGGGTTGTCGGGTATATAGCCGCAGAGCGGCCTGGGTGGTATCCGCAGAGGGGCCGGATGCTGGGTGGTATCCGCTGAGGGGCCGGGGGGTGGGGATAGCAGCGGGATGGCCGGGGGTTTTTTGGGAAGGTGCGGGGGCCTGGGTACATGTCCCATGATGCAGTCTGTGGTTTGCAGAGAGCGCAAGAGATGATGCGAGGCAAGTCGTGGAACTTGCCGTTATTGCACAACGCCATCGGACGTTGCATACAGCCGTCCGCGCTCCCATGGCCGAAACGGGCACCGCGTACGGTAGGAACACAGTGCCTCCCTTGTCCGCCAAACACGTGAGTTTACGCTTGTTCTTGTCTTCCGCCCATCGGGGGTGCCGCCGCAGGACATGCGATCAAGCTCGTACAGGGGAAGCTGCAAGAGCTGGGGATAAAGCCGGGGCAGGGGCAGCTGGCTGGAGGGGCAAGCGGCACCCCCGCCCCGCCAAGTGGTGGTGGGTTGGAGCCCACGGACGCTGCCCCCGGCAACCAGCACACGGCCACGCCCTATGCATCAGCGACCGGGTCGGCACCCTTGAGCCTCAGCAGCAACGGGGGCGGCGGCCCTCCATCGCCGCCGCCTGCCCATGAGCTGTACGGCGCACCGGCGGGAGCGCCAGCTGCCTCCCTGGGATCCCTCCTGTCCCCTGCGCTGGGAGGCCTGGGGGCAGGGGTGGCAGGCATGGGGCCTACGGTTGGCGCGCATAGCACACGGCAAGGGCGTGAGGCTGGCGGGGCGGGGGAGCAGCAGCCGGTGCCGTCAGCCCAGGCCCCTGTGCGGCAGCAGCAGCAGCAGCAGCAGCAGCAATTGACAGATGAGTTGCGCACGCTCCTGCGTCACGAGCGCGAAATTGCGCGGTTGCGGGAGCAGAACAGGGCTCTGCGGCAGGCGGTCTGCAGGATCGACAAAAGGCAAGCTGGTGGTGACTGTGACGGGTTGGTTGTTGCTTGAACCACGCAGTGGCAAACCGTACGGCGTGTGCCTTGCACTCGTGGGCGCTCTTCCTGCGAAACGGCTCACTGTAGACTGCACACGTGTCGCACTCCTTAGCCCAAGGGGCTTCGTACCACCTCGTGTATATGCGCTACATGTAGGATCCGCGGGGGTGTGCATGTATGCGATGTACATGTATGTACGGGAGCGACGTAGGGCGTGCCTCCGCTGACGAGAGCGAACCGGAGTGCACTCTGCTGTACGGGCCTTGCGTACGGTATCTCCTGCACTTGGCCCGTGCCCACACAGCTACACAGGCGTGCCTCGCACACGCCATGCAAGCTCAAGAGCATTTTGGTGCTGCCCCAAACTGACTGCTACCCGGCTGCATGCGCAGGCTGCCGGTGTGCAAAGACCACGGTGGTGAGGACGACGACGACATCTGGCGCTGAGGAGCGTGACAACCGGCATGTTGGCTGTCCAGGGCTTGCTGCCGATGCGTTCTGGAAGGCCGTGGCTGCACACGAGTTTGGCACCCCTGGAGGACGGCATCCCAGCTGTTACTGCCACCGAAGAAAGCACTGGCTGCATGTACAGTGTGCGTCAGAGTTGTGCCCAACACGGGCTGTGCCCAATGCGTGCTCGGCTGCTGTAACCAGGTGGTCATGTGAGACACAAACCCCTGCTACCTGGAGTGCGCCAAGCTTGCTTGCGTAGCTGCCCCACAACTCTCGTGCTGCTCAGACTCCCTGCTGCAAGGGGTATGTTGCCCCAGTAACATGTCAAGAGGCTGACTGTCTGGCCCACTGGTTCGTCTGCGCCTCAGTACCCAGGGTATGCTCCAGGGTATGCCATGTCCTGCTGTCGGGACAGAGTGTTGCCAAAGCTCTCCGTGCGAGCCCAAGACAGAACAAGTCACCCCTTCTCGTTACAAAGCAAGATCCGTCATGCAACTGCAGCTGCCCACGTGCGCGGCAGCAGCTGCGCCCATGTCCAAGATGCACCAAGTTCCGGCCCGGGGGGTACGGGTCCAGAGACAAAACACAGCCAGCGGGTCCGTCGGCTGCCCGGGTCCGTGCACACGCGTCACACTCTTAATTGTGAACTCCGACTGCTAATAGTCGCGCCCAGTTCACGCATACACCCTTTCCACACTCCCACAAAACTCGTGCCTACCGCATGTTGGGTGCCCCAGCGGCAAGGCGTCCCTTTTATTTTCGCAAAAACGCCAGTGCCTTGGCGCGTTAACCGCCATATCGAACTTCCCCATGCTATCACTTACATCCTCGCTCTAGCTGCTAAGCGCCCCGCCAGCCTCGCCGCTCCACGTTTGCTGCAATGCCATCAGCAGCGCAGTCCACGCTTACAGGTACTTCTCCACGGTCTGCACGATGGTGGACTTGGGAACAGCGCCGATAATGGTATCGCACTTCTTGCCGCCCTTGAAGACCATGATCGTGGGGATGGAGCGAATCCCATACTCGGAGGCCACGTTCGGGCTCTCATCGGTGTTCAGCTTCACGCACTTAAGCTTGTCCTTGTACTCCTTAGCAAGCTCGTCAACGATGGGAGCGATCATGCGGCAAGGGCCGCACCACGGGGCCCAGAAGTCCACCAGCACCGGTACGCTGCTGTCCAGCACCACGTTCTTGAAGGTATCGTCGTTCACGGTGCCAGCCTCCGCACGCACAACGACAGCCGAGCGGCGAGGAGCAGCAACAGCGAACGCAGGCCGCGCGGAGGCGGCCTTGCGAGCTGGGGCAACGGCGGAACGGCGCGCAAGCAGTGCCATCTTGTAGGGGTAAGGACTATGCGAGCGAGCCTGGGACGCTGGGATTAATTTAATTTATTGTGCAGGTAATTTGCGCTGCCGTCCCACAGCATCGGGGTGCGGGTACAATTGCAAGCGCCCCACGATTGGCCAGTCGTCCGTGCGATGTGGTAGACCTCCGCAGGGCCAACCAAGTGCGTACCTCCCGCATCTCTTAAGTGAACATGAAGCGCAGCGTTACAGGCCATTTCTGATCTCCAAACGCCTAAAGCTGGCGGGTGGGGTCAAGCTTTGTCCTTAAGGCGCCTTGTCCTTCCCGCGCGTAATTGATAGCCCTGCATACTTGCAACCAATTCCATCTACTTCAGGTAGCCTGGGATTGTAATGGTACTCAACATGAGTCCTGACAGCGGTGGCTGTGGAGGGCAGGCCAGGGACATGCCACCGGCACAAGGGCAGTTATGGCCTTCAAGGTGTGGCATCAAGCGTCCAGCAATATGGGCAGCTGCCACAGCGTAGGCCTCACTCCGTGAGGGAGCTGTGAAAAATTGTAGAGCGGGCGCTCCGGGCGCTCCGGTCTGGGCTACATGCACGCCGAACCGACCAGTCACCGCAAGCTTGACCGCACGTGACGGAGTCAGATAGGGAGCAGCAGTGCCGCGAGCAATGCTGCACCGAGCGAGTTCCGTCTGACCAGGCGAAGACAACACTCTGCCGTTGGGGAGCCGTTGTTGTGTTGCCTGCGTGTGACCTGCGTGCGTAACGGTGTAGTACTCCACTTGGTCGTGCGTGGTCATGTACTGGGGAGTTAAAGGGTGGTGCATCGTGTGTAATGGGCTGCTTAGGCGTGTACCGGTGTGCTGCGCCTGCCCATGTACGAGTGCTGGTTGGCCCTGGTTGGCCGTGCGGCACAACCGATGGTGCCTGACCTGGACTCACTTCGCGGGTTCAGCCGCAGCACACTTGCCAGCCAGTAACGGTGCGCACGTGCGTTCATGCAAGGTGCGTTCATGCAAGGTGCGTTCATGCAAGGTGCGTTCATGCAAGGTGCGTCGGTGTTGCTGCATGGCTTTGCAAGCGGCTGCCCCTTCGTACAGGGGTACCGGTACTGCCATGTCCAGGCACCTGCATGGGTTCCAGGTGCTTCCACACTGCCTGCTTAGCAATGGACGTGGTGTCTCTGCTGTACAGCACGCGAGCGCGTCAAAGGTCGGGCCACCCGCTTTGCAACGCCACTGCAAGGAGTAGCCCAAACTGGGGCCACACTTCATGCGGTTAGGCGGCAAGGAGATCCCTTGGCACCGGTTGGCACCCTGGAGCGTGGGGGCTGTCGTCGCCGCGTGCACAAGCCGGCGTGCCGTGGCGGCATCGGCCACCCTCCGCCCTTGGCTTGACACCAGAACGTGACAACCTGGCGCATGTATTCGAGATTCTGGAAACGTGTTATCCATGCGTTTGGGTAATGCCTAGTGCGGGCTGGAAAGTGAGCAGGCGCGCAAAGGTGCTGCAGTGGCTGCACCCCTTTGCAACATGGGGGGCCAAGCGGCCGATCGGCCGGGGCAAGCGGCCGATCGGCCCCATGGCGGGTATGCAACGCCATGCCACGCCAGCGTTTGTCATGAGGCCGCCCTTGGCTGGAGCTGCTTACAATCCGCAGCTTGTTGTGCTTTACTATACTGAGAATAAAAGGAGGCGTGGTAACTTGGAGCGCTCGTAAAGTGGTGCTGGCCAGCGTTGGGGCTGCGAGCCGCCCAACGGCTTGTGACACCTGTGAAGCCTGTTTCTTAAGAAGCCAATTGTAGGACAAAGCGGCGGAATGGCACTCTGCAACAGCGCGCTTTAGGGCTCCTTTGGACTGCGCAACCGAGTCATGTCCACGCCTGGGCCTTTTGCGATGCCGGCAAGCAGCAGCGATGCTGCGCGCTCATCTCTGCAGCAGCTGGACCTGAATCCTCTCGAAGCTGCGGACGCGCCAGGCAGCGCGTCTGCCCAAGAGACGAGTGGACACGGTAAGCTTCTTCTCGCTGCACATTTTCGTGGTAGGTGTCGTGTTCATGTCATTACGACGTGGCTGAACGTGTTCCGCTTAGGTGTTGAACGATTCATCGAGGCAGCAACGCGCCAGGCCTGACCCATGGGTCGGCGGCCTCGCCTGCAACACGCCTTTTCGAAATTCTTACGGGATACAAAAAGAGTAACGAATACTTATTGACTTGATCGGTCATCCGTGATTGCAGGTCGGGACCCTGGGCTGTGTGAGGGCGTTGCTTGCGCGGAAGCGGTTGGGGGCGCCACGTGGCCAGCAGGCCGGGACGGTCCCGGCACTCCTCGAGCGGACCAAGCGGCCGCGCCCGTGCAGGGCGCCCAGGACTGCGACACGGCCCCCGCCACACCGCAGCATGACCCACAAGTCGCACCATCGCCCGAAACAGCCAGCCCCACACCGCACCGCGGCGAGGGGTCTCCAAGCCCTGGACAACCGTACAGCCCCCCCGTCACCACCACTGCTGCTGCGCCCGCACGTGGCACGCCCTCGCCCTCACACCCCTCACACGCGTCCGCCTCCGTCGGCGCCCAGCTGGCATCCCGCCTCATGTCCCTCTCCCTGTCCGTGTCCATGTCCCTGGGGCACGACGGGACCATACCCATACCCAGCACGCACACCGGTACGGCGCCCGCCCTCAGCTCCGACACCCGATCCCCGTCCGCGGCAGCAACGGCGGCGGCGGCTGCCGCGGCAGCCAACGCAACGGTGGCCCTCCGTGCCGCGCTCCTGGGCCGTGCGGCCTCCCGGGGCCTGGGTTGCCTCAGCGCCGCCCCGTCGCTGGCCCTGTCACCCCGCGCCCAGTCCCTCAGCCTAGCCGCAACGCTGCCCGCGACGGCAGTTCCTGTGGCAGCTGCAGTACCAGCAGCAGCGGCACTGGAGGGACCGGAGGCCGGTGAGACCTCCACCGCAGCAGGCGCGGAAGCAGTGGCGGCGGCGAGCCAGCCGCAGCAGCGGCCTGACGCCGAGGAGAAAGAGCGGCCCGTGCCTTTCGACAACGGTGTCCACGCGGTCGTGACGGAGACCCAGGGACCGATGGAGGGCCCAGCGGCGCCAGGGGCGGCGGCGGCGGCGGGAACGGCGGCGGCAAGCGGCGTACCCAGCGCCGCGCAACAGCAGCGCTCAGGTGCGTCTGCCGCAGAGTTCCTAGCGGCTGTGTTTGGGGGCAGCAGCCCAGGCCGCGGCCAGGAGCATCAGCGGCTCAGCGCCCGGGCGAGGCAGCCGGCCAGCCCCTTGCTCACCGCTGCGCACCTGCAGGAGCCGCAACTGGGTCTCCCCAATGAGCAGTTACAAGAACAGCAACAGCAACAGCAGCAGGACGGTGCCTTGACAGCTCGGGACTGGCAGGGGCCGTGGGCATGGCGGGATCCGTCCCCAGCCGCGTACCGGGTTCCCGGCGCCCCCGCCCGCCGCGCCGCCATCCCTGTCTCCGCCTCAGCACCACGCCTGCAGGACCTATTGGGCGTCGAGTCACGTGCGGGAGACGCCTGCCCCCACGGTCCCGCTGCCCAGTACCACCCTCTGGTGGGTCCACGCCACGTACCCTGGCCTGGGCCGGGGCCTGGGCCTGGGGCTAGTGCTGGGAAGAGGCCTGGAGCTGAGGGCACGCCTGCCTGGCCTGGGCCTGGGGCTGGGGTTGAGGGTGGGACGTCTGCCGCGGGGGGTGTCTCTGGCGCCCTGCCGCCGCGTGGCGTTAGCGTGGGCGGGGTCGCCTTCACGCAGCAGGCGCACCACTACACGCACGTGGACATGGGCGTGGGTGCGCCCTGCTGGGACCAGCAGCACGCGCACTTGGCAGGGCACGCGGCAGCAACTGCGGACGCGCAAGGCCAGCACGGCAGTCAGGCTGGAGGGCTGCTGAAAGACCTACCTCCAATTCCGCCCGGCCACATGTCCTCGGCCTTTCCCCGCCCTCGGTCGCTGCCCGGGGGCCCTCCGCCGCCACCGCCGCCACGCCCCTTCCAGCCTACGGCTGTGACCGCGGTCCCGTGGGTCCCAGGGTCCCACGCCGCACCAGAACCTGGAGGCTTGTACGCCACCCCCGGGCAAACCGCCCAGCAGCTGCCTCTGCCTCCGCCCCAACGGCCGCAACGCCTGTCTGCGGCCGCAGATCCCTTCCCCCCGCACACTACCCACCCGCCGACAGGCCAAGGCACTGCACCTTGGCAAGGTCCGGCCGCCGCAGTGTTCGCGCCCAGCAGCAACCAAACAACCAGCGGTGGCGGCGGCGGCGGCGGCGGCGGCGGCGGCGGTGGCGACCGGCTGTCGCAGCTGTTGGATGCCTGCGTGAGCGCCGCCGCCGCGGGTCAGGCGGCGGCGCTGGACGCGCTGGTGGCGGCGCTGGATGATGGCGAGCTGGCTGTCGTACTGGCGGCGGTGGAGGACCTGGCGGCGGCGACGGCGACGGCGGCGGCGGCGGCGGGGGAGCCTGGCCAGGGCTTTTGGGAGAGCATGGTGGCGGGGACGAGCGGCGCGTTTGCTGGGCTGGATGGCTCAGGTGGGCCTATGGGACCTGTAGGGGCAAAGGTGGTGAGCCGTCCTGTCATCTTCATGCCTGTTGATCTGCCCATATACGCAGCCATGTGCATACATCAAGCGATCGCGGGCACCACCTTGCTTGTGAACGGGATAATTGAGCTTCTGGCGTAAACTGGTATCATGCAAGCCTTACGCCTGCTGCCAACCTGCCTTGTGGCCCCAGGTCGGCCGCAGCATAGGCACGCACCGGACGCGTGGCAGCAGCACAGCGCCAGCGTTGCACACACTCCAGTCCCCTCTAACGCCTACCACCACGGTAGGTGCGACCCCGCCACTGGCCCCAGAGACCAAGGGCGCCAAGGCAACGCAGGGCAGTCGGGCGCACGCGCCAGCGATGCCAGCGGCGTCAGTTGCTGCTGTGGCGACGCCAGCGGCGGTGGCAGCGGCAGCAGCGGCGGTGGCAGCAGCAGCGGCGGCGGCAGCTGTGCCGATGAGGCCGCACCGGGCGAGGTGCGCGGCAGCCGCCGGCCGCTGGACGGCCGTGAGGCCCCTGTTGCGGCCCCGAAGCCGCTCCTTATGACCTCTGCGTTCGCCAACGCCGCGGCTGTGTGCAACACCGCCGCTGGCGGTGGCACCCCTGCCCCCCACCACGTCACGACCACTTCCGCGCCGCCGTCTACCCTACCAACAGAAACCGGTACCGCCACCACTCATAACAGCAGCGGCAGCACAGAGGACGCAGTCCATCCGCTGCCCGCTGCACAGCCCCGGATCACCACCGCCTTCCTCGGTCCTGGCCACGACCCTATTGCGCCCGCCCCCACCCTGACGTCCACCTACGGCGTCCGTGACGACTTCCACGCCCCGGCTCACCTGGCGCCCCTGTCGCTCACCACGCAGCGCACCATCCGCCCCAGGCCCCGGGCCCAGCGCCACTGCCAGTCCCACTCCGACATGTCCCATATGGTCACCAGGGCCTCCGCTGCAGCAGCTGCGACAGCGCACCCTGCGCTGGGGGCTCCCGCACACAGCCCCTCCGCCTCCACCCCACCACTCAGGGATGCTAGTGGACCTCCTGGTGTGCAGGCAGGTGGAAGTGGATGCCCCGATGGCACGCGGGTGCCGTACGTGCAACACCAAGCTGGCGCTGCTGGAAAGGGCGGTGTGGGGCCGACGGAGGTGAACCTGCCGACGTTCCTGTCTGAGGGGGGCATGGGAAGCTGGGCGATCGGAGCGGATGGCCAGCCGGCGGCTGGCGTGCGGGCGAGGGGTGCTGGCCTGGCGTCGAGGGGGCCTCTGGAGCAGGTGGGCTCGCCGTCGAAGCCCCAAATGCTGTCCCCGTTTGCGCAGCCGGAGGTGCAGCTGCCGCCAGCTGGAGGTGACTGTAGCAGGGCGGCGGGGCGGGCCGGAGGACAGCAGCGCGCAGCGGCTGCCGTCACAGGGGACGTGTCCACGACAGGCGGCCCTGGACCGAAGTCTGAGGAGCAGACCAGGGAAGGCGGCGCGAGCAGCAAGGCAGCGGCAGCTACGCAGGACAGCCCGGGCGGCAGCGACGAAGGCACGGCCCCGCTCCCACCGCGCGCCAGCGTCACCGGTGCTGCATCCCAGCCAGGTCAGCGCACTGACGCCCCGCAGCACAACCTCGCCACCCCGCCCCGCCCGCCTGCACCTCCCAGCGCCAGCTCCCGCGCGCACACACCCCATGGCGAAAGGGCCTTCGAGCGCCGCGGCAGCAGCACTGCCTCACGGTCGCCCTCCCTGTCCGGCCCCCGCTCCCGCCGCGGCAGCGCACAACCCTCCCCTCCGGCCACCGCCGCCGCCGCTCCGTACGCTGCTGCGTACGACCCGTTCAACGGCGCCGGGTACGGCTACGGCTATAGCTACGGCTACCATCCGCCGTACGCGCCACCCCACCCGTACGCTGCAATGCCGGGCGCTGATGCCAGTATGGGTCCGGGCGGCCCGGGGCCGCTGCATGACCCACGGGTCGCGTACGGACCACCCCATCCGTACAGCGCCATGCCGAGCGCAGATCTGGGTCTTGGGCCGCTGCATGACCCACGGGTCGCTTACCCCTGGGCGACGCCTGGGCTGCACGGCTACGCTGGCGGGCCGCATGCCGATACGGACTGGGGCCACGGCGATGGTGGCCCCTACAGCCGCACCTCTGCGGGGCACCCTGCGCCCGGGGAAGCAGTACCGGTACTGCAGCAGCACGGGCTGCAATACCAGCAGCAGCAGCAGGGCTACGAGCACAGGCACGGGCACCAGCCGCACTACGCCCTGCAGAGCGCCGGCTCCATGGGTGTGTACCCCCTGCCCCACGCGCACAACCCTGGTGCGCAGGTGCTGGTGCCGGTGCTGGTGCAGCAGCCCAGCGGCGGCCTGCCGACAGGGTACGTGTACGGCGCACCAGCATCAGTTCCCCAACCGGACGCAAGAAGCGCGACGGGCTATCCGGGGCAGCCGGGTCGACACGATGTGGCGCAGGCGCAGGCGCAGCAGCACACAGCCGGGCACCTTAGCCCTGACGGCAGCGCCGCTAGGCCTCATCAGGAGGCAGGTACGCAGCACACCGGCGGCAGCCGATTGTACTATATGGAGGAGGGCGCTAACGCTCCCTTCTGGCCCCAGGCTCATCCTTACGCGCCTCGATTGGGACAGTACCAGCCGCACGCACTCGCAGCGCAGCACCAGGGGCCGCCGCACCACGCCCAAGGGGTGCCGTACGGCTATGGTTACGGCGTCCCTGCCGCGGCACCTGCTCCTGGGGAGGGCCTGCACGACCCGACTCACACAGTGTCTAGCTGGGAGGCAGAGCGCGGGCGGCAACAAGGACCGCGTGATGAGTCACAGCAGGCGCGCAAGGGCCGGAGGGGGACTGACAGCCGCTCTCCGCTCAGGCGGTCACGTAGCCGCAACCGTGGGCTAGATGACAGCGGCGCGGGCGAAGGCACCGGGGAGGGCCACTCCGGGGAGAGGGGTGCGGGGCCGCCGCTGACAGGGGACACCGTGGCGACGCTCAAGTACTGCCATGTGGCGCATTCGCGGAAGCAGGTGGGTTGGTGCTACAGGGCCCCATGAAAGCGTGTCTCTAGGGCCGGGGTAAGCGGCTGTGACATGCGTGCTATGATTATGGTGCTCCGCGCTGAGCGACTGAATGAATAAAACGAACTGACGCTGATGGTGCTGTTCGCTGCGCTAAACTAGGATGAACTGGCGCTGTCCGTTTCTGCACCGTTACTGATGCGGTTCAATGCGGACCCGCGCAGCTTGAGGAGCGTGTCGTTGGCATGCAGACCCCTTGCTTATCCTCAATTACAAGCGGTGATGGCACGCCTTGGCACGCAGTCGTTGCGTGCAAACGGCACAAGAACTCATCGGTCCTTCCCCTTCAAGTATGTCCACCCTTGCGCCTTGCCCTTAACACCAACACCCACACGCCACGCCACGCCGCCAATGACATGCATGCGCCCGTTACAACGCCCATGCTGCTGCACCCTCTGCCCCCCCCCCTCCCCGCATGTCCCATCAGGCTGCTGCGCTGGACCCGCAGCAGGTCAAGGAGCTGGTGCGCGTGCAGCTGCAGAGCAGCAAGCCCATCCGCGCCCCCTGGTACCGCGACGCGCAGACCAGCAGGCAGCAGGCCATGGACGCCATGGCCGCAGCGCGGAGCGGCAGCAGCGGCAGCGGCGCAGCAGCCGTGCCCCTGCAGGGGGAGGCGCACCAGCGGAGGGGCGGTGCGGTTGAGGGAGGGGCTGTGGGCAGCGGGCGTGCAGGGGATGGTGCTGATGTGCAGGACGGTCTGGAGGGGATGCGTGGGCGTGGGGTTATAAGGGCACGCGGGCCGGGTGGGCGGGATGTGGGTGCGCCAGGCAATGCATATGCAATGCCGGCGGGCACAGGCGTGTTCATCCCGGGGCGTTCGTAGGTGAAGGGGAAGGTTTGCCGTGTCGCGAACTTCAGGTGCCCCACAAGTTAATGTTGAAAAGGTGTATTCTGCAGGTGCACTCACCCACGTGTTGGTTGTTGTCAGTGTAGGCACGGTGTCATCGGTGGCTCCTTTGCTGAGGGGTAGTGGACGCTTGTCGCAGGGTCCGTTGATGTGGCACGATAGCGCCAATCTGAAATGAGTTATGGATGTCCGTTGACCATGTTTATGCCCAGGGGAGCTCCCCTGCTTATGCCAATAATACCGCTGTGCTACCCTAAAAACTGCACCGCTGCAACCAACGCGGCCTTGTCTAGCGTCACTGCTCCGCCACACCCTATGTATTTGGCATTCATGCAGTGCATGACCAAGTAAAAAGACGCCAGATAGTCGAATGCATCATGTTCCTACAGGAAAACAGAGTTTGTGTTTTTAGTGGAAGCAACGCCGTTCATCTGGTCTAGTGCAATGCGTCATGCACAGCCACGTCAGTCCCCATGCCCGCTGCTGTCTTCACGCCTGCTGCGAAGCGCTTGTTGGCTTCACCGCGTTGCACACGCTGACCACCAGCTCGTCCTGTCCCACAATGCACCGCGTGTACGACTGGCACTTGGACGCAGTGGCCAGCAGGGGCTGCAGCCGCTCCTCCCACACCACACCGGGCTCGCTCGTGGCGGCTGCCCATGCCAGGTCCTCCAGGAGCCGCGGCAGCGAGGGCCCCGTCTTCAGCACAGCGCGCAGCAGGTTGAGGAAGTCCTCCTGGTGCGCAAGCTCCACCGGAATGCACTCCTTGGTCTTCAGCGCGCGCACCCTGCGGGTACACGGTGTGCGTCAGTACCTACACGGGGGGTCCGCTGTGCACACGCCCTTCGGCCATGGGCGTTTTGCAAGCTGTGGCAAAGCTGGCAGCCGCGCACCTGCTGGAAATGCCGTTTGCGCCTTGCACTATTGTTGTGTTGTTGGAAACAGCGACACCTAGCTTCTCCTGTATCGCCTGCTGCGTACGAGGCTCTGCTGCAGCGGGCGTGTCCTTGTACGCTCGCAGCTCATGGCAACGGGCCAGCGACCTGAAGTACATCTCTCCGGTTATCACCATGCCATCTGCTGCTGTCATGAGCGCAGGCATTGAAGCTCCAGCTTCGGTCTGTCGCGAGCCAAGGCCCAGCTGCTGCGCGGTCGCTGCAATGCCGGCAAGAGGGTTGAGCGCTGACGAGGTCTGGTTAGCCTGCATCTTGCTCCTACACTTATATGCTGCTGTAAGCCTGTATTAATTTTGCTCGCTTGCGACAGAGGCCTCTGTCTTGAAAAGGTTTGAATTCCGGGGCTCAGTAATTATCACGACCTGCGGTAGCCCTTGAATCCACAAATTGATTTATCATTCAAGTATAATGCGAAGCCGAAACGTGGTTGCCTGGCAATTTCTGTGGGCACCTTTTTCGCTTTCGGACTCTCCGACGTCCATGCAGCGCATCGGCACCAACGCAACGCAGCAGCCGACATACCGGCCTAACAAGGACAACGCCTAGCAGTTTGCTGCGGCAATTCGACAGGTGAGCCGTGCATACAGGCGTGTCAGAGCCATTTGTGCAAGCGAAGAATATAACGCTCACACCCCGAGCGCTAACAAGTCAAGCGCCCTAGCGGGCGTTTGCAACGTGTTAACGTTCTTCTGATCCAGCTTTGTAAACAATTAGATACAGCACACGTACATAGCATGATGTGGGTTGAACTTCCATGCAACATAAACTCCTTTGGCAGATCACTTATCCTGGATGCCTGCGCGCTGCCCCCAAACCACAGAAACATGATCGCCTCTGCTCAGCGCTGCGCTATGAAGGGGCGTGCCGCCGCCTTCAAGGCCGCTCCCGCTCAGCGCATCCGCGGCCGCAGGGCCCTGTCGGTTCGCGCCGCGTCGGACGATGCGTTCGCAAACTACAAGCCCACCGTGGCTGCCTTCTTCCCTGGCCAGGGCGCTCAGAGTGTCGGCATGGCCAAGGATCTGGTGACGGTCCCCGCTGCCAAGGAGCTGTTCGACAAGGCCTCCGACATCCTGGGCTACGACCTGCTGCAGGTGTGCAGCAGGAAGGCACCAGGCAGCCCACGAGCAATACGGACTTCTGAAAGCCTCAAATTCAGCAAAGCAGACGCTGTAGCACAACTGTAACCTGCTGTCATGTGGGTTTTGGCACGGAGGGGCGTTGGGGGTCGCAGGGCGGGGACACGTGTTCCACACATGCGTGCTGCGTGCCACAAGGCTAATCTGTTGCTTAAGCGTACGGAGCCGCAATTTCCGCGACTGGTAACATAGCTGGGGTGTCAGGAGCAGCGTACACCAGGACCACATCGTTGCGTGAGCGGTTGGCAGGTGTTGCTGGCGTGCGTCCATGTAGATCTGAACAGCGTAGCCGCCTCGGCGACCCCATTCAACCTTCCCCCGCCCCACTACCGTGCACTGCACCCTATACCAGCATCTCCACATACCGGGTCAACGCATACTTCAACGCATACTGCACTCAACGCTCATACCCAGCGTCCTCAGTACGGCCGACTAGCGCATTGCACCTGGCACGTCCAACACAACCCACGCCTGCATGCCCGCTGACACCTCCCACCACAACAGCTGTGCGTGGAGGGCCCCACGGAGGATGAACCAGTGCCCACTTTACGATTAAGTGCTGTGTTATTTGCGCAAGCCCATCATTTTACGCCTTTGCGCCGGTGAATCCTCCCCACAGCTGTGCGTGGAGGGCCCCAAGGAGAAGCTGGACTCCACCGCCATCTCGCAGCCCGCCATCTACGTCGCCTCGCTGGCAGCTGTAGAGAAGCTGCGCGCCACGGAGGGCCAGGTGGGCCATGGTGTGGGGGCAGCAAGCTGGTGTAGGTTGGTTCCCGGTGGTGCCAAGTGGGCCGTTGTGTGGGGCAGCGAGCTCGTGTGGGTTGGTGCCACGGAGGGCCAGGTGGGCCGT
>VFQN01005062.1_pt1 | contig 16620 bp, 21 predicted proteins | sample 3512371 | NCBI WGS metagenome assembly VFQN01 (sample SAMN10412370, study PRJNA504923) | tailings metagenome | isolation source: Replicate 2 from Balatoc abandoned mine | place: Philippines: Itogon, Benguet | collected 2017-08-28 | reverse complement strand
TGCAGAGTCAGCTACCTTCCGTTGCGTCCTTGGCTTAGGCCTTGGGCCTACGAAATCCGCTGAGCGGTTACCGGTACGGGCTGGGCCCGCTGACGACCGGTACTCAATTTGGCAGCGGTCTCCAGTAGAGACATCATAGCACAAGTGTGCGTGGTTGTGTATTGTGGTCACGCCCACACGCTGCCCTCGCCTGCTCGGCCTAAGAGCAACTTTTCCGGTTTCCGACACACTAGCCCACCTGGGCTTCCGCTAGCGCAGCTTTAGGGCGCACCCTAGCCAGGTGCGCCACATTAGGCCCACACCCTCCCTGAACTTACGTGGTAGTACCCGTCCACCGTCCGCAGCGTGTGCGTGAACACCTGCTGCAGCGCCGCTTCCAGGGGGCCGTTCTGAGGAACAGGAACCAAGCAGGCGGCAAAAGCATCAGCACAGAGCCGGTCCCAGACGAGCAGCTACTGGAGCAGGGCACACACACACGCAAGGTACAACACCTGTGAGGGCGGACAGGGCTTGCCAGGCCACCGCCAGGCCGCTACGAGCAAGCACCAGCATCTCCCGCCCGCTGGCTTCTCCGTCCAAACGACGCCGCCACTCCCTGCCCGCGGCTCCCGTGCTCGCTGCGCCCTATGCACGAACCCTGAACACCAGGGTACGTGCACGACGCTGTCCGGCATTCAGTGCATGCAACGGGCATCCCCCACCGGAGCTGCATGGCCGGGCCCCTGGCCCCTCCGCCCTGACACACCCTGTGCCCCTCTTACCGGCCCTATGGTCATGATGTACGCCAGGCGTGTGCTGTTGATGTTGGCCACCTCCAGCGGCTCCGCCAGCAGCCCCTCCACGTCCTCCACCAGCCGGTCCACCATGTGCGACAGGCCGCGGTCGGTGGCCTGGGGAGGAGCAACGGGATTGCGGTGGGGTTTGTGTGAGACACTCCGCGTTGCTGTGAGACGCCTGACGTTCTAGCAGTATGTGCACCCCAAAGACAGCATCCTGGGTCGCACACGTTCGCGCTCACCGCGTAAAAGGGGCTGTCGGGCGCGGGGCAGCTGAACTCTCCGCCGTACATGCAGTTGGGCGTGCGGTACAGCGTGTAGTCGGCGCCGCCCTGCAGGGGAGGGTGACGCGCATCCGAACGCACCGTGAGCCTGGGGCAACACTCGCAGCTGCTAGCGCGAGCCCGACGGTGCCCTGTAGCCTGCACGCTGGTGGGCGGTGACATCAGTGCACAGACCCTACGCACAACAGAAACTCCCACACTGCTGAACTGCCTCACCAAACGCGCTTCCCCGCACCCCCTTACCGACAGGAAGGTCGCCCCCACGTCTATGCGCCCGAAGCGCCTGTCCAGCCCCGCCAGCGTGTCGTTGCTGCCGTACAGCATCACGTCCCACTGCACGCGGAACTCGTGCAGCTCGCGCGCCAGCAGCCCGCGCAGCACCTCCCGCGCAGGGCCCGCCACCTCGCTGGCCGCCAGCAGCGAGTACAGCGCCAGGCGGTGCACGCCCACCAGCACGCTGGTCATCACAGACAGCAGGTTCACGGGCGCCTGCACGCGGTTCAGGTACACGTAGCCTGTGGGGGAGGGAGCGGAGGGGAACAGTGGGGCAGGGTGTGGGTCAGGCGGGTTGCGGAGTTCCAGCGGGGCCTGCGGGGAAGGAAGAGGGATCACGCGGGTTGAGTGGGGTCGAGAGGGCATGCAAAAGCAGTGGCGAGCACGGGGAGGGTGCAGAAGGTAGGAGCAGCTCCGGAAGCCAAGATACCATTACCCACCTGCCGCGTAGATGATGCAGATGGTGATGCCCCAGGCCACGAAGGGGATGAGCAGGTTGAGCGAATCGCGGCTGTTGCGCACCAGCTTGCGTTTGACTTGCCTGAGGAGGGAGGGGAGGAAGGGAAGTCAGGGGCAGGGGGAGAACAGGGATGGGAACACGAGGCCGGCCTAGCCGGTCTACAGGACTGCTACATCTCATTCACTTCTCCAGCAAACAGCTGCGCTGCAGTGTATGGCCTGCACAAGATGCTGCTGCTCAAATCCCACGCCGCCCGGAAAGCACATTCTCCTATCAGAGCACTGGACCCACTTGCTCCGCACTGCGGCCTGCTGCCCGCTGGTCCGCGACGTGGTCCTGCCTCCAATGCCGCCCAGGCCGGAGGGGCGGCGCAGGAAGGGCAGCAGCCCAAACAGTGCGGACGCCACGCGGCCGTTGAGGGAGCGGTTGCCGAACGAGGAGACCGTGGACTCCTGCAGGACAGACGCAAGGATGTGTGGGGCCGATGGTGGCAGAGCGGGCGAGGGGCATCAACGTGCGGCGGGGCAGGCGCGCTGAGGGGCCAGGGAAGCTGGGCACGCTGCAGATGTGCAGTTGGCGCAACGCCAGGCCCCATGCGGTACCCACAGAGGCGACCTGTCCGCTTCTAATATCATGGCGTCGCACGCCGCCACGCCCCGGGCCGATGCCCTCCCTTCCCATCCCACCTGCCGAACCACCAGCTGCGCAGCGGGAGCGGTCTGGTTGGCATACTCGTCCTCGGAAGAGTCCTCCTGTGCGTGGTGCACAACGGGACGGGGTTCACGCCTGATGCATTCACGGGGCAGCTGACCAGGGGCACAGAACCGGACACAAGCCGCTTGCGATGCAGCCCATTGGATTCAGCACCTCCTCAACTCCACGACAGGCAGGCCTCACACAACCCACACCAGTGGCAATTGCGCCCCAAGTGGCTCAGTCCACATACATCTCAAGCCCCCGTCTGGCCACCTTCAGGCCCGCGGCCCGACTCGACCCAGCCCCTCCCCGCCCCCCGCACCTCCGAGTCCGACCCCTGGCTGATGGAGATGGTCTTGCTGGCCAGCGCGCGGATCATGCCCACCGGCACAGTCAGGAACACGGAGTAGACCCTGTAGCGCTGCTGCGTGACGCGGTGCTGCAGCCACCACATGTACAGCACCAGCAGCGTGGCCACGGCGCATCCCTCCACCAGCATCAGAACCAGCTGCACGCGGTTCACGGCGTTGGAGTCGCGGACGGCATTGTCGACGAGCGCCAGCTGCAAGGGGGCGGAGGCACGGGGCCGACCCGATAACGGTGGCGGCCGTCAGTATGAGCAGCGATGTATGATGGAAGAAGGTATGCAGTTGCGAGGGCCAGAAACAGCCAATGTGCTGGGACAGTCGATATCCGACAGAACACCTCAAACCCGAGCAGCCTGGAGCAGCCGTAGGGCTAGCTGCAGCACGCATTACCCACCATGATGTCGTGGTAACCCGCGTTGAGCGCCGTGGGTCCCGAACACAGCACGAAGCGGAACGCGTCGCTCCACGCGATGCCTGTCCGCAGCAGCGGCACCGTCACGTTGCTGCCGTCGGGCAGCGTGACGGTCACCGGAGAGCCCAGCGCCGGCGGAGGAGGCGGCGGTGGCTGCGGCGACGGCGGCAGCGGCTGGTCCGGCGGCGGCGTATCCGGCGCTGGCGGCTGCTCCGGCGTGGGGGCGTCGGGGGGCGTGCTGGGCGGCGCAAGCGGCACGTCCTGCAGCAGCCGCCTGCGCAAGGAGCTGCCCGCCCCACCGCCCGGGCTCGCCCCAGACGCGGTTGCTGCTGCAGCTGCTGCTCCTGACGTCGCGCTTGCGCCGGCTGTCACCGTCACGTTACCGTTCGCAGCGGCGGCGGCTGCGGACGCTTCCGCTGCTGCCGTGGCGTTGACGCCGCCGGTTTGCAGCAGGTCCAGGGAGGTGTACGAGGTGCCGTTGTACACCTCGTAGGCGCCCGACAGGTGCCGCGCGATGATGAGGTCGGTGTAAGGGTCGCCGTTGGAGGGGGCATACGGGTAGCTCAGCGGCGCAGTGACGGCTGCGGCTGGGTCCAGCAGCGTGTGGGCCGCCAGGTCCATGTGGCGGTGGTGCACCTCCAGCGCGCGCTCGCCGATGGCAGAGCCCAGCTGCCACAGCGAGGTGCTGCCCACCTCGGCACGGGGGGGTGTCACGCTGCAGGGGCAGGGCAAAGGAGGGGCGGGGCGTAAGACGTTTGGCAGCAGGCAGGAAGAGGCAAGGCGGGGCCGGGGCCAGGGCCGGGGCCAGGGCCGGGGCCGGGCGTGCAGACGCATATTGGCCCGAAGGAGGAAGCAGGCATTGGGTGCGGTAGTTAGGTAAGCAGCGTTCGCACCTGAAGAACTCTGCCACCCTGTGCACGGGGTAGTTCCAGGCGTGCAGCAGGCTGTACTCGTCGTATTCTGTGCTGTCCGTGATGCGGCCTGTGCCGGTGGCCAGGTAGCTGCGGGAGTGGTGCTCCGTGAAGTCGGCCAGCTGCTGCGCCATGCCGGCTGCGATGCCGTCCATGGACGCGCTCGAGTACCTGGGGGCAGGCGTTGCGTCGGGAGGTGGTGCCTCGAACCGCACATATTCCAGTGCAAAAAGTGAACGTATATGGCAGGCGTTGGGGCAGGATTTTAGGAGGGGCCGGCACATCACAGGTGGCCGGTGGGATAGCAGCACAGCACGCAAGCTGAACAGGGCTGCACGTCGCCGCGGCGGCCACGCCCGGCGGCTCCCCATGTCGCGTGTTGCCCATGTCCATGTGGCGCCCAGCAGCAGCGCTCACCACGACATGTTTGGCAGCAGCCCCCGGTGCACGTTGTCCAGCAGCACCATATCGATGAACAGCTCGTGCGCGCTCTGCACGCCCACCGCGGTGTACGACATGCGGTCCACGGACTTGATCTGCAGCGCATGGTGGAGAGGCAGCGGGGCAGGCCAGCGGGGCGGGGCAGCTTACCACACGACATGGGATCCTCAGAGCTTAGACATGCAAGGGCGACAGGGTGCAGAGCGCACGCGGTTCATGGCAGCGCCTTCTGCTCCCCCGAAGCCCTGACGCGCCGCAAAGTGAGGCTCGTGGGTGCGCGCAGTGCATCACACTTGACACCACCGCAGGCACAGCCACTCTCCCCGTTCAACGCGCCCGCGGTTGCCCACCTGTGCGTGGAGCAGCAGCGTGAGCAGGATGAATGACACCAGGTTGGACAGCACCTGCGCCACGTTGGCTAGCAGCGCCTGCCAGTGGAAGTCCCGAGCCGCGCGCTGCACCGAGGCGCTGCCCAGGATGCTGGCAAGCTTCTTGAACCGCTTGCCGCGCCTGCCACCAGGCAAGGTGCAAGGAAACAAGGCAGATTCAAGGTTTTTGCCATCGCGAATGCATTGGGACGAGTACACAGTAGCACCACAGCGAAGGGCAGCAGGTGCAGGCGGCAGTGTGGCCAACACCTGGCACAGCCGCGGAGGCAGTGAAGTGCCTGCCCGCACAAGCGCAGGTCTCACCGCAGAGGACGCGTGGAAGTAATTACACACATTCGCTACACACTCGTTCATTCAGGGGTGTCTTCATTCAGGGGTGTCCTACCCTCGCCTATCCCGCCCCGCCCACCTGTAGTCCGCCTGGTGTCCCCCTCCCGCGCCCTCCATGTCGTCCCCCAAGGACATGGCGGCGCTGCCCTGGCTGCCGACCTCGTCAGGGTCGTCAGCAGGCGCAGCACCTCCCGCCGTCGCACCCCCGCCCCCGCCATCCCCAAACACCATCCCGTCCACGCTGCCCAGCGCCAGCGCGCTGAGCCGCCTGGCGCGGACCCCGACGGACGGCGACTCCGTGGGCTGCTCGGGGGTCATCGCACCCGACAGCTCCGACAGGCCCGACACCTGGTGCATGTTCCCGCCCTTGCGGCCCACGGGTGATGCCTGTAGCGCTGCCCCGCCGTTGGTGTATTCCGCCTGGCTCCTGCGCGCGCCTCCAGGGTGCCGGGGCGGCGTGGATGACTTGCCTCCTGCCATACCCGTGCTGCTAACGCGCTTGTTGGAACGGAACGAGGCGCCCCCGCCGCGCTGCAGCCCCTTAGCTGACAGACCGTCACCGCTCCTGCTGCTGCTTTCGCTGCTGCTGTTGCTACTGCTCTCGCTGCTCCCGGAACTGCTGCCCTCATCCGCGTCCCCGGCCGTCTCGAAGGCCGCCCCCAGCTCCTTGCCGCTGCCGTCCGAGTTACGGTGGTGCTCGTCGCTCTCAGGGATGGTCGACCCGCTGTTGAGGCCCGCCGACAGCTTGCCCGCACCCTTGCCAGCATCCAGCACCTCGTCCGAGTCCTTGGACCCGCCCACCGCCCTCCCTCCCGCCCGGCCCTCCTCCACCACGACGCCCTTGCGCGCCCTTAACCCCGGCTTGGCCTCCTTGCCCTCCTCCGTGTCCGACCCCAGCTCAGCCGGCTTCCGCAGCACCTTTGGTTCCACACCCGTCCCCACCGCCTCGCCCCGCTCCAGCTGCTCCTGTGTGTCCACCAGCCAGTCGTCCTCTTCCCCTGCATCCACAGCAACCAGGTTCTGCTGCTCGGCAGGCGTGGGGCTAGGACCTGCACCGGGGTTGGCTACCGGCCGCGCCGCGGTGACCGGCTGCTGCTGCCGGCGCGTAAAGAGCCGCATGCGGCGCGGGGCCACGGCGTCCAGTGCTCGCAGCAGCGCGTCCTGTCCCGCCTTGACGGGGCTGTGTGGCTTGAGGTAGATGTAGGTGCGCGCCTGGGAGGCGTTGGAGCCGCTGCCGCTGTCCTTGGCCACCGCCTGCAGCGTCAGCTCCACCGGCTGGCCGTCGGCGTGGCGGCCCTGCAGCCGCAGCTGGGGGCCAGCCTGCGGGGGGCGGGGCGGGGGAGGGTAGCGAGAAGGACGGCGTGAGTGTCTTGTGGATGTTGCAAGGCGGCGACGTTGCAACATGAACCCAGGCCGTAACCCCCGAACAGCATATCGCTACGGGGCGGGCGGAGGCAAGGGACAGGAGGGGGGGCCGGGAGACAGCGCGGATATATTGCCTGGATGCCAGCCGGATGTCATGTCCTGGCAAGCAGCGCGTTATATCCCAAAAGCGCACGGGGGAACAGCACGGAGGGTGGCTCTGGACGGTCCAGGGGACGCACCTGCGATTGCACTTTGCGGCTGGTCTTGAGCGCCCCCCGCTTGGCCTTTCCGTTCTTGAGGTCCTGCTCGAAGAGGGCGGCCACGCTCGTGGAGCTGCCCTCGGGCAGCGACAGGAGGCTGTGCAGCGAGCGCTGCGTCAGCGAGGCGGTGTCCCTGCCAAACAGCAGCCCTGCAAGAGAAAGACGCCAACATACTGTCAAGGCATGGTCGTTACATCGTTGGCAAGCAGGGCCGCACGTGCTCAGCCAGGAAATTATCAGGGCGCGGCTGTACCTCACCTGCTTGATACAGCTTTGAATGCGGCACCGACAGCACCGTCCCTTGCGCGTCCACCTCAAGCACCGCAGACATCATGTCCGCCCGCCACAGGTTCAGTCGCAGCCGCAGGGGCTGCCCGTTGGCGACGCCCCGGTGCCCTGCCCCCTGCCCCTCCCCTGCGATGAGCGCCCCCAGCGCCGCCTCCACCATGGCCGCCGACTCCACCGCCAGGAAGCCCTTCCGGTGCATCTCCTGGAACGTGTGCTGCTCCAGCCACGATTTCCCCGGGAGGCCCAGCAGGCTGTTCCGCCGCGACCCCGCGCCCCCCTGCGCGCTTCGCCGCTTCGTGCTGCTGCGGGCGCCCTCAAACGTGAACCAGTCCGACGGCGCGGGAACCGGCGCTGCACCCGGCACCGCCCCCACGTCTGAGAGCATGGAGCTGAGCAGGTCCTCCTCCACCAGGCTGTCCCGGTCGGGCACCAGCACGTCCACCTCCATCACCGCGGCGCGCGTCTGCTTGCCATTGAAGGCGTCCCGCAGCGGTCCCAGCAGCCCCAGCTCCCGCTCGTCCACTGGAGGCATCACACCCACACGCCAGCTGGCGCCGCCCGCGGCAATGGATGCAGCCGCCAGCTGGCACAGCAGCTGCGGCGTGGACAGCCCCTCCGTGGGGGCGGTGCTGGCCGGGACGGCGCCGGCTGCCGCACCCTGCTGCTGCTGCTGCTGGGCTGCCCGCTGCTCCTCGAGGTAGGGGTGGGCGGGCGGCACTGGCTTGAGCGCTGACACAATGTCCGCCACGTTGCGGCCCACCAGGGAGGAAGGCTTGAAGCCAAACAGACCCTGCGGGAATTACCAGAAGGCAGGAGAACGGTGTGAGATGCACGTCGTGCGCAATCTACACCATAACCGGAAGCTTGACGTAGCAATTGTGCAGGCCCATTATCAGAAGTTCACAACGCACCGGCGGCGTGTCCTTGGCCTCCAGCACGGTGCCTGTGGTTGCGTCCACCACGATGCTCATGCGCCGCTCGTCCAGCGCCTTCGCCAGCGTGCTCGGCGTCACCGTGATGACACGAGAGGGCCGGCCGCCTTCGTCCTCGTCCGTGGCGCTCACCTGGCGGCAAGAGGACCCACATAGGGTTGGAACTAGGACAACCAAGCAGCTGGTCGCATTGTCAGGTGAAAAAAGTGCGTGGCAACAGCGCAACAGCAGTACGAGTGCTGTCCTCCATATCGACGCCCAGCCTAAGTGGCAGCTGTGTCCACACCTGCACGCTCATGCACTGCAGAGATAGGGGCAGTAAACTGCCATTGGGGGCCTGCAGGCTCCTTCCGGCCTTCTCACCTGAACCTTGTAGTAGTTCTGCACCTTGGAGCTGGACCCCAGGATCACCGTCGCGCCCGCCAGGCAGCTGCCCGGCGGCCCAGCGATAACATTGCTGCCGCCAGCGCCCGCCCCCAGGTTCCCCGCGCCCGAGCCGGGCACGAAGCCCCCGGTCGGCTTCCCGCCCGTGCTGCTGTGCCGTTGCGACTGCGACGCCGCCAAATGGACAGCGTCCGCAATTGAGTTGCGCGTATGCCCGTGCCCGTGATGCCCGTGGCTCCCATGGCCATGGTGTCCATGATGTCCGTGATGGGCATTGTGCCCGTGCCCGTGTTGCCCGTGCCCGTGGTGCCCCTGGCCCTGGTGTCCGTGGGTGCTCACGCTGTGCACAGCGTGTAGCCCGCTGTGCGCCGCCATGTCGCCTGATATGGCCACGCCCACTGCCGCCATGGACGCCTCCGCTTCCTTGAACAGGTGCGTGCTGTGCAGGCAGTTCCAGGGCTGCGGCATGAGGTCGGACACGGGCTGGCGAGCCAGGCCCTCGGGCGAGGCGCCGAGCCTGGTGGCCAGGTCGGTGGTGATGAAGCGGATGCGCCCCTTGGCGTCCACCAGCACCAGGTTGGCGGGCGGGTCGCTGCGCACCAGCGTGGCGCACAGCAGCATCTCCTTGCCGATGCCGGCCTGTGTGGGTGGGGTAAAGGGAGGTTTGCGATGAGAAAAACACGTCAAATAGCAACAGGGGGCCAGGATGGCACGAGCTTTGCCACCAAGGCATCTACATGGGCGCGTCGCTGCCAGCACGCCGTACCGGTCGTCGGCTGCAGAATCACAGCGTATCAGGGGGCCAGCGATACCGTATGGCGGCGCCACAGGATATACGTGCGTTTGGCAATCTCCCCCAGGCTTTGATCCTAGCTTCTTACGCGAGCAGGAAACAGGCGAACGCAGTTGGCGTCTAGCCCACCTTTACGAGCTGTATGGTTACGCGTACGGGCGGCGCGTACTTGTGCCTCAACGACACCACCGGCAGCGCCTCCGGTTCGTCCGGCTCCAAGCCGGTGCCGCTACCGCCGCCACCCTGCGCCGCCGGCACGGCCTGTGCCTGCCCCGGCGTCTGCCCAGGCGCTTGCCCCTGCACCTGGCCGGGCGCAGGAGTGGCGGCCTTGGCTGGCGCGTGCTGGTCCACCAGGCTCCGGATGGTGGTGGCCGAGCGCTCGTCCGCTGCGAGGTCCGCCAGGTGCTGGGCCACAGTGTCCTGCAATGGAATTCGGGAATATGGTATGCTGTTGGTGGTGCCGGGGCGTATCAAAAACAGCGTGTGCGCACAGCAGGAGGCTACCGGCGTTGCATACACTGCGCACCTCCAGTCCCTTGGCAAACCAGTCCACGAACGCCTTGTCCACCGCCGCCACGGTGCCGCCAGGCAGCAGGTACACGTGCGCCTGGTTCTTCTCCAGCGGGATGGGCTGCGGGGAACGGGGAGCAGGCAGCAAGCACGTCAGGGGCTTCCGTCCACAGAGTTTTGCAGCCGCCGGCGAGTTCGGGGGCAGGCGGGTGGTTCAGGGCGTGCATTGAGATCCAAGTGCATTAGCGGCCTCAGACAGGTCACCTATACAACCAGTCGTCAAGACACAGAAGTTAATTGATACTTCTTGTTGCCGGCGACACGCGATCAAGCCAGCCACAAAGCTCCTCTGGTGCTCACCTCCAGCACGCCCATGAAGGTGCTGCTCTCCGCCGCGCCGCTGACCTTGGTCACCCCCACGCGCACGGGGATGACGTAGCGGTCCTTGTGCAGCGCCGGCAGCGACACCACCATGTTCAGGATGGTCTCTCGCCCCGTGTGCACGTACTGACGCACATACTTGTTGTGGCGCTGGCTGAAGGGCGGTGGCATGATGATGTTGATGTTCTTGCCGTCCAGATCGCCCTTGCTGTAGCCCAGAAGCGTGCACGCATTCTGCGGGGAGGTGCAGGGTTGCCATGCTTGTAAGTGTCCCGGCGGGATTACGGCGGCGGCGAGGCAGGAGAGGAGGCGTGGCTGTACGCCGGCCAAGGTAATCAGGTGCCCGGTGTACCAGGTCAGCAAACGCTGGGCACCCACCTTGTTCCCCATCTGGATGACGCCGTTTGCGTTGATGATGAACACGGCGTTGATGCGCTCGTCCACGCGGTGCAGCAGCCGGTTCTCAATCCCAGCGTCGCCCGCCCCTGCGGCCATGTCGGCGCCCGCCGCCTCGTCCGCCTCCTGCGCCTCCGCCATCCGCTCCGCCACACTGTGCGAATTGCCGGGGGCAAGCGGCCAAAGGTTGCATGCAGCCAATTAAGGGAGAGGACGATTGCACCGGACGTCCTGAATACCTGGCCAAATATCTGGCAGCCCTAGGCGCAACTTGCAATATGCATAAAGCAGTCGAAGTGAAAGGCGCTGCATGAAGGAAGCACCCGAGCATCGCCCCTGCCCAGGAGGCTTCGGTGCATCCGCACGGCGAGCATCGCCCTACCTGTAGTACTTTGCAGCCTTCCACGGGTCGTTGACCACGTTCTCCAGGAACCGCGCGTAGGTTCGCATGAGCTTGGCGTTGGTGGGGTAGCGCGCCAGCACCTGCTTGTAGGCGGCCTCGGCCTGTACAGGAAAGGACATGACAGGTAGGTCAGGGCTGAGTACGACCAAGGCTGGGGCACCCCGGCTAGGCTGCCATGCTTTATACGGTTACCTTGAGCACGGTGCGCTCAATCTCGTTGAGCGCGGAGGCCAACGCGGTGAACTTGACGTTGTTGTGCAGCAGCGCCTGCCAGAAGGTGCGCAGCGCCACCAGCGCGTCCTTGTGCGCGCGGATGACAAGCCTGGGGCAAAAGGGGGCAGCAGCGGTAGCAACAGCAGGGCGGGAGAGCTTAGGGTGGGAGGAGAATTGTTTAGCCACGCTGCCCCGGTGACCAGAGAGCATGTGGAGAGCCGCATGGCGTGAACCGGACAGGCGCCGGCGCCCGGTCGTTGGCAAGGACCACGCAACAGTCCCGTTTGCCCCTTCACCCGCGGTGTACCCCACCTGTGGTTCTTCTGGTACTCCACGTACGACACCAGGTCCACGCCGCTTTCGCCGCCGCCGCGCGCACTGCTCATGCGCTGCAGTTGCTCCTGTTGGGCCGAAGGCGCGGGGCAGCCGACAAGCGGTCATCGATTACCCTAACTTGAACAAGCAAACGTACTGACCGCGTTCAGGCACACTGCAAAGGCAGGACGAGGGGGCCAACCCCGTCTTCAGGCGTCAGCAGGCGTATGGAGAAGGGCCACGCCGCACCTGCTCCCGCGCGAAGATTGCGAAGCGCTGCATCCAGTCTGGGTTGGCCTGCTTGGCGGCCGCCATCTGGCTGTAGCCGGTGGGGCTGTTGTCCAGCACGTCGATGAGGTAGTTGGAGTACAGGATCAGCATGTAGCAGTGCCCGGGGAAGAGCTGCGTGGGGGTGCGGGACAGAGGCGCACGAGGGTTGTCAGGGCACGGCTGGGCGTGACAGCGTTACCTCGGGGCAAGGAGCAGTTACGCAAGCAAGCCTGGGCGGTATATTATTGCAGGAAGGGAGGCCCCGACCCCGGTGTCATCCGTACCTGAAGCCCAGCCTTAATGATAATCTCGCCCTCCTTCACGGCGGTCTTGTCAAGGACCTCCTTGTGCTGGTCCGTCCACTGGCGGCACACGCGGGACACTAGCTCCACCTGCATGGCATGGACATAACAGTACGCAGCACCGCTTGCGAACACCGTCGTGTGGGGTACGCACCCAATGATGGCTGTTCAGGACAGAGAGCGCGCTACTGCCGATACCAGCTGCGACTGACGTCAGAACAGGAACGGACTATCTCGCAGTTCTTTAGTTTCGTGCTTACCTCGCGCGGGTCTCCAAACTTGTAGATCCGCCGCGCCTTCTCCCCCGGCGGCGCGTTGCGGAAGCGCCGCAGCACGTACGCGCTCCACAGGTTCAGGCGGCAGTAGCTGACCGCCGCGCCCACCAGCGCCGCAGGGCCCAGCAGCGCCCACAGCAGCGTGGTGATGCGCTCGTGGTGCTTCTGGGCTGCATCCGGGTCCTCGGGCCCGAACACCAGCGCCACGGCCAGCCCCGAGGTGAGCAGGATGGAGCAGTAGAGCCCCACGCGCACGTGGTTGACCCACGCGATGAGGTGCGGCGACCAGCGGAGGTACAGGTAGGTGAGATTGAAGGACAGAAGCAGCGTGAGGATGAGGCGGACCTTGTGCCAGCCGATGGCGTACGACACGAACGTCATGGCGAACTTGATGACGAAGGCCTGCGGTAAAATTAGTGCACGCACGGCCAGATTGCATGCAGGATTAGATACAATGAGCGCAGAAGCAGCATGTTCAGGCGCATACCTGCAGTCACAGTGTGCGTGCCTTTCACACTGCGGCCTTAAAGCCAGTCGGCGCTGAGCAAGCTGCAGAAACCCTTCCGCGTGTTACACGGTGCGCCATGTACACTGCAATGGCACACACTCACGTGCATCTCTACTCCCGCGTTGGCGATGGCCAGGTACCCCTTATCCAGGGGGCTGAGCTCAAAGTCCGCGCCCAGGTTGACCAGCGCACACGCCACGAAAACTAGCAGGGAAGCACCCGAGGTGACCAGGTGGATGATGTGTGGGAACGTGCTGCACTCTGGCGGGGGCAAACGGAGCGGAAACACAGGAAGTTGAAGCCACGGGTGGAGGGAGGCGAGCGGCAAGCTTGCAGCGATGGGTGCAGCTGTTAATGATGGAGCATTGGATGCAAGCAGAAGTATCAGCTGTGGCGGTGAACAACTACGAGCCTGCGACTTACTGATGCCTTCGTAGTTGTTGAGGGTGTTGTACTCGTCGTTCGAGTAGCCAATGAACCTGAACGCACAGCAGGGTAGGGATTTGATGCACGCTAGTGGCGGTTGCCCGCAAAGACCCAGCTGCCCACAGCACAAAGAGCGCTGTGCGCTGAAGCGTGGACTGCCGCATGCAAAGTACCCGTGTACCACGGGTGCCAGAGGTAGCTGTACATGACTTGATCCAGGTGTTGTGACACCCACCGGCAGTCGAAAGGCATCTGGAAGAGCGTCAGGGTCAGCACGTCCAGGACCTGCAAAAGCGAAAATGCGTGGTGACACCGGTAAGAAACATGTTTTGCTTGGCTTCAGTATTGCCTTAGCCACCATGGATGCTTCGCAAGTAGCGCACAGACTCGCCCCGGTACCGCACAGTCATCCCCTACGGATGTTACGCTCTGATGCGTCATGCGTCACTCGCCTGGAAGAACAAGTTCGCGTACACCCGGAGGACCTTGATGGGCCTGCGGGAAACACGCGGGAAATGTGCGTCACGCAGGCTGGTGACATTGCACCAGCCCCACCAAGCCACACCCCAACGAACTGCAGCCCTTCCGGGAACTCCCTCCAGTAGTCACGTCCAGTAGCATGCAGCAGGGCGCCAAAAAGCGTACAGGACCTGCCAAGTGCAAGATCGTGTGCTGTATTTTGCTGCACAGGGCTGTCCTGACTGCTCCCTTACTGTGGGGACTTACCACACGAAGGGGAAGCTCCTGCTCTTGAAGCACCACGCCACCCACAGCGAAAGGCCCACCATGAGCACCAGTGATCCGATCATGACGTACAGCAGGGCCATGAAAAAATTGTAGCCCTGCGGCGGAAGCAGGTGTCATAGGGATGGTAACTGTGCTACCTGAGCAGAAGACCCCGTTGCTGCCCCACATGCGGTTTCCTGCATTGTTGACCACGCAAAGGAACAGGAGGCCACAGCTCGCGGTCCGTGTCCATACCACCTCAGTTGTACGAATTGTGCAGTGGCTAAGTATGCCAGCGTGCGACCACCTGTGCGATCACCATCCCTTCAGTGCGCAAGTGTCCGATCCGCTCACGCCAGTACTAAGCTGACAGCCCCCCTCTTGCTCCCCGCCAACCCACCAGCGGCGCAATGACCTGGTTGATGTTGATCACGCTGACTACCTTCCATGGCCTGCAAGAACGTGTTTGATTGGGAGGACATGCTTAGCAGGCGTACAAAAGGCCGTTTGGTTCCTAAACTATCCCAAGCAACAGTGCCTCCCGTGGGTGGGCATGCGACACAGCGGCAAGCGCCCGCGGTCCTCCCCAGCGCTGCGCCCATTGACGCATGGCGCTCGCGTGGCATGCCGTGCGAGCACACAGCACCGACGCCTCTGAGCTTGCCCCGCCCGCGCCCCCGCCCCCGCCTCCGCCCCCGCCTCTGTCCCCCGCGCACGCGCCTCCCGGCTTACACAGAGTCGCTGTCGAAGACCCATGGGTCCTCTGTCGAGAAGGTCAGCGTGAAGAGCTGTAGGTAGTCTAGGACCAGCTTCAGCAGCAGGAACCGCCAGCCTGCAGCGGCGGTACCCAAGCGGAGCACACGCACACGTTCAGGCAGCTGGCGCACCCAGGCGTACACATGGCTGACAGCGCGTTCTCGCGCATCACCCCAGGTCCCCCCCTTTCACAACCCAGTGGTCCTCGCGTCGGACCTGTGTTGTACTTTTCCTTGGTGACGGTGAAGAGTACGCCAAAGACGCCTGCCTGAAACGCCGAGCCATGCTCAAGGATGTCAGCTCCACTGGCCTCCGCCTCCAACCTGTGGGAGTAGCACGGTATATCAAGGTGGGGCGCCCGCAAGGTTGCTTTTATCCCATACGACCGGTTTGCAAAGTGGATTTCGATGCATGTGGGTTGAGGAAGGCTGGCCGCTCCGCTTGGGCTCCTACCCACGTTGCCCCGCTGCCCCATTCCTGCGCGTGTGCCTACTGCACACGTTCGAGTGGCCAGAGGCATTCTGCTGCCAGAGCGGCCTGGCACGAGAGGCATCGGATGGGTAGGAGCCTGCGCCAACGCGCTTCCCAACACGCACAGCCCAACGGCGCAGGTCGCCGCAACGCGGCAATTGCTAGGGTTCCCGCCAAATATAACAGCGGAACATATCTACAGTAGAAGCTGGGCTGAATCCAGACTGCGTGGGTGGGTAACAGTGCTTGTGTGCCGGGCTTGCCGCTCGAAGCGCTCTCTGCCGTCTCAACCCTCTGCCTACCTGCCGCTGTTTAATGGATAAATGCGTACGTGGCCCTAACTTTAGCGGTGGGAAACAGTCACCGCGCCTTGCACCAGACCGCTGGGGTCGACATTTGTACAAGCCGAAGAAAAAACCGCGCCCAACCAGTGTATGTACCATATAAGCATTTCATGTCGTCTAACGTAGTGAGACAGATATTTGACGAAGGCAGCGCTGGTCTGGCGAGACACTTACTTGTCAAGGAAGGCTGAGGAAGCGCTCCCAACTGAGGAGGCTTGGCTCCTACATTCGCTGGCTGGCATCTTTAATCCAGGCAGGCTGTATCATACGCTGCTGCCCGGGTCCCAAACGTGGCCAGCCCCCGTCCACTCTGCTCCGCAGCAGAATTCAGGAATCGCATGAGCCTCATCATCGTGACTAGGCTAGACAGAAGGGTCGCTCATAAAGCGGACTGCGAGGTAACAGAGGGTCCCAGGTTGGCATTCCTCGGCTGCTCTTCACCAGGAGGAGGATGGCAAATTAACAAGCATCCTGTTATCAATATTGTTTTTTGACAAGGTGAAAGTGTCAGCGACATGCCACCACTGACGAAGCAGTTCATTGTTCATAGTGCCTCTTGCCTCACCAGTACGGAACACTGTGAAGGCGGTAGAACTGCACGCACTGACGGGGCCTTCCCATCACAGTTTCGATACTGTACGCCATTTGTGCCTTGGTAACAGGGTTGGCGCGCACGACTGAGACGTACAGGAGCCGTTGACGCGGTCACAGCGGCGTGCACGTCGTGGAACTGCCAGTTTGGTCACCATACCCGTCACGCAGCAACAGGTTTTCCTTGCCAGCTGAATCACTTACCACCCGTTAGCCCATGCGCTAAGGGACCGCTACACGACACAGTACATACCGTACATGCCATGCATGTCACGTTTCGTGATAATGCACGCTCGGCTACATGTGAGCGCTTCATCAGCTAAGTCTCCCGGTCAACATCCTAACAATAGTGGGACCAGACTATGGATGGG
>VFQN01005061.1_pt1 | contig 16624 bp, 13 predicted proteins | sample 3512371 | NCBI WGS metagenome assembly VFQN01 (sample SAMN10412370, study PRJNA504923) | tailings metagenome | isolation source: Replicate 2 from Balatoc abandoned mine | place: Philippines: Itogon, Benguet | collected 2017-08-28 | reverse complement strand
CGATTAAGTCTTTTTCTTCAAGTCTCTTTTCTGAATAACCATTTTTAATAAAATTTCCCAATGGTCTTGGTTTAAAGTCAACCATAATAGCTAAGATTTCCAAATACTCGATTCCGGCATTATAAATTTCTCGTTTAATAAAAAATTGTATGGGTTTTAAACGATCAATATCAAACTTCTGAATCCCTTTTTTTAGACTATCTTCTTTTGCAACATTAAAAAATAATCGCAATGTTTTTTCGTCCACTTTAGATAGTTCTCTATCAGCTATAATTTCACAAATGGTTCTCAAGCTAGTCAATTTAGGGTCTAAAAGGTAACTGGAAAACTCACCATCACAAGCTTCTTTTAACTTGCTTTTTATTGCTTTTGAATAATCATTATGAGTTAATATCATGACTTGAAAATGAATTAAACAGAATTTTTCGGAAATATCAGAAACATCGGAAATCCTTATCAATACTGGGCAAAAACCACTTTTACTTTGCCTCAGAATTAGTTCTTGTTCTACATCGCGATAGAACAAATGTACAAAACTGATTAAAAAAAAGTGTGTTATACAAGACCCGAATTTTTATTCGGGAAGTATAAAAAAGAAGGTTTTGGATTAACACACTTCACTTCCCAAAACAACAATCGAGTACTCGGCAAAAATGCTTTGGTATTTGCCATAGCCATGCTTTCGGGCAGAACCCGAACAGCCACAATTATGTTTAATTCTTAATGATTATTACAATGAAAAAAATAATTTTATTCTCGTTTTTTATGATGTCATGTGTTTCATTGACGTCTTGTACAGCAGATACAATAGAAGATACTATTGCCAACCAAACAGTCAATGCAGATGGAGGAACCGGAGGTCAAACAGGTCCGTTGACACCGCCGCCGCCGCCAAAACCATAATTTTTTTTAGAATGAATATAATTCTAATTAAAAATTGAATAATTTCGGGGAATGATACTTAAAAAGTTTCTTTTCCCGATTTTTTTTATTTTACTTCTTATTTGTTCTTGTCAAAAGAATTTTGAGGTTAGTAATAGTTTTTCAGATACTCATACTTATAGTGGTAATCTAGATAAAGGTTTTAAATATTCAGGAAATCAAAAATACGATAGTGCGTTTTATTATTTTGAAAGAGCCAATTTTATAACACAAGATAGAAAGCAAAAGGCTTATGCTTTGATGATGATGGCTGATATACAGATTATCAATTCTGATTTTAACGGGGCAGAGACTACAATAACACAGGCTTATGAAAATTGTGATACATCGGAATATTTAGCATATATTTATAATACATTGGGTAGAATTTATCAAGAATTGAATAATTATGATGAATCAATTAAGTACTATAAAAAGAGTTATAATAATATTATAAGTGACGTTGATAGAGCTATCATTAATAATAATATTGCAGTAAATTATTTAGATAAAAATGAATTTGAAAAAGCCTTAGAAGTTTTAAATGCCATTGTGCAGAATAATGGTTCACTTAAAAAAGACCGAACCAATTATGCAAAGGTGATTGATAATTTAGGATATACTTATTTTAAGCTCAATAATAATGTTATTGCTGAAACATTTTTGAAAGAAGCATTTAGAATAAGAGATAGCTTGAAAAATAATAGTGAGATTATTTCCTCACAAATGCATATGTCGGAGTATTTTCAGAAAGCCAATCCAAAATTAGCCTATCAATATGCTCAAATGGCTTACGAATCAGCACACAAAATAAATAGTATCGATGATAAACTGGAAGCTTTGAAGTTTATGATTGAAGCAAGTGGTGCTAATGAAACAAAAGAATTAGCCCTAAAGCAAATCCATTTGTCAGATAGTATAAACAAAGTAAGGCAAATGGCTAAAAACCAATTTGCAAAAATTAAGTTTGACTCTAAAAAAGCAATAAAAGAACTTGAAAGACAAAAGCAGTTAAAAGAATATTTTATACTTGGAATAGTATTGCTTTTTGGACTGGCTGTTTTTATTTATTACAGAATTAAACAAAGCAACCGAAAAAAAATCGAAGAAACAGCCTATAGAACCGAAACCCGAATAGCCAAAAGACTCCATGATGAATTAGCCAATGATGTCCACAATGCTATAGCATTTGCCGAAACCCAAAATTTAGAAAATCCGTTAAACAAAGAAGCGTTGTTGGAAAATTTGGATACTATCTATAGTAGAACTCGTAATATTTCGGGAGAAAACAGGGATATTGATACTGGAGAAAAATACCTTGAGAAGTTAAAAGTCATGATGGCAAGTTATAACGCTGTTGATAGAAATGTGATAGTAAATGTGGATGGATTTCAGCACATAAAAACTTCCAAAGAAATTAAAGTGGCTCTTTACAGAGTGTTTCAGGAATTGCTGGTCAATATGAAGAAGCACAGTCAATGTACTTTAGTTGGAATTAGCATCAAAACAGACAAAAATGAAATACAAGCGAGCTATTCAGATAACGGAATAGGATGCGGAAATATGTTAAATTTAAGAAATGGGCTTCAAAATGCGGAAAACCGTATTCTTTCTCTAAAAGGAACAATTAATTTTGACACAGCACCTGATAAAGGTTTCAGAGTGAAAATTGTAATCCCTAAATAAAACCTATGTTTAAGAAAGTTTTAATAGCCGAAGATTTTGACAGCATCAATATAGCTGTAGAACAAACGCTGGAAGGTTTGGGCGTTCAAGAAATACAATACGCCAAATATTGTGATGATGCCATCTTAAAATTCAGAAAAGCACTTCAGGATAAAGAGCCATTTGATTTAGTGATAAGTGATTTATCTTTTGAATCTGATTATCGCGAAGTCAAGATTCCATCCGGTGAAATGCTGATTGAAGCGATTAAAAAGATACAGCCCGAAATCAATGTGATTGTATATTCGGTTGAAAATAAACCTTATGTGATAAAATCACTTTTTGAAAATCAAAAGATAAATGCTTTTGTACGCAAAGGACGTCATAGCATCAGCCAACTTAAAACTGCTATAGAAACCTTACTTTATGGTAAAACATTTATTTCTCCTGAATTGGACTATGCCTTGCAAGACAAAACAGGAAAAGAAATAGATAATTATGACATTACGTTGCTTTTCCATCTTTCAAAAGGTATTCCTTTAGAAAAAATGCACATTGAATTCAAAGAACTAAATATTAAACCCAATAGTAAAAGTACTATTGAAAAGCGTGTCTCCAAATTAAAAGACTACTTCAAAGCCGGTAATAATATTCACCTGATTGCCATTGCCAAAGATTTAGGAATTATATAGTTACGTCCTTCCGTCACTTCGAGTGATTTTAAGTTGTGAAAATGCCAATTTTTACAACTTAAAATTGTATCGAGAAGCAACTCCAAACACTCTACTCCAAACTTTTTTCTCCTCTTTACGGATTCCCGTAAAATACACTCAAACGGCTTCCTTAAGTTTGGTCTAACAAAATCACCAAACTATGGAATTACAACCACAGCTCAAAGCACTTGCTGATAAAATTAATCAGCTTAAAGACAAAATTGAAACGGAAGAATCAACTAAACATGCTTTCGTTCTTCCGTTTATTAATATTTTGGGATATGACACTTTCAATCCTACCGAAGTCGTACCTGAATTCACTGCCGATTTAGGATTAAAAAAAGGCGAAAAAGTAGATTATGCCATTATTCAAAATGATGAACCTATTTTAATAATCGAATGCAAAAACTGGAAAGAAAAGCTAAGCGTACACAGCTCACAATTGTTTCGGTATTTCCATGTGTCAAAAACACGTTTTGCATTGTTAACCAACGGAATTCAATACCAGTTTTTTACCGACTTAGATGAGAAAAATAAGATGGACGAGAAGCCATTTTTTGAATTTGATATTACCAACTTAAAAGATAGTGCGGTCAATGAAATAGCGAAATTTCACAAATCCGGTTTTGATGTAAATAAGATATTAGATAATGCGAGTTCACTGAAATTTATTAAAGAAATCCGCAAACTGATTGATGTAGAAATTACCAATCCGTCGCCTGAGTTTGTTCGATTATTTGCTTCCAAAATCTACAATGGAAGATTAACCGAAAAAGTAATGGAAGAATTCACTGAATTAGTTCAAAAAGCATTCGGACAATTAATAGGTGAAAAAATCAACGAAAGATTGCATTTTGCCCTAAACAAAGAAGTCATTATCCAAGAAAAAGACCAAATCGAAGAAGTAGAGCAAACCAAAATAATCACTAGCGATGAAGAACTCGAAGCTTATAGAATTGTAGTAGCAATACTCAGACGGAAACTACCAACGAACCGAATAGTATATAGAGATACTCAATCCTATTTTGGCATACTACTCGATGATAACAACCGCAAACCTCTGTGCCGATTGCACCTAAACGGAGGCAAAAAATACATTGGACTTTTTAATGACAACAAATCCGAAACCCGCCAACCTATAGAGACAATTGATGATATCTATCAGTTTGAAAAAGAATTGTTGGAGACGGTGAGTTTGTATGAAGTAGAGTGATGGGATTTCGATTTAACAAAAGAATAAATCTGGGTAAAGGACTAGGATTTAATGTCAGTAAATCCGGTATTTCACCAAGTGTCAGAACTAAAATAGGCTCATTTAGTTCCAAAGGATTTTCAATAAAAGCAGGTATTTCAGGAGTTTCTTATCGTAAATCAAATAATTCTAAAGGATGTTTATTGGTAATAACATTTTATCTGTCGCTTGGAGTCGTAATTTTTAAAATAGTAAACTAAATCAATATGAAAACAATTCTTTTAATGATAATGTTAGTAGGTACTTTGTTTATCTCTAATTATAAAGAAAATAAAGTAACTTCAAAGTACGATTGTACTATACCTTCTGTTGATGAAGGCAGATGCACAGGTTCTGCATATTGTTCCGCATGCAGAAATTGCTCGAGATGTGCTCATTGTTCAAATGGAGGTAGTTGTGGAGTATGCAGTTCTTCTACTGTCAATTATGAGACACCAAAACCAGTAAAAAAATCAAAAACAATTTCACAGTCTTTTTATAATAAATCGAGTGAAACGGAAAATATATTTTATAAAAACGAGATTATCACAATTTATAGTGACTTAATTAATCTTAGAGAAAAACCATCTGTAAATGCTAAAGTTTTAGAAAAGATAACAGTTGGTGATGAAATAGTATTTATCCAAAAAGAAGGTGAATGGTCAAAAGTTCAAGTCAAAAAGACAGGAACAATCGGATACATTTTTTCAAAACTTTTAATTAAAAATACATGAGTACAACTAACATGACTATTGAGTTAAAAAGCCATTTCGTCAGATTATACCAAATGGCTTTAATTGACGATAACTTTGATGTTTTAGAACTTCAAATGTTATATCATTTGGCAGAAGAAAGAGGCATACCTAAAGATGAATTGGATAAACTATTCTTAAATCCAACAGACCATACCACTAATATCCCAATTGATTTGAATACAAGAATAGAGTATTTGTATGATTTAACCCGTATAATCTGGGCTGATGGACATATTGATAATGATGAGAAGAATACTTTAAAGAAGTATTGTAAAAAATTTGAATTTCTGGATGAAAATATAGACGAACTGTCTGATTATTTGATTGACTGTGTTCAAAAAGGAATTAGTAAAGAGGAAATTATCAATCAGTTAAACGCTTAATTATGAAATCACTAAAACAATTATTCAGTCTAAAAAAGACAGAGGAAACTCAGGTTGCTACTTCAGAAAATAATGAAAACGACAGAGAGCAGATAAGAATAACATATTATCAAAGTGGATTTGCAGCTTCAGTAAAAGCGACAGGTAAACCAATTGTTTTAAGAGCATGCTTGCAAAATTTGTTCAGTAGTTTTGAAGATCAATGCAGGAAGCAAGTTTTAGAACAGGAAAGACTTAAGCAACCTTATAAAGAAGAACAGGAAAAGACAAGAACAGAGTTAAAAAAGAACGAAACAGGCATCACTATTTTTGAAGAAAAAGAAAAGGAAATCAATACTGTAATTGATAAAATCAAGTTTGATATAGTAGATGTAAAGGTTAATCCTCAAAACTATATTGATGAAGGTAAAGGTGGAACAGCTCAATTTTATATTGGTTTAGCACTCCTTATTCCGATAACACTTTATTTACTCGTGTTTTATGTTTCGGCATCATACTCGGCTTTTTTTAAAGAGTTTTCCAATGACAGTTTAACCGCCGCTATTTTTGATGCTGACGCTCTTAATAATGCATTTAAAGCCAGTTGGTTAGAAGGTGTTTTGGTAATAACAATACCATTTGTCTTCATGGGATTAGGTTATGTAATTCATATGATGCAAAAGGAAAAAGGCATAAAAAATACCATTAGACTAATAGCACTTTTTGCAGTAACTTTTTTGTTTGATGCACTTTTGGCATACCAGATAGAAAAAAAGATATATGAATTCAATAAAACAACAGAATCAGAACTTTATAATCTCAAAATAGCTTTGGGAGAAGCGGAGTTTTGGATGATAATTTTTGCAGGATTTGTAGTTTATATCATTTGGGGTTTGGTATTTGATTTCGTAATGAAAGAGCATGAAAACAAAGACAGAATTAGAGTCTTCATTCGCGGTAAAAAAGAAGAATTGGCAAACATAGAAAAGACCAAAGCAGATAACACTGAAAAAATAAATGAGTTTAAAAATCAGGTTATTGAGTGTAATGGAAAAATAGCAGAACTTCAATCAAAAATTGACGGATTTGTTTTTCCGGTTAAAGAATACTTGAATTATCACCATCAATATAAAGAAGGATGGTATCAGGCAATAGGAACAGAGATTGCATTGCCTCATCGAGAAAAAGAAGAACTTTTAAGCAACTGCGAATTAATAGCGGTGGAACATTTAAAGGAACTTAACCTGATTGATCCGGATTACCAGCATTTAGTTTACTCAAAAATCTAAAAACATGAAAAGAATTTACAATATCAGTATTTTGACGGTGATTTTCCTATTATTGATCTCTTGTAAAGAAGAGGAAAAGGAAGTTAAACCTGAAAAGGAGAAATCGACAAAAGAAGAAAAAAATGATTTGAATATTAGTGTACTTATGGATTTATCAGATAGAATAGATCCCAAAAAGTATCCAAATCCAACGATGGAATATTATTTGAGAGATGTAGGATATATAAACTCGGTTGCAGAAGCATTTAATCTTCATTTGAAGTCAAAAAGAGTAAGGCAAACAAATGATAAGATGCAGCTTTTTTTTGATCCGCCTCCGTTAGATCCACAAATTAATGCTATTTCAAAAGATTTGAAAATTGAAGTTAACAAAGACAATATTTCAAAAGATTTTATCACTAAGATAAAAAATGATTATTCCGAAAAACCGCTGAAAATATACGAGTTAGCTATAAAAGACCATCATTATGTAGGTTCAGATATCTGGAAGTTTTTTAAGAATAAAGTTAATGATTACTGTATTCAGGATGGTTATAGAAATATTTTGGTCATATTGACAGACGGATATATTTTTTATAAAGACACCAAGATAAAAGAAAATAATGCTACAACCTATTTAACTCCCGAACTTATAAGATCGGGGAATTTAAATACTTCAGATTGGGAACAAAAAATGACTAACCAGAAGTTTGAATTTATCAAGGCCAATAATGACTTGTCTGATCTTGAAGTATTGGTTTTAGGATTAAATCCAGACAAGAAAAACCCTTATGAGGAAGATGTTGTTAAAGCATATTGGACTAAATGGTTTGAAGCCATGAAAGTAAAACGGTATCAAATTAGAACAGCAGAGCTTCCATCTAATATGGATAAGATTATAAAAGATTTCATCAATAAAAAATAAATCATGGCTTGGAGTTACCGCAGAAGAGTTAAAATTATTCCTGGAGTACATCTTAATTTTAGTAAAAGTGGAATCAGTACTTCTATAGGTGTAAGAGGCGCAAGTTTTACCTTAGGAAAAAATGGAACCTATTTAAATACTGGGATTTCTGGAACTGGACTGTCTCATAGGCAAAAACTATTTAATTCAGATGAACCTTCTTTTCCATCCACTCCAGTTAATGTCTATGAAGTGGAAAATGATGAAAATATAGTAAGTGCAGATGTGCAGGAAATAACAAGTCAGGATATGAAAGGCATTAAAGAAATAATTATTGCCACACATAATCAACGAATAGATTTAAAAAATGATTTGGTAAAAATTAAAACTTCAATTTTTATATCTAGGCTGAGGTTGGTTTTCAGCTATGTTTTCATGTACGGATTCATCAAAAAAGAAATAAAAGATACTATTGTTGCTACAATTAAAAAGAAAAAGGCAACCTATCTAGAAGTCAAAGAGCATTTCGAAAATTGTTATGTAAGCCTTGATATTGATTTTGAACCTGAAATTGAACAACAATACCTAAACATTGTTGAATGTTTTAAAAAACTTTGTACTTCTCATAAAATATGGGATGTTGTGAGTGCACATTATCAAGATAGAGTAGCTGCAAGATCATCAGCAAGCACGCTTGTACGCAAACGCGAGATAAAATTTGGTATTAAAGGTATTCCCGACATTAAATCAAAATACGAATCCTTATGGCTTGGAAATGCAAATGGGGCTGACCTTTACTTCTATCCCAATTTTATTGTAATGTATACATCTACAAAACGGTTTGCCGTAATTGGACTTGATGAACTGTCGTTTAGTCATTCCTATGTAAGATTTACTGAAACCGGAATAGTTCCAAGGGACAGTACAATAATTGACTGGACATGGACCAAGGTAAATAAAAATGGCACCCCTGATAGACGATTTAAAGATAATCGTCAAATTCCTGTAGTCAAATATGGAGAGATTACTTTAACGACAGATACCGGATTGCATGAGGAATATGAATTCAGCAACTATGAACATACTGTTGCCTTTGGACAAGCCTTTGATAAATATCAAAATACAATTAAAGACATAGGTGTAATGAAGTTTTAAATAGTTAAATTATGGAATTGGAATTCGATTATTGGAAAGGAAGCTTCAACGAAGTAAAAAAGTGCTTAATCAAAAGTATAAGCCAATATACAAGGTATTATAAAAGTGTAAAATAGGAATCACTTGTAATCTTAAAACACGAATGAATCAACATCAAAGAAGCAATCCTAAATGGACAAAAATGGTGGTTAAATACGAAACAACATCTGTTAGATTTATTAATGAAATGGAAAAAATTCTAATTGATTATCATTGGGAATTTATTGTAAATGAAGCAAAAGGTGGCGGAGGAAGAAATGGAAATCCTCCGTATTATTTGTATGTTTTACTTGAATAATAGTGAAAATACTCTATATTGAGTGTTTTTTATACAAAAAAGTCCCACCGAAGCAGGACTAAAGATTTTCATCTACGGCATATAGCCTTATTGTGATAAGAATAGTGTTCAAGCTTTCAAACCACAACTGTAAGCATGTTTATACTTATCTAAAACAAAATTAATTATAATTTACTCAAACACGGTTTATAAGTGTGTTAATAATTAATTAATAGTAAATACAATATTTTGGATATTAAAGACTTAATTTTATAAAACCTGCGTGACATACTTTTTATTAATGAGTTCAAGCATTAGTATTTAAAAAGTAAAGGGCATGTGAATTTTGTAAGCATGGATTTAATTATCCAGCAGGAACCTCCTCTAACCAAGGAGGTTTTTTTATACAAAAAGTCCCACCAAAGCAGGACTAAAGATTTTCATCTACGGCATATAGCCTTATTGTGATAAGATTAAAGATTAGAAATTTTAATCTAATACAAATATAGAAAAACTTTTTTTAGTTGGTTTACGGATTTCCGTAATCTGCATAACTTTCTTTTCATTATTTTTAGAAATTGATTTAAAAGCATACAATTATGGCAAGAATATTAGGACTAGACTTAGGAACCAATAGTATTGGTTGGGCATTGATAGATGATACACAAAATAAGATAATAGGTGTTGGAAGTAGAATTTTTCCAATGGGTGTCGAAAATCTTGGTGATGGTGATGGAGAAATGTCAAAAAATGCCAGTCGAACTGGCGCAAGAGGTGTAAGAAGACAGTTCTTCAGAAGGCGATTGCGTAAAAAAGTACTGCTAAAAGAACTTTCAGAAAATAAAATGTGCCCAATTACAGATGTTGATTTTGAAGATTGGAAAAAGACAAAACAATTTCCATCTGAAAAATTAGCCGCTTGGTTTACTGTAAATCCTTATGAATTACGTCATAAAGCGTTGAATGAAAAGTTGTCTCTAGAAGAAATAGGCAGAATTTTTTACCATTTAATTCAAAGGAGAGGATTTTTGAGTAATAGTAGAAAAGGAGGTAGCGACGACGGAGCTATTTTTAAAGGAAATCCAAAAGAAGGAAAAATAGGCATTACAGAAACCCAGGAAAACATTCAAGATAAAACGTTAGGCTCTTATTTATTTGAAATTTATCCAAAAGAAAACCAGCCTTTTCAAAACGGTTTGGAAAGAATTCGTAATAGATATACAACACGTAAAATGTATGTAGATGAATTTGAATTGATTTGGAACAAACAAGCTCAATTTCATTCTAATTTAAATGAAGATTTAAAAACACTATTCGGCGGTAGAAAATTAGACGGTTACAAAGAGGATGGAATTTTATTTCATCAACGGCCATTGCGTTCGCAGAAACATTTAGTAGGTAATTGCTCTTTTGAACCAACAAAGACCAAATGTCCAATTAGTGCTATTCCATTTGAACAATTCAGAGTTTGGCAATGGGTAAATACAGTGGAGTATAATGGGAAGAAAATTTCACAGGAAGAGAAAGAAAAGATAGTTGATTTTCTCTATGCTAATGAAAAACCCGACTTTAAAAGAATTAGAAAAATTATAGGGAAGGAAAGTGCTGAATTCAAATTCAATTATAAAGACGATGATAAAATAGTTGGGACACATACAATTTCCAATCTTTCCAATAAAAAGTTCTTCGGTAAAAAATGGTTTGAGTTTTCAGAAAAAGAGCAAGAAGATATCTGGCATGTATTGTATTTCTTTGATAGTAAATCCAATTTAAAAGAATATGCTATTAAGAATTGGAATTTTACAGAAGAACAAGCCAATGACATTTCAAAATTTAATGTAAAAGATGGTTATTCAAGTTTAAGCAGAAAAGCAATTTCCAATATTTTGCCATTTTTAAAATTGGGATTTACTTATGACGTTGCCGTTGTATTGGGTGGAATTAAAAATGTTTTTGGAGCCGATTGGGAACAATTATCAGATGAAAAAAGAAATTATTTGATAGATAATATAGAAGGAATCGTTCGTTCCAAAACAAAAGGCGGTTTTATTGATATTGTTAAAGACATTCTTCGAAACGATTACAATATTTCAAACAATCAGTTTAGCAAATTATACCATCATTCAGCTACTATAGATGCAATTGAATTATTGGAAAAATTGCCTATGGGTAAAGAAGCAGACAAAGAAATTCAGGCTATCAGAAATCCAATAGTTATTACAGCTCTGTTTGAGTTACGAAAATTAGTGAATGAGCTAATTAATGAACATGGCAGAATTGATGAAATCAAAGTGGAAATGGCTCGTGATTTAAAAATTTCAAAGTCACAACGCAATAAAATCCGTAGAGAACAAAAACGATTAGAAAGAGAAAACGACAGAGTAAAAGAGCGTTTAAGAGAAGAAGGACAACGAATAACTCATGACAATATTTTACTGTATAAGTTATGGGAAGAATGTAAAAAAACTTGTCCATATACAGGAAATCCAATTCCGTTACATAAATTATTTACAGGAGAAGTTCAGATTGAACATATTCACCCCTGGAGTCGTTCATTGAATGACAGTTTTGCCAATAAAACATTGTGTTATGCCGATGAAAACAGACGAAAAGGAGATAAAACACCTTTTGAATTTTATGGAAGTGATGAAGCCAATTGGTCAGCTATCAAAGAAAGAGCATTAAAGTTGTTTTCAGATACTAAAGAGTATCCTAATGCGTATCAAAAATTCAAACGTTTTGTGCAACAGAAATTTGATGATGATTTTTCGTCCCGACAGTTAAATGATACCCGTTACATTAGTAAAGAAGCTAAAAATTATCTTTCTAAAATATGTAGTAATGTTATAGTGTCGCCGGGACAAGCTACATCAAACCTGAGACAAAAATGGGGAATGAATAACATTTTAAACGATGAAAACGAAAAAACTAGAGAAGATCACCGCCATCATGCTATAGATGCTTTAGTGATGGCTTGTACTAAAGTTTCTTATGTTCAGGAATTATCAAAATGGAACCGATACAATCGAAACTCAGAATTAAAGAATTTTCCGCTGCCTTGGGAAACATTTAGAAGAGATGCTGAGATTACTGTTGAAAGAATTTTAGTTTCTCATAAAAAAGTTTCCAATGACATTACAGTGAGAACGCATAAAGTTGAGAAGAATGGAAATGTTTATAAAAATGTAGGAGTTGCTGCCCGAGGTCAATTACACAAAGAAACTGTTTTTGGAAAACGTACTTTTAATGGTGAAGAAGCATTTCATGTTAGAAAATCAATAGATAGTTTAGAAACTGCCAAGCAAATTGATAAAGTGGTTGATGAAACCATAAGATTATTAATTTTAAAAAGAGTAAACGAATTAGGTGGTTTTGTGAAAGATAAAGTTCCGGCTAATACTTTTTTTGTTGTGGATGAAAACGGAATCAAACAGCCACAAATCTTTTTACCCAATAAAAATGGTTCACCAGTTCCTATTTTAAAAGTAAGAATGAAGGAGAACATTGGTGGAGCAGAAAAACTAAAAGAGAATGTGAATCAATGGGTAAATCCAAGAAATAACCATCATGTTTTAATTTACAAAGATGAAAAAGGAAATCTAAAAGAAGAAGTAGTTACTTTCTGGACAGTTGTAGAACGCAAAAGAACCGGGCAATCTGCTTATCAATTACCTGAGGATGGAAAAGAAATTGTTACAACTTTGCATATCAATGATATGTTTTTGTTGGGTTTAAAAGAAGAAGAAATCAATTGGGAAAATCCAGAATATGATTTGTTAAGGGATAATTTATATAGAGTGCAGAAATTATCATCTATTGATTACTCTTTTAGATTTCATAAGACATCAAGTGTAGATAATAAGCTTGAAGAAAAAAGAGTTCAAAGTCTAAAAGGTTACGTTAATATAAATCCAATAAAAGTAAAAATTTCAGTATCTGGTAAAATTCAAAAAGCCTAGTTTTGTCATTTCGACGAAGGAGAAATCACATAATCATAATCATATCAGATTAGAGAGATTTCTGTTTTGTCAAAGTAATAAAAATGTTCTTTGACATAAACTTTTCAAATTCTTAAAATAATCAAATTGAAACGAATTTCTACAACTAGCCTCACAGATTTTTTAAAGATTAGAAAACACGATATTTAGTGAACGTGTGTTTGCTTTTTCTTGTTCGTTGTGGTTTGATTAAAGATTAGAAAACACGATATTTCCACACCATCAAGATAACCGTCAGCGTTGGTTGTGGTTTGATTAAAGATTAGAAAACACGATATTCAAAGAGCAAATAGAAAGTACAGCAGAATGTTGTGGTTTGATTAAAGATTAGAAAACACGATATTTTTACCTGATTAATTCCGAATTGCTCGCATGTTGTGGTTTGATTAAAGATTAGAAAACACGATATTTTAAAGCGGATAAAGCGAAAGCAGTAGCAGTTGTGGTTTGATTAAAGATTAGAAAACACGATATTCAAACCAAAATGATCATCAGTTCCTACAGCGTTGTGGTTTGATTAAAGATTAGAAAACACGATATTTTAGGGATTTTTATAACATCCTGTCCAACCGTTGTGGTTTGATTAAAGATTAGAAAACACGATATTTATTGGAAGATGGTAAAAAAGGCGGGTTGTGTTGTGGTTTGATTAAAGATTAGAAAACACGATATTCGACAAACAATCCTTTTGATAGAGTTCCGCGTTGTGGTTTGATTAAAGATTAGAAAACACGATATTCCGCTTCGTTTTTCTTGGTTTTTTTGTCTAGTTGTGGTTTGATTAAAGATTAGAAAACACGATATTTGTTCAGCGATTAACTCTAATTCTTTTTGGGTTGTGGTTTGATTAAAGATTAGAAAACACGATATTCAAATTCAACCGTTCACGGTGACTTTCGGGTTGTGGTTTGATTAAAGATTAGAAAACACGATATTTGCAGAGTGTTTGGATGATTTTCAAAATGAGTTGTGGTTTGATTAAAGATTAGAAAACACGATATTAGTAGCATCTTTTCTTTGTTCACCCCATGTGTTGTGGTTTGATTAAAGATTAGAAAACACGATATTACTGAGTTATACAAACAGATAAAGTATCTTGTTGTGGTTTGATTAAAGATTAGAAAACACGATATTTCAAGTGATTGATTCAATAGATAAGTAATTGTTGTGGTTTGATTAAAGATTAGAAAACACGATATTGCTTCGTTGTCTAAGTAATTGATTATCAAGGTTGTGGTTTGATTAAAGATTAGAAAACACGATATTGCATTTGTACGCATTCATCGTAATTGAAGTGTTGTGGTTTGATTAAAGATTAGAAAACACGATATTCTTTAAAGATATATAAAGTTGACTACGCCGGTTGTGGTTTGATTAAAGATTAGAAAACACGATATTGAACGATTGAGGAGTACGTAAGATGCATTGTTGTGGTTTGATTAAAGATTAGAAAACACGATATTATAGAGTTAAGGACTTTAGAGTTTGAATCAGTTGTGGTTTGATTAAAGATTAGAAAACACGATATTTTGCAGGAAAGCGAAACGGGCGAATATTACGTTGTGGTTTGATTAAAGATTAGAAAACACGATATTGCAACCTCGTTAAAAAAACGTCTTGATACGTTGTGGTTTGATTAAAGATTAGAAAACACGATATTCTTGCTCCTATCGATGATGCATTAGCTTGTGTTGTGGTTTGATTAAAGATTAGAAAACACGATATTAATAGACCACACTTAAACGCTGATTTCATAGTTGTGGTTTGATTAAAGATTAGAAAACACGATATTCATAATACAAGAATACATGCTCTGCCTGTTGTTGTGGTTTGATTAAAGATTAGAAAACACGATATTAATATACGATACCAAAATCTCTGTCATCGAGTTGTGGTTTGATTAAAGATTAGAAAACACGATATTGCTAGGTGCCAATACTCGAGAGTTTGTTTAGTTGTGGTTTGATTAAAGATTAGAAAACACGATATTCGATTAATGCAGGTTTAGTCTGCTCGACTGGTTGTGGTTTGATTAAAGATTAGAAAACACGATATTCAAATACTTTTAAATCAAATTCATCATTAAGTTGTGGTTTGATTAAAGATTAGAAAACACGATATTCGTTTTTGCATTAAATCGTTAAGCCCTGTAGTTGTGGTTTGATTAAAGATTAGAAAACACGATATTATAAGCCTACAGTGTCTTTATAGAATTGTAGTTGTGGTTTGATTAAAGATTAGAAAACACGATATTGCGGATAACATTAATAGCACTCACATAGAGGTTGTGGTTTGATTAAAGATTAGAAAACACGATATTCTTCGAAGAGACGCAATTAGAGCAAGGCAGTTGTGGTTTGATTAAAGATTAGAAAACACGATATTTAAATTTAACTTTATTTACATTGTTTACTAGTTGTGGTTTGATTAAAGATTAGAAAACACGATATTTCAAATGTATTTTTAAGCCTTATAAAAGCGGTTGTGGTTTGATTAAAGATTAGAAAACACGATATTTTTTAATACGTCTATTAAATCCTCTTTAGTGTTGTGGTTTGATTAAAGATTAGAAAACACGATATTCTTTTATCTGAAAACTCTTGTCTTGCCTTGTTGTGGTTTGATTAAAGATTAGAAAACACGATATTAGACAGGACTATGAAACCAAGAATGGTTCAGTTGTGGTTTGATTAAAGATTAGAAAACACGATATTTCAGCCCAAATACTTGGATGATTGATTACAGTTGTGGTTTGATTAAAGATTAGAAAACACGATATTCCTTCTTTATAAAAGAAATCATAACCAGTTGTTGTGGTTTGATTAAAGATTAGAAAACACGATATTTTGAAATACATTTCTAAACATTTACCTGTAGTTGTGGTTTGATTAAAGATTAGAAAACACGATATTAGTTGGTGTGTTACCTTCTAATAATCAATAAAGTAGAATGTTATATCGTGATAAAAAATGCTTCTTTTTTGCCCTGATAAAGCAAGATTGAAGCATTTTTTTATTTCAAAACAATTCCAATTGTGTCGGTTGAGGAGTTTTTGGAACTTCAGCTTTCCCCCAAAAGTTAAGAATATTGCCAAATTGTTTGTCGGTTATTCTCAGTACACTAACTTTTCCCAAAGGCGGTAATAAATGATGGATACGTTTTTCATGAACATCGGCACTTTCGCTACTGGCACAATGACGAACATAAACTGAATATTGCATCATGCTAAAACCATCTTTTAGAAGGTTATTTCTAAAACCGGAAGCATTTTTACGATCCTTCTTAGTGTCGGTTGGCAAGTCAAAAAAAACAAATAGCCACATAATTCGATAACCG
>VFQN01005060.1_pt1 | contig 16628 bp, 12 predicted proteins | sample 3512371 | NCBI WGS metagenome assembly VFQN01 (sample SAMN10412370, study PRJNA504923) | tailings metagenome | isolation source: Replicate 2 from Balatoc abandoned mine | place: Philippines: Itogon, Benguet | collected 2017-08-28 | reverse complement strand
GCTTCAGGGGAGGCGGAGCCGACATCGTCGCCGTGGATGGCGTGTCCTTTTCCATCGAGCGTGGCGAGACCCTGGCGCTGGTCGGGGAAAGTGGCTCCGGCAAGTCTGTCACCGCGCTCTCCATCCCGCAGCTCCTGCCGTATCCCAAAGCCATCCATCCTTCCGGCTCGATCCTGCTGGATGGTGCCGAGATGGTCGGGGCATCCGAGCAGGTCTTGCGGCGTCTGCGCGGCAGGCGGATCGGGATGATCTTCCAGGAGCCGCTCACCTCGCTGAACCCGCTGCACACGATCGAGCGGCAGATCGGCGAGGTGCTGCAGCTCCACGAAAACATGCCGGGCGGGCAGATCCGGGAGCGGATCATCCAGCTGCTGCGCCAGGTCCGGATCCGTGACCCGGAAACCCGCCTCGGCAGCTATCCGCACCAGCTGTCCGGCGGTCAGCGCCAGCGCGTCATGATCGCGATCGCGATCGCGTGCCGCCCAGACCTCCTGATTGCCGACGAGCCGACCACCGCCCTCGATGTCACCGTCCAGGCCGCGATCCTGAAGCTCCTGCGCGACCTCCAGGCCGAGATGGGCATGGCAATCCTCCTGGTCAGCCACGACCTGGCGGTCGTGCGCAAGGTCGCTCACCGGGTAGCGGTGATGCGGTATGGCCGGATCGTCGAGCATGGCCCGCTGCAGCAGGTGATGGAGGCACCTGAGCATCCCTACACCCGCATGCTGATGGCAGCCGAACCCAAGGGCCCGCCGGTCGCAGCGCAAAGGGGAGCGCCAGTTCTGGTGGAGGCGGATGGGCTGAGCGTCGAGTTCCCACTTGGGGGAGGCTGGTTCAGCCGTCCGCGGCAGGTGGTTCGGGCGGTGCAGGACGCACGGATCAGCATCCCTGAAGGAACGACCCTGGGCGTCGTCGGCGAGAGCGGCTCGGGCAAGACCACCCTGGGCTTGGCCCTGCTGCGCCTGGTGGCATCCAAGGGGCCAATCGTGGTCCAGGGAGAACCGATCGACCAGCTGCCGCGCGACCAGGTGCGCCGGCTGCGCAAGAAGCTGCAGATCGTCTTCCAGGATCCGTTCGGTTCGCTGAGCCCGAGGCTGAGCGTGGGCGAGATCGTGGGTGAGGGGTTGGACATCCACGGCCTCTGTCCCAGGGGCGACGAGCGTCGCGCCAAGGTCGCCGACGCGCTCGCCGAGGTCGGCCTCGATCCCGCCACCATGGATCGCTACCCGCACGAGTTCTCCGGCGGCCAGCGCCAGCGCATCGGCATCGCCCGCGCCCTGGTGCTGGACCCGTCCTTCATCGTGCTGGACGAGCCGACCTCCGCCCTGGACGTGTCGATCCAGGTGCAGATCATCGACCTTCTGAAGGACCTGCAGGCGCGCCGGCGGCTGACCTTCATGTTCATCAGCCATGACCTGCGCGTCGTGCGCGCCATCGCGCACCAGGTCGTGGTGATGAAGGAGGGGCGAATCGTGGAAGCAGGCCCGACCGATCAGGTCATGACCCACCCCACGCAGCCCTATACGCAGGCATTGCTGCGCGCCGCCGTCGACCTGGAGCCGGTCGACTGAGACGGCCGCAACCGCGGCGGCCGTCTGCAGCTGGCGTCGTCAGTGGTTGCGGCGCGGCGTCCCGTAGGTCTCGACGACCTTGAGGTAGAGAGTCGCCGGCTCCATGCAGGCGCCCGTCGACAGTTGGCCGACCGTCTGGCGGTACAGCTCCTGCCACGGCGTCTGCGACGGCGGCATCTTCGGCGGGTTGGCTTCCCACGCCTTGCGCCGCTCCGCCATCTCCTCCGAGGAAATCAGGACGTCGAGGCGGCTCTGGTTCATGTCGAGCCGCACCTTGTCGTTGGTGCGGATCAGCGCGAGGTTGCCGCCCACCGCCGCTTCCGGCGAGGCGTTCAGGATCGACGGGCTGTCCGCCGTGCCGGACTGCCGGCCGTCGCCGATGGTCGGCAGGGCCCGGATGCCCTTCTTCATCAGCTTGGTCGGCGGCCGCATGTTCACCACCTCGGCGGCACCCGGATAGCCGACCGGGCCGCAGTTGCGGATGAACAGGAAGCAGTCCTCGTCGATGTCCAGGCTCTCGTCGTCGATCCGGTGGTGGTAATCCTCCGGGCCTTCGAACACGATCGCCCGGCCCTCGAACACGCCGGGGCTCGCCGGGTTCTCCAGGTACTTGGCGCGGAACTCGGGGCTGACCACCGAGGTCTTCATCACCGCCGAATCGAAGATGTTGCCCGACATGATCACGAAGCCCGCCTCCGGCATGAGCGGCTCCTCGTAGGCCTTGACCACCCGGCGATCCTGCGAGAACGGCACGTTCTCGTGGTTCTCGCCCATGGTCTTGCCGGTGACGGTGATGACGTCGGTGTGGAAGCGGCCGACCTTGATCAGCTCCTTGATCACCGCCGGCACGCCGCCCGCCCGGAAGAACTCCTCGCCCAGGAATTCGCCGGCCGGCTGCATGTTGACCAGCAGCGGCACGTCCTTGCTGAGCTCCCAGTCCTTGATGTCCAGCTCGACGCCCATGTGGCGCGCGACCGCGATCACGTGGGGCGGGCAGTTGGTCGAGCAGCCGGCGGCGGCTGCGACCATGATCGCGTTCTCGAACGCCTTGCGGGTCAGGACCTTGGAAGGCTTCAGGTCCTCGTGGACCATCTCCACGATCCGCGATCCCGTCTCATAGGCGATCTGGCCGCGCTCGCGGTAGGGTCCTGGGATGGCGGAGCAGCCGGTGAGCGACATGCCGAGCGCTTCGGCCATGGCGTTCATGGACGAGGCGGTGCCCATCGTGTTGCAGTGGCCGACCGAGGGCGCCGAGGCGCAGGTCATGTCCATGAACTCGTCGACGCTGATCTCGCCCTTGGCCAGCATCTGCCGGGCGTGCCAGACGACCATGCCGGAGCCGGCCAGCTTGCCGTTGTACCAGCCGTCCAGCATCGGCCCGCCGGACAGCACGATCGCCGGCAGGTCGACGGTGGCCGCACCCATCAGCATCGAGCCGACGGTCTTGTCACAGCCGGTCGTGAGCACGACGCCGTCCAGCGGGTAGCCGTACAGCACCTCGACCAGGGTCAGGTACTGGAGGTTGCGGTCGAGCATCGCGGTCGGCCGTTTGCCGGTTTCCTGGACCGGATGGACCGGGAACTCCAGCGGAATGCCGCCGGCATCGCGGATGCCGTCGCGCACGCGCGAAGCCAGCTCGACATGGTGGCGGTTGCATGGCGCGATGTCGGAGCCGGTCTGGGCGATGCCGATGATCGGCTTGCCGGACTGCAGCTCGCGGCGGGTCAGGCCGAAGTTCAGATAGCGCTCCAGGTAGAGCGCGGTCATGTCCGGCTCTTTGTAGTCGTCCCACCAGTCCTGGCTGCGCAGCCGACGCTTGGGACCACTCATTTCGACCATCTCCCGGATCAAAGCTTCGCCGCGGTTTTTGGCGGATGGATCGCCGGTGCGCAACGGAAAGTACGACCAATTCCAACCTGGCGGGGCTGGCGGACTGCCCGTTGCCGCCGTCCCTGTCATGCAGGTGCTGCATCCCTTACCGGCTGTTCGCCGCGATGCGGAATCGCTATATCGCCGCAACTTCAGATCACGACCGGAGAACGGGCATGTCCAGCGCTACCTCGCTGCGTCTGCGCGAAGCGCTCACCTTCGACGACGTGCTGCTGGAGCCCGGCCTCTCGGAGGTGCTGCCGAACAGCGTCGATGTGCGCACACGGATCGCGCCCGACATCGAACTCGGCATCCCGCTGCTGTCCGCAGCGATGGACACGGTCACCGAAGCGCCCATGGCCATCGCGATGGCGCAGCTTGGCGGCCTCGGCATCATCCACAAGAACCTCGAGATCGACGAACAGGCCAACCAGGTCCGCCAGGTCAAGAAGTTCGAGGCCGGCATGGTGGTCAACCCGATGACGGTGACGCCGGCGACGATGCTGTCCGAGGCGCTGGCCATCATGGAGCGCCAGGGCATCTCCGGCCTACCAGTGGTGGATGGGCCGGCCGGGCGGCTGGTCGGGATCCTCACCAATCGTGACGTGCGCTTCGCCAAGATGACCGACAAGCCGGTCTCGGAGCTGATGACCGCGCGTGATTTGGTCACCGTGAAGGAGGGCTTCGAGCGCAGCGAGGCGCTGGAACTCCTGCATAAGTTCCGGATCGAGAAGCTGCTGGTGGTCGATGACGATTACCGGCTCAAGGGCCTGATCACCGTCAAGGACATCGAGAAGGCCCAGAAATATCCCAGCGCCACCAAGGATTCGCAGGGCCGCCTTCGCGTCGGTGCGGCGACCGGCGTGGGCGATGCCGGGCTCGCCCGTGCCGAAGCGCTGATCGAGGCGGGCGTCGACGTGCTGGTGGTCGATACCGCCCACGGCCACTCGCGCGGCGTGCTGGACGGCGTGCAGGCGATCCGCAAGCTGTCCAACGCGGTGCGGGTGATCGCCGGCAACGTCGCCACGTCAGCCGGTGCCAAGGCGCTGATCGATGCCGGTGCCGATGCGGTGAAGGTGGGAATCGGCCCGGGCTCGATCTGCACCACCCGGATCGTCGCCGGCGTCGGCATGCCGCAGCTGACGGCGGTCGCCGACGCCGCCGAGGCCTGCGCGCGGCAGGGCATCCCGGTGATCGCCGATGGTGGCATCCGCGCCTCCGGCGACCTCGCCAAGGCGGTTGCCGCCGGCGCCGACGCGGCCATGCTCGGCTCGATGTTTGCCGGGACCGACGAGAGCCCGGGCGAAGTCCTGCTTTATCAGGGGCGCTCCTACAAATCCTATCGTGGCATGGGATCCCTGGGTGCGATGGCGCGCGGCTCCGCCGACCGCTATTTCCAGGCCGAAGTGCGGGAAACCCTGAAGCTCGTGCCTGAGGGCATCGAGGGGCGCGTGCCCTACCGTGGCCCGGTCGCCAACGTGATTCACCAATTGGTCGGCGGGTTGCGCGCCGCCATGGGCTACACGGGGCAGCCGGACCTGCCGTCGATGCGCGCCAACGCCAAGTTCGTGCGGATCACCAATGCCGGGCTGCGCGAAAGCCATGTCCATGATGTCGCCATCACGCGGGAGGCGCCGAACTACCGCCAGGAATGGTGATGCGCGGCTGAGGCCAGGGAGCTGGCAACCTTTTCTTTACGGGTAGGCGCGTAGGTTTCCGCCGAGGCCGCGATGATGGGCGGCCGGCCTGGATGATCCGCGTGCCGCTCGACGATACTGTTTCGATGTTGCTGCTGGCCGGGGCCGTCGCGTCGCTTGGCGGCGGCTACCTTTTTTCGATCCTGGCGCTCCGCTCCGCCGCTCCGGCCGGCCGGCCGCCTCCGCTGGGTGAAGAGGCGACCGCCGAGGACCAGGCCGAGGGTCATCTGGTGACCGGTCTGATCGAGACCGACCCGGACGGCCAAATCACCCATGCCGACGCCGCTGCCGTGGCGTTGCTGGGCGCGGATGTGGGCGTCCACATCGGCGGGCTGCTGCCCGCGGTTGCGCCGGACGGCGGAGGCCCGCGCCGGGATGTGCGCGAGAGTCCCCTGCTGCGGGCCGGCGGCAAGCGCGGCGTAGTTGATCTGATGGTGATGCCGCGCCGGGGAAACGGTTGGCTGGTAGCGGTAGGCGATGCCGGCCCCCGCAAGCGGCGGATGCGTGAGCTGGAGCAACTGGCGCTGCACGATCCGCTCACTGGTCTTCCCAACCGCGCCCTGTTCGCCGACCGGGTGGAGCAGGCTATGGCGTTGGCGGAGCGGCGTGGCGAGCATTGCGCGGTGCTGATGCTCGACCTGGACCGGTTCAAGCAGGTCAACGACGCGCTCGGCCACGACATCGGCGACCTGCTGCTTCGCGCGGTGGCACCCCGCCTTTCCCGGCCGCTTCGCGGCAGCGACACCCTGGCGAGGTTGGGCGGCGACGAGTTCGCGGTGCTGCTCCCCCCGCCCACCAGCGCCGAGGAGGCGGTGGAGGTGGCACGCCGGCTCGTGCAGGCGATGAGCGCCCAGTTCCTGATCGAGGGCTTCTCCCTGGGCCTCGGCGTCAGCATCGGCGTGGCGCTGCGGCCCCGTCATGGCACCGATCTGGACAGCCTGCTGCGCTCGGCCGACGAGGCCATGTACGCTGCCAAGCGCGACGCGCTGGGTTTCCTCCTGGCGGGGCAGCCGTCCGATCTGGGCGTGATCCGGCGGCCGAGCCTGCGCGCCGACCTGGAGAAGGCGATCGCGGATGGAGGCTTGTCCATCCATTTCCAGCCCAAGGTCGAAGCGGGCTCGCGGCGCGTTGCTGGGTTCGAGGGCCTGCTGCGCTGGAATCATGCCGCCTATGGCTGGTTGCAGCCGGACATCTTCCTGCCGGTGGCCGAGCGGGCGCGCCTGATGGGGCCGCTCACCCAGTTCGTCCTGAACGACTGCCTGCGCCGCCAGCGCGAATGGCGCAGGCACGGCCTGCAGCTGGAGGTTGCGGTCAACCTGGCGACCTTTTGGCTGCGCGACGAGGAACTGGTGGACCATGTGCGCCAGGCCCTGAGGGCCTGGGATACGCCACCCTCGGATCTGACCCTGGATGTTACCGAGGGCTCGATCATGTCCGACCCGGAGCGGAGTCGGGAACAGCTTGCCCAGCTGCGCGCCCTCGGCTGCCGCATCGCCATGGATGATTTCGGGACCGGCTACTCCTCGCTCACCGAGCTCCAGCGGCTGCCGCTGGACGAGATCAAGGTGCATCGCAGCTTCGTGGCACCGGTCGGGCAGAACCAGGGGCCGGCGCGGGTCGTGCTGCGCTCGATCATCGGCATCGCCCACGGGCTGGGCCTGATCACCACGGCGGAGGGCGTGGAGACCGAGGAGGTCGCCTGCTCGGTGGCGAAACTGGGCTGCGAGCGCCTGCAGGGCTTCCTGATCGCGGAGCCGATGACCGCCGACGACGCGCTCGGCTGGCTGCAGGGCTGGAAGGCCGGGACGGTCATTCCAGCCATGCCCGGCGAGGCGGCCGTGCCTGCGGCGGCCGTGGGAGGTGCGGAAGACTTCTGCGCCGTGGTTCAGGCAGCCCGCGCGGTCCAGGATCCCAGGACCGCACGAACGAAGGGATCGGAAGCCCCAGGCGCCGGGCAACCGTCCATCCAGCCATCGCATCGGGCGAGGTAGGAAGGCTTGTCGCGCATGGTCCAGGTCATCGGGCACCAATCGTCTGCGTCGGCCGGCAGCACGCCGTCGAAGGCGCTGAAATAGCCGGCGGTGACGGTGCGGCCGTCGACGAGCCGGATCTGCGCCGACGTGGCGGCATATTCGCCATCCTCGAACCAGTGCAGGCGAACGAGGTCATGCAGCGCAGGGGCGGCGAGCGCCAAGCCGCATACCCTTGCCGCCGGATCGGGAACGAGGCGGGGATAGACAACACCCGGGCTGCCGACGCGGCGGAATCCGGACAGAGTCGCCGGAACCAGTTCCTCGTCGAGGACCGGGCGCGCCAGCACGCGCGCCAGCACGTCGCGGTCCATCAGCGTGCCATAGAAGAAGAACCAATCGGTCAAGCTCGCGCCCTTCTCGCCGTTCCAGGATGGGGAGGTCGGCAAGTGGGCAATGAGGGCAGGATTTTCCAGGCTGACCTGCCCATTCGTTGCCGGTCCCGCTCAGTCGATCGAAAGCGCGGCGGCAACGCGATCGGCGATGGCGGGGCTCGCCGTCAGGCCAGGGCTCTCGATGCCCAGGAGATTGACCAGGCCGGGGATGCCATGCTCGGCAGGCCCCTGGATCTCGAAGTCCTCGGCCACCGTGCCGCCCGGCGACAGCTTGGGGCGGATGCCGGCATAGCCGGGCTCCAGCGCGCCGGCCGGCAGGCCCGGCCAGTAGCGGCGGATGGCATCGTAGAAGACGTCGGCGCGCCTGGGGTCGACCGCGTAGTCGATGTCCTCGATCCATTCGGTATCGGGCCCGAACCGGGCGCGGCCGCCCAGGTCCAGGGTGATGTGGACGCCCAGGCCGGCCCGCTCCGGCATCGGGTAGATGAGGGTCGAGAACGGTGCCTTGCCGGTCAGGACATAGTAGTTGCCCTTGCAGAGATAGCCCTGGCGCTGCTGCGCACCCGGCAGGCCCCTGGTGGCGCGGGTGAGGCCGGGCGCATCCAGGCCGGCGCTGTTGACCACGATCGACGCTTCCAGCGTCATCGGCTCAGCACCGCCGGCCTCGACCAGGATGCCGTTCTCCCGCGCCTGCATCGAGAGCACCGGCGTCTCGAAGCAGAGGACCGCGCCATGGTTCTCGGCATCGCCCTGGTAGGCCAGCATCAGCGCATGGCTGTCGATGATGCCGGTCGACGGCGACCAGAGCGCCGCGGTGGCGTTCAGTTCCGGCTCCTGGGCCATCGCCTCCCGACCGGTGCGCCACAGGAGCTCGACGCCATTGGCGGCCGCCTTTGCCTGCAGCTCGCGCAGCTTCGCTTCCTCGGCCGCGTTGGTGGCGACGATCAGCTTGCCGCAGCGCCGGTAGGGGACGCCACGCTCGCCGCAATAGCGGTAAAGGAACTCCTTGCCCGCCACGCAGGTCCGCGCCTTCAGACTGCCGGGCGGATAGTAGATGCCGGCATGGATGACCTCGCTGTTGCGCGAGGAGGTTTCGGTGCCGATCGCATCGGCCTTTTCCAGGACCAGCACCTCGCGTCCGGCCAGAGCCAGGCGCCGGGCGACCGCCAAGCCGACCACGCCCGCCCCGATGACGACGGCATCCACCCGTTCCATGCTGGTTCAGCCCTCGACGATCTGGCGGAGATCCGCCTCGGCAAGCCCGAGCGAGACGCCGGCGGCGACGATGTCGCCGAGCGATTTCGGGTCGATCGGCACGCCCTGTTTTCCGCGCGTCGCCCGCGCACGGTTCTCTGGATCGCCCGGCATCATCACCGCCTCGAAGCCGGGTGCCGGCGGCGATGCCTTCACCCAGTCGATCACGGCCTGGACCTCCTGGCGCATCTGCCCGAGATCGCCGAACACGGCCGGATCGACCAGGAGCGAGAACATGGAATTGACGATCCCGTCCTCGCGCCGGTGGTGCGGGGCGATGGTTTGCCCGCCGATCAGGGCGGCACCCATGATCTCGCAGAAGATCGCGAGCCCGCTGCCCTTGTGCAGGCCGAACGACAGGAGCGCTCCCTTGCGCGTGTCGACATAGGTGGTGGGGTCGGTGGTAGGATGGCCTTCGGCGTCGATCAGCACGCCTTCCGGCACCGGCACGCCCTTGTTGCGCGCCACCCGCGCCTTGCCGAACGCGATGGCCGAGGTCGCCATGTCCAGGAGCAGCATGGGCTTGCCGTCGGCGCCCGGCACCGCGATGCAGAACGGGTTGGTGCCGAGCCGCGCGTCCGAGCAGCCGAACGGCGCTTGCAGCGGGTCATGGTCGGCGACGTTCACGAAATGGAGGGACACGAGCCCTTCCGCGGCGCACTGCTCGGCCCAGAAGCCGATCCGGCCGACATGGCAGGAATTGCGCAGGCCCACCACCGCGCAGCCAAGCTTCTTCGCTCGCTCCGCCCCCAGCTTCATCGCGTCGCGCGCCATGGTCTGGCCGAAGCCCCGGCCGGCATCGAGCAGCAGCACGGCGCCGACATCGCGCAGCACCTTGAGGGACTGGTTGGGGACGAGCAGCCCTGCCCGGAAGTTCTTGACGTAGTCCGGCAGCATGCCGACGCCGTGGCTGTCATGGCCGGTGAGGTTGGAGACCACCAGATGGTCGGCGACCGCCTTGGCCTCGTCCTCGCCCGAACCGGTGGCCCTGACGATGGTGGAGGCTAGCCGGTGCAGCCGCTCGGCGGCGATGTTGGGCAAGGTCGACACTCCTCGATCTGTCCTGGCATCCGGCCAGGGTCAGGCGCGGCTCGTGCCTAGCACGCGCTCACGGGACGGGAAACGTCTGCGCGATCCTGCCCACCATCCGGTCGCGCAAGCGCGGCGGGGCCGCGATCAGGCCGGAATGGGAAGGCCGTGCCCGGTCATAGCGGATCCGCTGGCCCGACGGATCGACCAGCTGCACCCCGACCTCCTGCAGGATCACGTCGGCAGCAGCAATGTCCCAGTCGTTGGTGCGCCGCAGGGTCACGTAGGCGTCGAACCGACCGGCCGCGACGAACACGAGCTTGAGCGCCAGGGAGCCCAGCATCGTCCAGACAGCGTCCGGCGCCAGCCAGGCCAGCGGCCGCTTCTTCACCTCGGTGCGGCTGGCGGCGATGCGCGGCCGGGCGACCTCGACGTCCGCCAGCGGCTCAAGCCGCCCGCCGTCCAGGAACGCGCCCTGGCCTTGAACCGCCTCGAAGACCTCGCCGGTTGCCGGGTTCGCCACGATCCCGAACACCGGGCGGTGCTCGACCATGTAGCCGATGCAGATCGAGAATTCCGGCTTGCCTTCCGCGAACGAGCGCGTGCCGTCGATCGGGTCGACCACCCAGCAGCTCGACTGTTCCAGCCGCGATCCGTCATCCGCCGTCTCCTCCGACAGCCAGGCCTCGCCGGGACGACGCAGCCGCTCATGGAGGAGGCGGTCGATGGCGAGGTCGGCCTCGGTCACGATCTGGCCGGGGCCCTTTTCCCAGCCGCCCGCGGCCTTTTCGAAATGATGCATCGCGATGGCGCAGGCCTCGGGCAGCGCCGACCTGGCACGCTCGCGGACCTCGGCCAGATCGGGCTCGGTCGACATGTCATCCTTTCCGGTGGCAACGGCGCCGGCCGTCCGCCTTCGCGCCATCCATGCCGACGAAACCCGCCACGCCGCTCGCGGTTGCGCCGCTCACTTCCAGATCGGGCGGCCGCTGCCCGGCAGGCCGTAGCTTGCCCATTTGCGCGTCACCTCGTCGACCACGTCCGGGTCCATCCGGATCTCCTGGCCCCATTCGCGCCTGGTCTCGGGCGGCCACTTGTCGGTCGCATCGATGCCCAGCTTGCCGCCGAGCCCCGATTCCGGCGAAGCGAAATCGAGATAGTCGATCGGCGTGTTCTCCAGGATGGTGAGGTCGCGGGACGGGTCGGACTTGGTGGAGATCGCCCACATCACGTCCTTCCAGTCGCGGGCATTGATGCCGGCATCGACCACGATCACGTACTTGGTGTACATGAACTGGCGAAGATAGGACCAGACACCCATCATGATCCGCTTGGCGTGGCCGGGATAGGCCTTGCGGATGGAAACGACGGCGATGCGGTAGGAGCAGCCTTCCGGTGGCAGCCAGAAGTCGACGATCTCGGGGAACTGCAGCTGGAACAGGGGCAGGAACACGTCGTTCAGCGCCTCGCCCAGCACGGACGGCTCGTCCGGCGGCCGCCCGGTGAAGGTGGACAGATAGATCGGGTCGCGGCGCATGGTGATGGCGCTGACATGGAAGACCGGAAACGGCTCCACGGAATTGTAGTAGCCGGTATGGTCGCCGTAGGGCCCTTCGTCGGCCTGCTCGTCCAGCGCCACATGGCCCTCGATGACGATCTCGGCCGTGGCCGGGACCTTGAGCGGCACCGAGACGCAGTCGACCAGCTCGACCCGAGCGCCGCGCAGCAGGCCGGCGAACTGGTATTCCGAGACGGTGTCGGGGACGGGAGTCACCGCGGCCAGGGTGACGCCGGGTTCGGCGCCGATGACGACGGCGGCGGGCAGGGGCTCGCGCCTGGCGTTCTTCCAGCGGTGGTGGTGCTGGGCGCCGCCCCGGTGCTTGAGCCAGCGCATGATGGTCGTGTTCCGGCCGGTCACCTGCATCCGGTAGATGCCGAGGTTGAAATTGTCCTCGCGGGCTTCGGAAGGGCCCTTGGTGACGACCAGCGGCCAGGTGATCAGCGGCGCCGGCTCGCCCGGCCAGCAGGTCTGGACCGGCAGGCGGCCGAGGTCGATCCGGTCGCCCTGCAGGACGACCTCCTGGCAGGGCGCGTGGCGGACGGTCTTCGGGCGCATCGCCAGGGCGGCCCTGGCGAGCGGCATCATCTCCAGCGCCGCGCGCAGGCCCTTGGGCGGCTCCGGCTGCTTGAAGAAGGCGAGGGTCCTGCCGAGCTCGGTCAGCTCGTGCGGCTGCTTGCCCATGCCCCAGGCGACCCGCTCGACCGTGCCGAACAGGTTGACCACGACCGGCATGGAGGAGCCGACCACATTCTCGAACAGGACCGCCGGGCCGCCTTCGGCGAGCAGGCGGGTCTGGATCTCGGTCATCTCCAGGACGGGAGAGACCGGGGTCTTCACCCGGACCAGCCGTCCTTCTGCCTCCAGATGGGCGATGAAGTCGCGCAGGCTGTCGAAGGCCAAGGCGCTCAGTCCTCCCGCCACTTGATCGAGCAGCCCATGGACGGAACCTGCTCGGACGGGGCGCTGCCGGACTCGGCGACCTGCTTCATGGCAAGGTAAAGTTCGCGCCGGGCATCGGGCGCGCCGGCCTGGCGGCCGGAACTGTCGAGACGGCCGCGGTAGCGCAGCCTCAGTTCCCTGTCGAAGCCGAAGAAGTCCGGCGTGCAGACGGCGCCATAGGCGCGCGCCACGTCCTGGCTCTCGTCCTGAAGATAGGGAAAGCCGAAGCCATGCTGGGCGGCGAAGCGCTGCATGCTCGGATAATCGTCGTCGGGATAATGCGTCGCGTCGTTGCTGCAGATCGCGACCGTGTGGACGCCGATCTTCTTCAGGTCGGCGGCGTCGCGGACCAGCCGGTCGACAATCGCCTTCACGTAGGGGCAGTGGTTGCAGATGAACGTGACCAGGGTCCCGTTCGGGCCGGCGAGATCGGCCAGGCTCTTCGTCGTCCCGTCGACGTCCTTCAGGGCGAAGGCGGGGGCGGCGAATCCAAGTTCGCCCGGGGGCGTGGTCAAGGCCATGCTGGTTCCTCCACTGCGTCGTCGGCGGGACCCTGATATGGATGCCGCACACCGGACAGGGCAACGGAGAACGGGATGACGCCGCCTGGGAAAACGCGGACGCGCGAGCTCTACGCCTGGGCGCTGTTCGACTGGGCGACCTCGCCGTTCGCGGCGATCGTGGTGACCTTCGTGGTCGCCACTTATGTCGCGAAGGCGGTGGCGCCCACGGAGGTGGAGGGCCAGGCGGCCTGGGGCTGGGCGATGAGCGCCTCGGCGCTGGCGGCGGCAGTGCTCGGCGTGATGCTGGGGGCGATCACCGACGCCGGCGGGCCGCGCAAGCCCTGGCTGCTGGCCTGCGTGCTGCTGCAGGCGGTGGGCACCGCCGCCATCTGGTTCATCCTGCCCGACCCGTCCCTGCTCCTGTTCGCCCTGACGGTCGTGGCGCTGGCCAACCTGGGCAGTGAGCTCGGCGGCGTGTTCAACAACGCGATCCTGGCCGACCTGGCGCCGCCGGACCGGATCGGGCGCTGGTCGGGGTTCGGCTGGGGGCTGGGCTATGCAGGCGGGCTCGTCTGCCTGGTGCTGGCACTGGTCCTGTTCCTGCAGCCGGACGTGCCGGCGTTCGGGCTGGACAAGGAAAGCATGGCGCATGTGCGGATCGTGGGTCCGCTGGTGGCGCTGTGGCTGGTGGCCTTCTCGCTGCCGCTGTTCCTGGTGGTGCGGGACCGGCCAGGCCGGGCCCTGCCGGACCGGAGCGTGGTGACCGCGTCCTTGCGCAACCTGCGGACGACGCTGCGGGAAGTGGTGCGCGACCGCAGGCTCGCTCTGTTCCTGGTGGCGGCGATGCTCTGGGCCGACGGGCTGGCGACCCTGTTCGCGGTGGGCGGGATCTATGCGGGCGGCACGTTCGGGATGAGCGTGGCCGAGGTGCTGCGGTTCGGGATTGTGCTGAACGTGACGGCCGGGATCGGGGCCTGGGCGTTCGCGCGGTTCGACGACCGGGCCGGCGCCAAGCCCACCATCGTAATCGGCCTTATCGGGCTGATCGCCTGCGGCACGGTCGCGCTGCTGGCGCCGAGCCAGCTCGTGTTCGAGATCGCGGGTGCCGCGCTGGGCCTGTTCGTCGGCCCGGTGCAGAGCGCCACCAGGTCGACCATGGCGCGGCTGGCGCCGCCCGAGCGGCGGGCGGAAATGTTCGGCGTGCTGGCGCTGACCGGCCGGGCCACGTCCTTCCTGGGGCCGATGCTGGTGGCGATCATGACCACGCTGAGCGGCAGCCAGCGGATCGGGATGGTCCCGATCCTGCTGCTCTGGACGGGTGGCCTGGTCCTGCTGGCCTTCCTGCCGCTCAGTGGCGGAAGTGGCGCACGCCGGTCGTGACCATGGCGATGCCGGCCTCGTCGGCGGCGGCGATCACCTCGGCGTCCTTGACCGAGCCGCCCGGCTGGATGGCGGCGACGGCACCGCCCTCGATCGCGATCAGCAGCCCGTCTGGAAAGGGAAAGAAGGCATCGGAAGCGACCACGCAGCCCTGCGCGTTGCCACCGGCCCGGGCGCGCTCGACCGCGATCTTGGCTGCATCCACCCGCGAAGTCTGACCGCCGCCAATGCCGACCGTGGCGCCGTCCTTGGCGAGCACGATCGCATTGGACTTCACGTGCTTGGCGATGGTGAAGGCGAACAGGAGATCAGACTTCTCGTGCTCGCTCGGCGCGCGGGCGGTGACCTGGGTGAGCGCCGTCTTGGCGATCGGGCTGATGTCCTCGTCCTGGATCAGGAAGCCGCCATCGACCGAGCGGAAGGTGTGGCGCGGGCGGTCGGGCGCCGGGACGCCAGGCGTCAGGAGCAGGCGGAGGTTCTTCTTCTTCGCGAACACGGCCTTGGCGGCGTCATCGGCGCCGGGCGCGATCACGACCTCGGTGAAGATCTCGGTCACGGCCTCGGCCGCCGCGGCGTCGATCGGCCGGTTGAAGGCGACGATGCCGCCGAACGCGCTGGTGGGATCGGAGGCGAGCGCCTTGCGGTAGGCGTCGAGCGGGCTGGAGCCCAGCGCAGCACCGCAGGGATTGGCGTGCTTGACGATCACGCAGGCGGGCTCGGCGAACTCGGCCACGCAGTTCCAGGCGGCGTCGGTGTCGGCGATGTTGTTGTAGCCGAGTTCCTTGCCCTGGACCTGGACCGCCGAGCCGATGCCGGGGACGGTCGGGTCGCTGACGTAGAAGGCGGCCTTCTGGTGCGGGTTCTCGCCATAGCGCAGGCGCTGCTTCAGCACGCCGCCCAGCGGCAGGTTCGGCAGCGGCGCATCCTCGCCCAGCTGGCGGGACAGCCAGGCCGCGATGGCGGCGTCGTAGGCGCCGGTGCCGGCATAGGCTTCCAGCGCCAGGCGACGCCGGGTGGAGAGCGTCGTGCCGCGATGGGCCGCGAACTCGGCGGCGACGCGGGCATATTGGGCGGGGTCGGTGACGACCGCGACCGCCTCGTGGTTCTTGGACGCAGCGCGGACCATGGCCGGGCCGCCGATGTCGATGTTCTCGATGCATTCTTCGTAGCCCGCACCCGAGGCGACGGTCGCCTGGAACGGGTAGAGGTTCACCACCAGCAGGTCGATCGGCTCGATGCCGTGCGCCGCCATCTGCCGGCGGTGCTCGTCGTCCTCGCGCAGCCCCAGCAGGCCGCCATGGATCTTCGGGTGGAGCGTCTTGACCCGGCCGTCCAGGATCTCCGGGTGCCCGGTGACCTCGGAAACATCGGTGACCGGAAGGCCGGCCGCGCGCAGGGCGCGGGCGGTGCCGCCGGTGGAAAGCAGGCGGACGCCGGCACCGGCCAGCATGGCCGCGAACTCGATGAGACCGGTCTTGTCGCTCACCGACAGAAGCGCGGAGCGGATCGGCACGACGTCCATGGAACTGGTTCCAGAAGAGGTTAGCGGATGCGGCGCAGTCGGGCCGCGTAGAAGCCGTCCATGCCGCCCTGGTCGATCAGGTGGCAGGGCAAGGTGCGCAGGTCGCCCTCGGCGCTAATGCACATTTCCAGGCCGGGCAGCTCGTCCGGCGTGAGCGGCACGCGCTCGAACCGGTCGTCGCGCTCCAGGAAGCGCTGGGCCTGGACCAGTCCTTCTTCCGGCTGCAGCGAGCAGACCGCATAGACCAGCAGGCCGCCCGGCTCGGTGACGCGGGCAGCACCGTCCAGCAGGCGTGCCTGCAGGTCCATGGTGCGGGTCACGTCGAAGGCGCGCTTGTGCCAGGCGACGTCGGGATGGCGGCGGATCGTGCCGGTGGCGGTGCAGGGCGCATCCAGCAGCACGTGCGACCATTGCCGCGTCTCGGGCAGGAGGGCGGCGTCCTGCACGATGATCTCGGCTTCCAGGCGCAGGCGCTGCAGGTTCAGGCGCAGGCGCTCGGCCCGGTTCGGATCCTGCTCGACCGCGGTCACGCGCGCATGCCGGGCAGCCAGCTGCGCCGTCTTGCCGCCAGGGGCGGCGCACATGTCGAGGACGTTTCGGCCGCGCACCTCGCCCAGCAGCCGGGCCGGCAGGCTGGCAGCCAGGTCCTGGACCCAGAAGCGGCCTTCGCTGAAGCCCTTGATCTTCTCGATCTGGCCGCCGGCTTCCAGGCGGACGGTGCCGCCCGGCATCGGCCGTCCGTCCAGGATCTCCGCCAGGGATGCCGCGTCGTCGCGCGCCGTCAGGTCGAGCGGCGGCTCGACCATGTGCGCCATGGCAATGGCGCGCGCCGTCTCCTCGCCATAGGCCTCGACCCAGGCGAACCACATCCATTCCGCCGTGTTGAGCCTGCCGGGATCCTGCTCGGCCAGGATCGGGGCGTAGTTCTCGGCCAGCTT
>VFQN01005059.1_pt1 | contig 16630 bp, 11 predicted proteins | sample 3512371 | NCBI WGS metagenome assembly VFQN01 (sample SAMN10412370, study PRJNA504923) | tailings metagenome | isolation source: Replicate 2 from Balatoc abandoned mine | place: Philippines: Itogon, Benguet | collected 2017-08-28 | reverse complement strand
ATGACGTCAACCAGATAGTCCGTGGTGGTCAAACCAACTACGTGATGGCAACCCTGAGCCTCTATCTGGATGTTTACAATCTGTTTGTAAACTTGTTGAATATCCTGCTTGCTTTATTGGGTAATCGCGACTAACCAATAGACTGTTATATCCTTAAAAAACCCACTAGCAATAGTGGGTTTTGCGTTTTTAATTCAACAACAGAGCAAAAGAAATCTGCATTTTTTATTGATCATAGCAAGTTTACGTAACTGCGGGCTTTACTATTGGGTACTCGACAATAAAGTACTAAGAGACTTTAACTCAGTTGGCTATCACTCCAAGGAATGCGTGGTATTCCTCCTCCGTGTCACTGAGACCTCAACACTGCAGTCAATCAACCCGTGGCACAGTCAGCATTTGGCGTCCAAGTCTATGTTTTTAATGATTGTTGGATTGCTTTACTATCCTTGGTAAAGATGAACGTCTGGATTGCCACGGGCAAGGTCCCTTTTAAAGGGGCTCCTTCGTCACTTTAAGCGAAGCGCGTCAGTCTTGTCATTCTCATCTACGAAGTGAAATCAACTGTTCATGATTAAAATGATGCGATGATATCTGACAAAGTTTATTGTGGGTTATTACAGCCATTTGGTTGATATGAGCCAAATTTATTATTTTTAATAATTCGATGATTAACGATCAAACGCAAATATACGGTGCCTCCAATCCCCCGAGTTAGAAAGTTAGACTAGAGGTTTGAGAAAAATTAGAGTTCAGAGATATTTGAAATGTAAGGAAAAACTGCAATGCAAGCGTCGTAGTATTGATACGAAAGGTAAATATATAGAAGGTACTTATGCTTAATCCGAAGCCAATTTAACTTTATGGCACATAAACTGCTATACCATGCGGATATCAACATTCAAGAATTTAAAAATGCAAAACAAGTTTTCGAATATTTATGCCGCACTGTTTGTCTTGCCATTAGTTGGTGTATTGACGTTTTCAGTAGTGCCGCAGTTCTGGGCTTACTGGCTCACATTTTTAATCGGGACCATGATCCTTTTCCCAATGTCCGGCAAAACAAAGTGGGCATTAATTCGATTGCCGCAATTTTCAATATTCTGGCTCATATTACTTGGTATAGCCGTCATTCAGTGGATGTTACATATGTTGCATTCAAATGCCGCCGCAATGACTACGCTAGGATACTTATTGATGGCATTTTTCATGACAGTGGCTGGCAGTTATTATCGTCACATAAGTGGATGGCGACATTTTTCGCTGAGTATTGCGCGTGTATTGATCGTGACTGCCGTCGCCATCTCAATTGTCTTGATACTATCTGTTTCGCAATTCGGACTCTTTTTAAAACTCAATAACTTCGCCAGCCAGTATCAATCCTATGCAGGATTAAGCCTTGCGACTGGCCTTATCAGTTTGCTGTATTTCACATGTCAGACTAAACAGCACCCTGCGACTCTCTTTGCTTACGCCTTGATCATCAGCACTGGCCTATCCATAGTGTTAGGAGCCGCAGGATGGCTGGTAATTTTGGCTGTAGTTTTAATGGCTGTGATACAACAAATCATAGCCATTAAAACGCAAAATGGCAGCCGCGAAAAGCGGGACTGGTTACGTCTGGCCTTGCTTGCCCCTTTGCTATTTGCCATTGTCAGAATGCTGACGCCTGAGGCTTCAAATCAAAGCGCCCCTTGGGCAGACACTTTGTCTGTTGCCATTAAAATGGCCATCGCGCATCCTTTGTTAGGTTTGGGCGCAGGCAATGTGGGTTGGCATTCTTTTCTGGCCATCACCAAGCCAGCCATTTCAGGCCGTGTAGGCGTGTTCAATCATGCACCCAATGCATTTATTCAGCTATGGCTTGAATTTGGTACTTTTGCTTTGTTAGCGGTGCTCGCGGCCCTGTTTGGATGGTTGCGCGACTTTAAATGGAAATCAATGCAACTGGAACAAGTGTGGCTGATAAGCACCATGGGTATCATGTTTGTTGTGAGCCTGATTGATGCACCTTTTCACCATGCTTTTTATCTCATGATGCTGGCCTTTTTACTCGGGGCTGGTGATGAAAAGTTACAAACAGTCAAGCGACCATTGATAGCAGTAACCGGCACCATCGTAGTAGCCTTTTCATTCTTGGTTGCATTATCAACCTCAGGCATTGCCAATGCAAAACTACTCCAGGCGCAGCGAGGGAGTCTCGAGCATCCAGTGACAACCAGCCAGTTGCAATGGGTCCATCATTACAGTTTGCTTGCGCCAATCGCAGAGCGTGTATTCGCCAGCAAGTTTGAGGTTGACACTGCTAATGTAGAAACCAAATTGTGGGTGACCGAATCCGTTATGCGATATCAGCCAATAGAAAAAATAGCTTTTTATCACTCATTGTTACTTGAGTTGTCCGGCAAGCATCCACAAGCGGTATCCTTTTTAGATGCCACGCTCAAGGCTTATCCAATTAAACTTAACGCAATGCTGCAATATTACTCGCCTTACTATATGCAGGTTTTCTTGAATGTGCTTTTTGAGGCCAGACCACCAAAGAAAACATTGCCATCAGCTCAGCCCGTTGAAAATGCTTCAGCACAATAAGCACCGCAATCAATAGCACATAAATCGAGCCGACAGCAACATTGTTGCTAAAGTGGCTCGATTCTTCTCAAAACGTTAGGGTGGCTTTATGCAATCAGAACAAGGTCATCATATTAAAGTCACTTTGAGTGTCTGGTTGCTGGCCGCCATGTTTGCGGTACCATTCACGATTGGCTATCACGTCACGCCAATCACTTCCTTTTACAATGAAATCGCGGCATTTCTTTTGGGTTTGCTGGCCATGTATCCGCTCTTAGTACGTGAAGCCTGGAAGTCACTCCAATGGCCTAAGGCAAGCATAATGTTTCTGGGATTGATTCTAATCATCCTCCTCCAGTGTGCACTGGACTTGATTCCCACACGATCACAGGCACTCATGTATGCTTGTTACTTTATCTGGTCAGTCATGCTAATGCTATTAGGAACTCATCACCAAAAGCATATAGCAATAGATCAGATATTAAACAGACTTGCCAAAGGTTTTGTGCTCGCTGCCTGGTTTAATGTGGGCTATGTGGTTGTGCAATGTTTGTATAAAGCGGAGCTCTACATCCCGAGTTTTATGGTCTCGAGTTCATTTGGTGCGATTTCACAGGCTAACCAATTTGCAAGTTTTATGGCGATTGCCATCATCTCTCTCATTTACTTAAAATTTAGCCGATTAAACAATGCAACACCAAGTCGCACGCAGACCATCCTTAACACGCTCCATTTCAATCTGGGTCTTGTTGCTTTTATATTGCTGCTGACGCTTTCAGGTTCGCGTAGTAGCTGGCTATATCTCCTTGTTATGGTCGCGTTTGCCTTTTGGTTTGCGTTCAAACAAGCAGATCACTCCATCAAATTAACCGCCAGTTCACTTTGTAAGCTAAGCCTGCTGCTATTGCCAGCTTTTTTAATCATGCAATCGCTGGTGGCCGAGTTTGCGCATGAGTATGCCGTCACAGCTGCACAGCGGTTTAACGAGTTTGGTGACTCGCAGGCAGCGGGAGGGCTCAAGGTCCGTTTGTATATGTGGCAACAAAGCTTGCAGATATTCATGCAACATCCGTTGACAGGAGTTGGTTTTGGGCAAACCAGATGGTTCACATTTTCAACGCTAGACCAAAGCTTACCAACTGCAATGGATGGTGCCTATGAAAACCCGCACAACCTGGTCATGCAATTGTTATCAGAAGTTGGGTTGATCGGCACACTCATTGTGCTGATCCCGCTTGTCTTATGGCTCAAGCCCTTCTTCAAACAGCCACAATCGGTGCATGCTTGGTGGCTGCTGAGCGTGTTGGGCGTGTTGGGCATACATAGCATGCTCGAGTATCCAATGAGCTATGCCTACTTTTTAGGATTGGCAGCATACCTGATTGGACTGACTCAAAAAAACGCCTGGAATCTGCTTGGGCGGACGAAAATTTGGCTGCATTACACTGTGGTTGCCTTGTTGGGTTTTGGCTTACTAATCTGCATCCATACTTTTAATAGTTACCACAAGCTTGATCATTGGGTCAGGGTGCTCATGCAGAAGCAATTCACAGTAGACGCGATGGATCAATACTACGAGACCATCTCATGGCTAAATCAAAAAAGTCTGCTCGCCGCTTACAGTTACCCCATGTTTCTTCTGGCAATTGAATTTTTACCAATTGATGAAACTGGTAAGCAGGCCGTCAACCAAATGTCTTTGAGGGTTTTGCCTATGCCAAAGTCTGCCTACTTGCAGGTGGTTTATCTGTTGCAGCAAAACAAAGAAAAAGAAGCCTTACACGCAATGAAGTTGGCAATACAGGCCTATCCAGCAGATTATGAACAACGCTTGAAAAGTGTGCCGCCGACGATTTTAAATCAATTCAAACAGCTTCATAGCCAAGCCAAGCAAGCGTTGAGCAGTGACTAAGCTTGGTTATCTATCGCTGCGAGCGGTAAGCGTTGCAGTCCATCCAAAGTTGTCACTGCGAGCCGTAGGCGCGGCAGTCCATGTTTTGTGAATTTATAAGATCGTTGAATACAAGTCATTCCAGTCAGGGTTTGATTGCTCAATTAATCCAATCTTACTTGCTCTTGAGCCAGCTTTAATCTGTTTTTCTCGAGCAATCACCGTCAGCATCTCTTCATGAAGCTCGTAATAAACAAGCAATGTGACATTGTATTTTTGAGTAAACCCTATCATCGCATGCGTTTTGTGCTCCCAAACACGTTTGACCAGGTTTGAAGTGACGCCAGTATAAAGCGTCCCGTTTTTACGAGAGGCGAGGATATAAACAGCAGGATGAATCACACGCATCGCAAGTCCGTGTAAATTTTAGTTAAATTAAATGCTATGTGATTCGCGGATGAATGTCACGTATTCGCAATCATCTCTAGCCAAATGGCCTGTTTTTGCTCGCAATAACGCTGTCCTCGTCACTGCGAGCGTAAGCGCGGCAGTCTATAAGGTTCTAAACGACGTATGGATTGCTTCACTGCGTTCGCAAATACGAAAAGATAGATTGCCACGGGTGATGCCCTCGCAAAGATGCGGTTTCAGTCATTACGAGCCGAAGGTGCGTAAGTCCCTCTGTCTTTAAATTTTTACATCTGTCTATTTTTTTAATCAAAAAACAACATTTATTCCTCAATCTTTGTAAGTGTTTGTCCTACAAATTTGGCTACATATAACAACCAGGTGGCTGATAAAAACCAAAGAAACCATAATGAATTGGTGTAAATAAAATTTCTAAAAAGCCAGTAAATCAATATAAATCAGTAGGTTATTTTTTTTATAAAAGCTGGCACACGCTTTGCTATTAGTACTTTGCGTGTAGTTTGGTTAGCCATACAAACTGCAACATGCTCACCACGGTGCAGTGTGCAAATGAGGAAAAAATTCCACGGGCAAGGCCACAAGCCAAAGCCCACATGCAACGGCAAACCAGCGGGCAGACAAGGCCAACCAGCCTTATGCGGGGGTGAACATTCACAACACATAAGCTGTTTGATTTAAAAGCGATTTTTTAGATACTAAGAATATCTTTAGGAGAAATCATGAGAAGCATCACATTGCGTAAAGCAAAACAAAAAGGTTTTACCTTACTCGAACTGTTGGTAGTGATCACACTGCTGGCAATTTTGGCAACCGGCGCATTACTGGCCTATGAAGGTCTGACAGACACTGCTCAAGGTGCTGCAGCTTCAAACAATACAGCCACTGCTGACCAATCTATTCGTAACTACCGTGCTGTTACAGGCAGATACCCTAACCAGTGGGATCACCTGGTCACTGATAGTGGTGATGGTGCAACTGGTGGTGCGGCGCTTGGTTTTGTTTCACCATTGACATATCGCTTCCTGGCTGGTGTAACTGGCGTTGATGCTGGTACTCAAACAGCCTTGCAAAACGCATTCCTGCGTGTAGGTGTGGACGAAATTCAGGTGCGTACAAATAGCGGCTTAACTGCCGGTGTTGAGCCAAACCTGCTGCATAACGAAGGCGCTGTAGTATTGGCTGAAGGCCCTCTGGCACTTCAATCAACTGTTGAGCTTGAGTTGGGTGACGATGGTGTGCCTGAAGACTTCTTCAACACCTTGGTGATTGTTCCTTCAGCAGTTGATGTAGGTGGTACTTTAACAAACTGTTCAGTGGGTTCTGCCGCTCCTGCTCGAATCGGAACTGACCCATTGGCTAACATTCAGGTTGGTGCAGCACAAGTTTCTAACTTCCTGAACAAAGTGAACGATGCGTTTGAGCCAGGTGAGTGTAACTTGGTAGTGGCTCTGGGCTTTGGTAATGATGCTGCATCGAGCACCACCGGCTCATCTGTAGCGATTGCAAAAGCACCAACTTATGCTAGCAGCAATATCAACCCATCAACAACCTATGCTCGCTACATTGCTCTGTTCCACATGGGGCGTGGTCAAGTAGGTGTTGCTAACATTACTGCGACTGACATCTTCAGAAAACCACAACTGGTTGCTGTTGTTGACCCAGAAGGTAAAGTAATTGACCAAAACATTGCTGTAGCTAATACAAGCGCACAACAGTAATTAATTTAAGGGTTAATACCTTAGTTAAAACCAGAAAGACAGTGCCTCGGGGTGCTGTCTTTTTGGCACATTAAAAAGTGACTATTTTTATCAGAGGGCAGAGTGTTTACATTTAACCCTCTGATACAAGTAGCCATGAATAATCGTCACAGAGCGTTCAAAGCGCCGACAACAGCCTTGGCTAAGCTAATCATGCAAACCAGGGGCTGATAAAATACAAATTTTTCTCTCGGGGGAAGGTGTTAGTTGGAGCCGTTGCAAAAAGTCTGCTGTGTTTCATGCCGTAGAGTGCAAGCAGGGTTTACCTTGCTTGAAATGTTGGTGGTGGTTGCTTTGCTGGCGGTGATTGCCGGGCTGGGTGTGGCTGCCTACGATACGAGCGGTGATAACGATGCGATTGCCGCCCAACTCGCGCAAAGCGAGATGACAGAGCTTGCAAAAGCTTTGCGTCAGTTTAGGCGGGATGTGGGTATGTATCCACATGTGCCTGACCCGCAACTCCCCACAGTACCCGTTTTTCATCCTGCTGATTTTTCCCAGTTGTTTGTGTTTACTGACAGTATCGAAAACAGCACTGAACTTAGCGGTGTGGATGGTCTGGATGATCGTGCGGGTTATCGTTTGTTTAACCCCGATACCGGGCGTGGCTGGCGTGGACCTTACCTAGAGCGGCGAGGCATCGGTTGCGCGGCATTTTCAGGTGCGCCTAATATTACAGATGGTTTGAGCGCCTATGCCAAAATGGATCCTTTCCGGCGCAATAATCAATCAACAAATCTACGCTGGTTTGAATACAACGCCAGTAACCAATGTTTAAGTACCAATACTGTCATTGACGCTCAGCATGGCAGCCCTTATTTGCTACTACATATGGATAGAAATGTATGTATCGCTGAGGGTCTGGCAGATGGTTTGGATTTAACCCAGGCAACAGCAAGAGCAAATAACCCGCTATTTTGTCATGCACGCATTGTCAGCGTGGGTGGCGATGGTGTTTATGGGGGAGCCAATATAGACATTGATGGTATTGCCCCTGATTTAACAGATGTCTGCCAACCCAATCGGGCCGTAGACGCAGGTAAAGACGATTTGGTACTGTGCCTGTGATGAATATTCTGCGCAAACAATCCGGTTTTACCTTGCTAGAGCTGCTTCTGGTGGTGTTTTTGCTCGGCGTTCTCGCCATGACCACCTTTGCCGTGGTGCAAGACGGCGATGACCAGCAACGTTTTGACGCTACCAAAACCTACTATCAACTGATTAAAAAAGCCATTATTGGCGACCCCACACTCACCCTCAATGGCGAGACAGATGTTTCGGGGTTTGTGGCGGATATGGGTAGGTTGCCGAATTGTTTACGGGAGTTGGTGGAGCAAAGAGATTGCAATGGCATTGTCTTGCCTACATGGACGCAAGACGCCGAAAGCCAGGTATGGTCAGGCTGGCGTGGACCTTATTTGCAAGGCATCCCTGAAAGTGGCATCGGCCTGGCTTTTAGAGATGGCTGGAAAAATGTGGGTGCAGCTACTGCGACTGGTACTAATAACCCTGATAGTTCAAATTATGGTTGGTTATTTGGTATTGGCGTTACAACTGGAGCATGTGGTGCAGCTAATGTAAGCCAAAGCGTGCCAAACACACTCTTCTTGCAAAGTTGTGGCAGTGATGGGCAGGTGAGTAATGTGGCCACTGGAAATTATGCTGATGACTACCCTTATTTAAGCCCCATCGAGTATTTGCCTATGGTGGTGGAGGCTGATCATCAAGTAGTGCTGGGCAGTGAATGGGAAACTGTGCTGGTTGAAATTGTGAATGATGCGGGTATTGCCATGAATATTGCGGCAAACAGCTTGCGTTTGAGCATGAACTATCCCATCAATGGTGCGATGCCCGTATGCGCTGCTACTGGGGTCAATGTGTGTAGCCCAGGTGAGGCATTTGCACCGTTTTTGAGTGGTACATTTCCTAGCTTTGCCTGGAATAACACAGCTAAAACAATTGTACTGGCAGCAACTGCTGCAGACCCCAGAGAGGGTACTTTTCCTGCGGGTACGTCGCCTCAGGGAGCAGCTGCATCAAGTTTTACCATCACGCAAGATGGTTATATTGTTTTGGACGATGAGAGCAAATTTGAATTAAGAGGCTGCACCGTTGCCAGCCCTTGCGATGTGACAACCAGTTCGCCCATCACCCTAGACGCTAGTCTGAATTTTGTAGTCAATTCTGATATCACCCTGAATTTACTCAATGCAAAGGTTAGTCAGGTACTTTATGCCGTCTCGGGTTTGCTTAAGCCTTATGTTGATGTTCCAACCGGGAGCGTTAAAACAGGCGCACAAGAAATTACTCTGCCTGATGCAACGACGCTAACATTTAACAACAATGTAGAGTTCATGCAGGGTAGTGCTGGGCAGCGGGTGATCGTAGATGCTGTGACCTCACCTGCAATTGTGACAGCCAGTGGTGCATTCACTGCGGTGGGTAACCAATTGTCTGTCACGGGTACATCAGATGTATTTATCATGCCGCCAGGCAGCACTGTAGATTCAGCAACACAGCTTACCCTTAATGAAGGGCTGGCATTGCCAGCTGGGCAACGAAGCTTGACGGTCGTGTGCGACAATAATAACAATCCTGCAAATGATTACCACGAATTGTTTGATGGCGTATGTGATGGCGCCGCTGATGATGGCTCGCCAGTCCCAGTGTTGTTGAAAGTTAAGCCAAGGGCAACATTGTTGCCCCCGAATCCAATTCGCTGGCAGATTAAATAGTCAGAGTTGAAAACGCTTGTCATGCAATTATTGCAAGTAAGAACAGCTGGATTGCCACGGGCAAAGGCCCTCGCAATGACGAGGTGGCCGGCCGCCACTGCGAGCGATAGCGCGGCAGCCCATGTTTTTTTAAGTATGAAACACTATTTTTTGCTGCGTAAGAATGATGTACTTTTAAGGTATCAATACCATGAAGTTAAATGAGTTGCTCGACAAATTGCCGTTTTTAGAGCGGATAAATGACCTGTTAGTGGTTGAGTCGGATCTTTCTGGCTTGCGCGGGGCTGTTTTTGTGCGCGATGGTCAGGGTGTTCGCTTGCAGCATGAAGCGTTGACGAATTATGACGATTTTAACGAAGGCTTGAAATCTCTTGTAACTGAGATGCGAGCCAAAGGCTGGCTCGGTCAGTATGCTGTATTGATGAATCCTGCGGTTGTTTCCAGTTTAATCACCTTGCCGATTCCGCCGAAAAATAAGCTGGCGCCTACACAGATTGCTGAACAGGTGAAGTGGGAGATGGATCCTTTGGTTTCACAGCAGGCGCGACAATTGAGCATTGGGCAATTGATGGTGCAACAGGGGCTGATGACACAAGCCCAGGTCGATGAGGTGTTGACGATTCAAAATGAAGCAAATGTGAGCCCTCAGCGCGACAAGTTGTATAAAAAATTTGGTGAAGAGGCGCAGTTATTGGGGTTTGTTAAGCGCTCGCAGCTCGATAGCCTGTTACGCAGACAAGCTTGGTTTAAAGGCAGTGGTGACCAGTTGCACTGTGGCTGGAAGTCTCATTCGAACATTCCACAGGATGGTGGCTTTAGTTGGCTGGCTTCGGCAGTGAGTAAAAGCTTGTTGCGGCAATGGCAAGTGGCTTTTATGGCTGCAGGGATTAAATTGCATGGATGTTTTCCACTGGTAGGTAATAGTCTGGCAGTCGCAGGTTACCCAACATATGCAGAGGGTAAGAAAACGCTTGATAGCGCTGTTGTGTATGAAATTCATGGTCATCAGACCATGATGGCCTGGGTACAAAGCCGACGCTTGATGCAGTTGCAGACGGTGGATGTTCCGGGCCATGAAGCGCTAGGTGTCATGAGTGACTTTTTAAATACGCTGGATGTACCAGATGAGCAATCACCAGCTGTGGTTGTGGCGGACGCAACACGGCAATCTTCCGAGCAATCCAAAATATGGTTAGATGATATAGCGAATGTACTTGGCCAGACGCCTTTGGCTTTTAATCGCATCGGTGAATATGCACACCCGGGTTTTGAAGGGGTTGCCAGAGCGGTGATGAGTGTAAGTCCATGGTTATTGATTCTTGAGGTGCCGGTAGGTGACCCCGCCCCGGTCTGGTATAAACGGAATGAGTTTAAAGTGGGTGCTTCGGTGGTTGCCATGCTGGGCTTGCTGGTGGTAGCGGAACTTTCTGTGTGGGTGCGCACTTGGATGATCAATGCTGAAAAATCAACCGTGGATGTTGCACTCAATAAACAGCGTGAGGCAATTGCGGCTATTCAGAAGCAGGTAGACACAGTAAATGCCTTGAAAACCAGTATTTCTAATAATCAAGAAAAATCGACGCTACTAAAAAAGGGGCTAAATCTGCTGGAGTACGATTTGCCCAAGCGCAATCAGACACTGGTAGATATGTTGCATGCCTTTGAAACGTCAGTTTCTGACGATGTTGTGGTGGATAGCATTACAGAGGATACACGCTTGGGCTTTACCGTGAATGCCTGGGCACTGAACGAGGCTGCCGCACAAGAGTTTGCAAAGCGCTTTCAAGTGAATGTCCATGGTCTGGAGTATCGTCTTAAAGATAGCACGGTGAGTGAACAAACCGGTCGGCTTGGTTTGCTGGGGTATGCCATCAAGTTTAAGGCAACACGATTGAACGACGAAGAATGGTTGGCTGCGAATGCCGCATTGAAGCCGTTGCTTGGTAGAAACGGGAAGAGGTAAGGGATGGCAATCGTAATCGATCAGAAAAAGAAGTTATGGTTACTAAGTTTGTTAGTACTGGTGCTGGTGCTTGGGTATTTTACGCTCAGATACTTGCCTAAACACCGTGAAATCGGTTTGCTTGCGCAACAGCTGGCAGCCGATAAAAACGAACTTGCCAATCCACGCTACCCTGAACCACCGGATGAGGATGCTGAGGATCTTCAGGAGCAGGCGGATGCACTGTCAAGCGAACTATTGTCTCTAGAAACTGCTATGAAGGCTCAGTTAGATGGACTTTCTGGCGCCAACGATCAGGATATGGTGCTCAAGGTTTCCGAAATTGCTCGGGCTAATAATGTCAAAATCACTGAAAATGTCCCATTTACAGTTGCCAAAGCCCAGGCGACCACTGCTAAAAATACTACTAACAACCCGTCACCTGCTGGACCTACGAATAAAGCTGAGCGTAAAAGAATGCGAAAAGCCAATCGTGCTGCGCAGCAGTCTGCTGGTGGTATACAGTCTGTCCAAGGCGAGCCTGAGGGGACATTGATTTATCAATTAGTGAATGATTTTTCTGAGCCTCGCCCTATGCATGCGATGACGCTAGAAGGTGGTTTCTTCGATCTTAAGAGTTTTCTACAGGCGTTAAGCAGCATGCCAGCGCAAGTGACAGTGGTCCGTATGGATGTAACAACAAAAGCGGACGTTGCGGTGCAGGGCATGCCACAAATCTTGCAAGTGAAAATGATTGTAGCGATGTAAACGATGGCACTTTCCACAGAAGAACTGATTGACGCTGGAGTGCGGCAAAACCTGGTGAAACACGATGTGTTACAGCAGTTGCGGCTGGAAGCCAGAAAAAAACGTCTGGACGTGATGGAGTTGTTATGCGCTGAGTTACGTCTGCCGCTTAACTCTTTTCACCGCGCCTTGGCCAATGTGAAAGGCATGCGCTACTTCGATTTCGGACAGTTGCAAGCAGTGAACGAGGAACTTTATAAAAAATTGCCGCAAACGCTGGTTCGTCGCAAGGGCTTATTGCCAGTGATGTGGGAAAGCCAGATATATCTGGTGACCAATGACCCGGATGATCGCGCCAGTATTGATGCTGCGAGGCGTATCATCGGGCAGCCTGTCATGTTGGGTTACGCTGAAGAGCTTTCGATCAGGATGGCAGTCGCCAGGCTGCCATCTTTGTCGAGCGGTGTTTTGGTTGAAGCCACTGCGCCTGTGGAGGTAGATCTGGTCCAGTTGTTGGATAAGGTGTTTACTGAGGCTTACCTGCGTCGTTCATCGGATATTCACATTATGCAAGACGAGTATGGCTTGCGTATCCGCTTCAGAGTAGATGGGTTGTTGCAGGATTATATGGTGGAAGGCTCTCATGACAACCAGGTGGCAGGCGGACTGATTTCACGTATCAAAGTGTTATCCAATCTGGATATTGCCGAGCAACGTGAGCCTCAGGATGGGGGGATGTCATATAGCTTGCCGCCACCGATAGACAGCCAGTTTAATGTGCGGGTGGCAACAGCGCCCACGCGCACCGGAGAGCGCATTACCATGCGTATACTTGGACAGGATGCCAAAGATCTGACCCTTGAAAAAATCGGTATGTCAGCAGAGGACCTGGTGCGGTTCAGACAGGCTATCCGTAAGCCGTTTGGGATGATTTTGCTCACAGGCCCTACTGGAAGCGGCAAGTCTACAACCTTGTTTGCTGCGCTGCGTGAGATTAATGACCCGACAGTGAATATCATGACGGTGGAAAATCCAATTGAATATGTGATTGACGGGGTTTCGCAAATTCAAACCGGGGCAAAAATTACTTTTGCCAGCGCATTACGCTCGTTGTTACGACATGACCCAGATGTGATGATGGTGGGAGAAATTCGGGATGAGGAAACTGCGGATACAGCACTTAAAGCGGCAATGACAGGGCATCTGGTGTTTTCAACACTGCACACCAATACCGCATCCGGGTGTATTTCGCGCTTGGCGGATATTGGTTGTGAGCCGTTTTTGATAGGCTCGACCATGAATGCGGTGATTGCGCAGCGATTGGTGAGGAGATTGTGTGCGCAATGCAAACAGGAAGAGCCTGCAACAGTGTACGAGAAATCTTTGTTGGGTGTGAGTGAAGAGGAACCATTACAACTGTTTAAACCCAAGGGCTGCGCACTCTGCCAGGGTACGGGATACCGTGGCAGGTTGGGCTTGTTTGAAACACTATGGTTTGATGATGAACTAGGTAAGCTGGTTTCGAAAGGGGCAGGAGAAGAAATCATTGAAGCCGAGGCAGGCGAACGGTTGAGGCCGATGTGGCATGACGGAGTCAGCAAAATACTGGCTGGGGTGACTACCCTTGAGGAAGTGATGAAAGTCACTCAAAAGAAAGAGTAATCAATGCCGCAATATTCTTATACCGCGATCGATACAGCAGGCAATGCGCGTAAAGGCAAACTGACCGCGCAGGACAAACTTGTTGCTACGCAATTGTTGCAAGCGCAAGATTTGTATGTGGTCAGTATTGATGAACCCGGCACCGGGCTCAATCAGGAAATAGATCTTTCACGATTACATAAATATTTGTCAGTGCCGCGGCGCCAGCTGATTTTCTTTTTCAAGCAGTTGTCATTTATGTTGCGAGCAGGCTTGCCGGTGTTACAGGCCCTGCAAATGGCCGAGACTCAGAGCCAGGGGCGCCTGCGTTGGGTGTTACGCGAAATGATTAAAGATATCGAAAATGGGAGCTCCCTCTCCAAATCGATGGAAAAGCATGATGAGGTGTTCCCTAGTATTGCTGTCAATTTGATGATGGCAGGTGAAAACACGGGTGAAATGGACATAGTGGCGCAACGGCTTTCAGTACATCTGGAAAAAAAAGCAGCTTTGCGGGCGCAAACCATCAACGCCTTGATTTACCCTTCAGTGGTCATTCTGTTTGCTATTGCGGTGGTGATTTTCTTGGTGTGGAAAATTATTCCTAAGTTTGCTCAGTTTTTATTGGGTAGAGGTAAAAAACTGCCTCCATCCACACAGCTTCTGATTGATACATCGAACTTCGCGTTGCAATACGGTGTGTATATTTTGGGTGGCGCCGTGCTCTTGTTAATAAGTTTGGTGTTGTACTACCAAACCTCTCACGGCAGGTTGCTCATGGATAAACTATTTTTAAAGATTCCTGTGATCGGCAAGTTGATGCTAAACAGTGTGATGGCAGAAATGAACTGGTCTTTATCAATGATGCTGAGAAGTGGTTTGACAGCTTATGAGTCCTTAAAAATTGCGGGTAATGTGATTGGCAACCGCTTGATCAGCAACCGATTGAATTATGCAGCTGAGCAGATTCTGGGTGGGAAAGACTTTTCATCCAGCCTGAAGAGCAATGAAATCCCCATTCTGGTCACGCAGATGACCACGGTGGGTGAAAAGACCGGTACGCTTGATCAGATCATGAATGAGTTAGGAGTGTTTTATGAGGAGTTATTGCAGGTGGGGATCAAGCGCATGAGTGCGTTGATTGAACCGGTGATGATTCTGGTCATTGGCGTTATTGTGGGTTTTGTATATTACGCCTTTTTTCAGGCGTTGTTTTCACTGGTTTCGAAAGGGTAATCATGCGGACGTGGGTAGGTGTGTTGGCAGTTTTTGTAATGCACAGCTTGGTTTTGGCTGCGCCAGCTAAACAGGAAAGTCTGGCCAAACGTGATCCTTTTAGTACCAGTGACAAGATGTACGGAGAACAGGCAATGCGCACCTCCTTGCGCCAGGGACAGCCTGGATTCGTGCCGGGACTTGCGCAAGGGCAAGGGTTGCCAAAAATGCGTCTAAAAGGCTACACCACCAAGCATAACAGTAGAAACGCCACGGCATTGCTGGATATTGAAGGTGCTGGGGTTTATATGGTGAAAAAAGGTGACGAGATCGGTTTACATGCAATAGGGCTGAATACGGTTCTAAAGGTTATTGACGTTGGTTCAAACGGTGTCAAAGTTCAGTCCGGACAGGTTAATCAGGTAGTGATTGTGCGTTAAATGCACACAATTCAGGAAGTATGGCGGTAATTATATGAATAAGTTTAACTTCAAGAACAGTAAACGGGGATGGTATAAGTTGCTATGCACTGCGTTGCTGGCATCTGCCCCAGCGTTCTATCTTCATGCCGAAGAGATGGTACCCATCAATCAGCAGACTTTGCATTCTCAGAAGCCAGTGTATCGTGCTATCAACGCAAAAGCGCAGCAAATGATTCATTTAAAAGATAAGAAGTCTTTTATCAATGAGCAAGGCATGCAGGTCAATAAACTCGAATCAATGAAGCCATGGGGTAACAGCGATACGGTCTATCTCAAAAAAGATATTGATCAATCGCTGATAGAGCCAGAGACATTGGATTTGATTCAGCAACTTGCCAGAAATCATGATTTGAGCCTTTATCAGGCAGAATCTCCCACAAAAGATCAGAATTTAAAAACGGTGGTGTTATCGGATCAGTTGCCTGGTGAATCTGTACTCTCGGAAAAAATGCTTCCAAGAGTGCACAAAAAACCTTCTGAATTCATGCCCGGGCAGCAAAGCATGATTGCCAAAAATGAATATGAAAAATCTGTCATAGAAATCGACAGTGACAGTTTAGCGCTTACACCTGGCGAGGAGGTCATTAATGTCCCCAAGCAGGCTGAGCTACGAGGTAAAACGTCAGTATCGGGCAGTACCAAAAAACCAGAAGATATCATGATAGACAAACTGGAATTTAATCAAGCGAATGTGCTGGATGTGGCGCGTGCGCTGGCTGATGTCTCAGGGCTCAATTTTGTAGCAACCGAAGAGGCAGCCAAAAAAAATGTGACTGTATTTTTGCAGAAACTCTCAGTCAAACATGCGTTGGATGCGATTACCAAAAACAGTGGTTTGTGGTACCGCCAAGACAAAGATAGCAAAACTTTCAGGATTATGACCACGGATGAGTACCAGCGAGATCTGGTGGTATATCGCGAAGACATTACCAGAGTCTTTAATCTACTGCATCCAAACCCTGTCAATGTGGCGACTGCCATCCGTGACTTGTTTGGGCCACGAGTGGTGATTTCGTATGGCTCAAATTTTGACGATTTTTTTACAGGTCAATTTAACATAGGTGTTGTCCGTAGTGGACCTAATGGCCAAAATGGACAAGGTGGCGGTGCAGGTGGTATCGGGGGGGGCGGATTTGGAGGTGGCATCGGTGGTATCGGGGGTGGCATCGGTGGTATCGGGGGAGGTATCGGTGGTATCGGGGGAGGTATCGGTGGTATCG
>VFQN01005057.1_pt1 | contig 16636 bp, 15 predicted proteins | sample 3512371 | NCBI WGS metagenome assembly VFQN01 (sample SAMN10412370, study PRJNA504923) | tailings metagenome | isolation source: Replicate 2 from Balatoc abandoned mine | place: Philippines: Itogon, Benguet | collected 2017-08-28 | reverse complement strand
ATCCGATAACCGATAAGCGGCCGCCTGTCGACGCGAGTTTTCAGATACCCACTCATACCGGATTGGGTTGATGCGCCTCGTGGGGCCGGTTTCCAACCGGCCTGTGTCCGGCCGGTTGGAAACCGGCCCCACGAGGCGCATCAACCCGACGTGGTATCACTCGAAGAAGACGTCCTTGACCGCTGTAGGGTGGAGGAAATCTCCCTGGTATCCGAAGAACGCCGTGCGTCCGTTCGCACCACGACGAGGCGGCAGAAGTCTCCCGGGCTGGCTCCGAGAACCGGTCCAGGCGTCCCGTCGCCGCCCGGCGGAGCGGCGCCCGCTTCTCCTCCCGCGTCGGGTCGTCGACGCCCGGCAGCGGACCCATGTGCCAACCCGTTCGTGGTGATCCGCCGCACTCCGTCGGTGTGGCGGAGGAACGCTCGGGCTCAAACCACACGTGTAAGACCCGCCGGCCCGGGGCACTATCCCCGGAATCCTCTCGTGTTATCCCGCCTGCCACCCCCGCCACGGAAGGTATCGACCGTGCCCGCGAAGCGTTCCGGCTTGTTCGTGATCTCGCTGCTCGGCGCGCTCAGCGTCGTCAGCCCGTTCTCCATCGACATGTACCTGCCCGCGTTCCCCGAACTGGCCGCCGGGTTCGGGGTGCCGAGCACGACCATCGCTCTCACGCTGTCCAGCTATTTCATCGGGCTGGCGCTCGGGCAGGTGGTGTACGGGCCGCTCCTCGACCGGTTCGGGCGGAAGCCGCCGCTCGTGGTCGGGCTGAGTCTGTTCGTCGCCGCCTCGGTCGGGTGCGCGTTCGCCCCGGACGTGAGAACACTGATCGGCCTGCGGTTCGTCCAGGGGCTCGGCGGGTGCGTCGCCCAAGTCGCGTCGGTGGCGATGGTTCGCGACTTCTTCCCCCGCGACCAGGCCGCCCGCGTGCTGTCCCGGCTGTTCCTGTTCATCGCCGTGTCGCCGCTCCTGGCCCCGACCGTCGGCACGCTCGTGATCCGGGCCGGCGGGTGGCCGGCCGCGTTCCTGGCGCTGGCGGTGGTGGTGGCGGGCATCCTGGCCCTGGTGCTCGCCCTCCTGCCCGAAGGGCACAAGCCGGACCCCGACATCTCCCTGCGGCCGGGGCCGATCCTGGCCGAGTACGGGGCCATCCTGCGGCACCCGCGGTTCCACACCTACGCCGGGGCGGGGGCGTTCTCGTTCGCCGGGCTGTTCACGTTCGTGGCCGGGTCGCCGGTCCTGTTCATGGACGGGTTCGGGGTGGACGGGGTGACGTACAGCCTGATCTTCGCCGCCCTCGCGGGCGGGTTCATCGCGGCCAGCCAGGCCAACGTCGTGCTCCTCCGCTGGTGGCCGAGCGAGACCCTGTTCCTGTCCGCCCTGTCCGCCCAGGTCGTCTTCGGCGCGGTGTTCCTGGCCGGGACGTGGGCCGGGTGGCTGGGCCTGCCCGGGACGCTGGTGGTCCTGTCCGGGTTCTTGTGCTGCGTCGGCGTCACCAACCCGAACGCCTCGGCCCTGGCGATCGCGCCGTTCTCCAAGAACGCCGGCAGCGCGTCGGCCCTGCTCGGGTTCTTCCAGCTCGGGACCGGGGCGGTGATCTCGACCGCGATCGGGGCGGCCACACCGGACGACCGGGTGCCGATCGTCGCCGTCTTCGGCGTCACGGCCGCGATCGGGCTGGCAATCCTGTCGGCGGGACGGAAGCGGGCCGAGGCGAGCCTGGTCGCCGAGAATCCGGGGCCGGTCGCCCCGCGCGAGCACGAATCGGCTCACGAGAGGAAGGATCTGGTCGGTGCGCGGTGTAGCCCGCCCGGCTCCCGTCGGTGAAGGCTGGCGTCCCGGTGTCCGGCGCGTGACCGCCTCGGGCGATCACTCGCTACCGGGGCCACAAACCCGGCGAACTGCCGGGGCTCGACGGGGCGGGAAGCGGGGCCGGGAACACCGGGTAGACGGGAGCCGGGCGAAGGGCCGGACGGGCGTAGGACGGCGCGCCGACGACTTGGTAGCCCGGGTGGTAGGTGAACCCACCGGGTCCGTAATAGAACCCGCTGAAGTACGGGGCACCGCGGACACTGTAGATGCCGGGCGGGAGTGACCCGTCGCCGGGCATGGAGATGATCTGGGCCTCGGCGGACGACGGGGTCAGTAACGCGACGGCGGTCGCGGCGGTTAGCAGGAAGGAACGCATCGGTGCTCCTCACGGGCGAATGGCCCTCGGGCGACAAGGGGTTTCGCATCTCCCGTTCCGGGCCGGTCGGTGCTCGCAAGAGTACCGCCCCCGCGCCGGCTCCGAAGTCGTCCCGCCGGCGCAACCGATACAACCGGTCCGCTCACTCACGTGTGAACTGGAACGTGTACAGCTTCGCCCGCTTCATGCGGACGTGGACCCGCACCGGCCGCCCGGCCAGCCCCGACACGTCCGCCGCTCCCTTCCAGTACACGCACTGGTCGATGAAGTTACCGCCCACCTCCTCGCAGTCGGCCAGTGTGAACCCCGGGATCGGCCGTCCGTCGGCGTCCCGCAGCTCCACGAACGCAGCCCCCGCCGAGCCGGTGTCGATGTTCAGCCGGAGGCGGCGTCCTGTGAACGTGACCGGCGGGGTCGTCAGCCACCCGCCCTTGTGGTCCGCGTCGGCCGACACGAACCCGTCGAGCCGCTGCCGCGTCACCCCCACCCCGCCCTCTTGCTTCGCGGCCGCCTCGTACTCCGGGCGGAGGACCGCGGAGTCGTGCAGCCGGCCGGACGAGTAGTAGTACTGGTAGACGTAGTTCCCCCGTCGCACCAGGCCGGGGGCGGCCACCGTGTACCACCGGTCCCACTCGTCCGCCAGGCCGTTGGGGATGTACGCCGCCCGCTCCGGCCGCGTCCACCGCACCCCGTCCCGGCTGACGGCGAGTTGCACCTCCAGCATCCCGTAGTCCTCCCACTGGCCCTTCACCCGCGGGCGGACGAACGGGTGCCGCTGGGGAGAGAAGTGGCGGAAGTGGGAAGGGAACATGAGGTACACCCCGTCCGCCCACGGGTACGGGCCGGCCGCGCTGTAGTACACGTCCGAGTGCGGGTCGTCCTCCTTGTCCGCCGAGTACACCACCGGGAGGTTCTGGATCGACGGGAACAGGCGGTGCTTCGCGGTCGGCGTGTACGGCCACGGCTGGAGCGGGTCGTCCGTCTCGATCCGCCCGACCCGCCGCTGGTTCCCCGAGTCGTAGTCGAACGCCCGGGTGTAGATCACGTACTTCTTGATCCCCCCGTCCCAGTGGACGACCGCGGGGTTGTCGGTGAAGAACGGGAGCACCCGCCCGGCCTTCGTGAACTTCACCCCGTCGGCCGAGTAGCTGGCGAACACCCCGTGCCGCGCGGGGTCGAACGGCTCGCTGAACTCCAGGTGGAACAGCTTGTACCGCTTCGCCGGGTCGGGCTCGTGCGGGTCGAGGAACGGGGTCGGGAACTGCCCGCCGGGGAGTTTGGCGCCGGTCCGGCGGAACGTCAGCCCGTCGTCACTCTCCAGCACCTGCACGTTCTCGTGCCCGAGGTACAGCTTCGCCTTCCCGCCGTCGTCGATGACCCGGGCGACGTGCCCCCGGAAGGGTTGACCGTCCGCGTCCTTGAGCGGGCCGAGCTTCTGGGGCGGGTTGACCCGCAGCTCGACGCGGTCGCGCTCGGCGAGGAAGCGGTCGTCGATGAAGAGCTGCTTGCGGTCGCCGACGTCGACCGGGGCGGGCGGCGCGGCGAGCGTGACGAGCAGGACCAGCGTGGGGGTCATGGTGACGATTCCGTCGGGGTGGGAGTCACAGCATCTCGGGCTTGAACTTCCGCCGGTAGCTCTTGTTCTCGCCGGCGACCATGAACACCCCGTCCCCGCGGTAGTGGACCGTCTTCGGGTACTTGGGCGACGCGGCCACGTGCGCCTTCACGCACTCGAACACGAACAGGCTGTACGTCTCCGCCTGGCTGTCATCCACCAGCTGGCACTCGAAGTTGGCGAAGCACTCTTCGATCAGCGGCGCCCCGACCTTCGCGGCCTTCGCCGGGGTGAGCCCGAACGCGGCGAACTTGTCCACGCCCGGGCCGTGCGTGTTGCCCACCCCGATGACCGCGTCGATCAGGTCGAACGTGGGCACGTTGATGACGCACCCCCGGCTCTTCTCGATCAGCTCTCGGCTGTGGTTCTGGTCCCAGATGTAACAGCCGACGTGGTCGTACCCGAGCATCATGTGCCAGCCCATCGTCATGACGTTCCGCTCGCCCCCGTGGGCGGAGCTGACCAGGATGACGGGACCGGGTTCGAGGAACCGGCGGATCTTGTTGACGTCGAAGTCGGCTTTCTTGTACCTCTTCATGCGGCCCTCGACCGTGTCGCCCCGCGCTCCCGGAGGAATCACGATGGCCAAACTGGTGTACTACGCGGGTGACGTGCAGGGGGTCGGGTTCCGGGCGACCGCGGCCCACCTCGCCCGCCGGCACCCGGCGGTCCGGGGGTGGGTGCGGAACCTGGCCGATGGGCGGGTTGAGCTGTTCGCCGACGGCCCCGGGGGCGCGGTCGATGCCTTCCTCGCAGACATCCGGGAGCGGATGGCGGATCACATCGCGGCCGAGGACGCGGCCGACCGCGACCCGGACGACGCCCTCGACGGCTTTCGGATCGTCAGCTGATCCGGGCATCAGTCCCGGTACGACACCACCGCCTGCTGGGTGGTCGGGGGGAGCGGGTGGAACTCGCTCCGGGCGAACCCGGCGGCGGCGAACACGCGCTCGTACTCGGCGAACGTGTACGCGTCCCCGGCCGCGGTGGTGGCGAGCATGGTCAGGGCGAACGTGGCCGTCGCCGGCGGGGTGACCCGGTCCGTGTCCGGGATGAACTCCAGCGTGACCGCCCGACCGCCGGGGGCCAGTGCCGCCCGCGCCTTCGCCGCCAGCCGGTCGCACGTCGGCAGGTCGAAGTGGTGCAGGAAGTTGGTCAGCAGTACCACGTCGTACGGCCCACCCCAGTCCACCTCGAACGCGCTCCCCGGGAGGAACGTCACCCGGTCCGCCACGCCTTCCGCCTTGGCGTTCTCGGCTGCCACCGCCAGCACCGCCGCCCAGTCCAGTGCGGTGACGCGGGCGTTCGGAAAGCGCCGCGCGACGGTAATCCCGAACACCCCGTGCCCGGCGGCCACGTCGAGTACCCGCAGCGGCCGGTCGGCGGCGCCGCCGACTAGCCCGGCGAGCAACTCGGCCGGGAGGCGCATCATCGGGGCCATCGCCCGGGCGAACGCCACCCACACCGGGTTGTCGGGCGACACCGTCCCCTCGGCGGAGGTCGCCGTCCCGCCCTTGCGGACGGCCGCGGTGAGGCTCTGGAAGCACTCGCGCAGCGATGGCGTGAGGAGGAACTCTAGCGCCCCACCGAGGTAAGCAGGAGAGGTCCGGTTCAGGAAGGCGTCGGCGTCGGGGGTGAGGGCGTAGCGGTCGCCGCCCTTCTGGAAGAACCCGAGGATGGTCAGGTAGTCGGCCAGGATGCGGACGCCGCGCGGTGATGCGCCGCACGCCGCGGCGAGGTCGGCGGCGGTCGTGCGGCCGGCGGCGACGTGGGTGAACAGGTCGAGGTCGACCGCCGCCTTCAGCGCCTCGGTCCGCTGGAAGGCGCTGACCGTGTCGAAGAACAGGGCAGGGGACGGCGGGCCGGGCGGCATCGTTGCTCCTTCCGGGAGGTCACAGCGGGGCGTCATTATAAGCAGGCGTCCCACCAGGCGCACGGTCGGACATCCTCCGCCGTCCGGGTGAGTGGCACTCGAGTTGCTTCATCGTTTGACGCGAACGGACGCCCCGCAGGAGGAGCAGATGAGCGCCACCCGAGTTCTCCCCCGCCGCACGACCTCCCGGAAGTCCCGTCCGACGGGCCGGCCGGTGACCGAAGTGCTGCTGGAACTGGCGTATCGGCTGCACACCACGCGCGCGGTCGTCCGTCCCGGTTCGCGGTAGCAGGCGGAATGGGTTTGTCGACACACGGCCCGGCACGTGTTCCCCCGGCGGGCGAAAGCCGCGGAGGAGACGAGTGCCGGGCCGATCTATTTTCTGCCTCACCCTGTCTCACTTTGGCACATCCGGACCGTGTTTCCTTCTGACCGGTAGGTTGTAAAACCCGACCGTCGCGCACCACACTGCCGGGGGTGGTCATGCCGGACGTTGCCGCGCTGGTCGAAGCGCACGGGTACTGGGTGCTCGGTCTCGTTGTCCTGTTGGAGAACGCGGGCGTTCCGCTGCCGGGTGAGACCGCGCTCCTCGCGGCCGGCTACCTGACCAGCCCGGACGGCGGCGCCCGGCTGCACCTCGGCGCGGTAGTGGCGGTCGCGGCCGCGGCGGCGGTGCTCGGCGACAACCTCGGGTTCTGGCTCGGCCGGGAGGTGGCACGCCCGCGGCTCGCGGCCGGGCGGGGGTTCTTGCTCCTGACCCCGGAGCGGATGCGGCTCGCCGAGGGCTACTTCCACCGCTACGGGACGCCGACGGTGTTCATCGCGCGCTTCGTCACCGGCCTGCGGGTCGTGGCCGGGCCGGCGGCGGGGGCGAGCGGGATGCGGTGGGACCGGTTTTTGGTGGCGAACGCGGCGGGGGCGGTGTGCTGGGCGGCGGCGGTCGCGCTGGCAGGGCGGGCCGGCGGGCACGTGTGGGAGTGGGTCCGCGGCGAGCTCGGCGGGGCCTCCTGGGTCATCCTGGCGGTGGCCGTCGCGGCGTTCGTCGCGTGGCGTTACCTGCGGAAGCGGCCGCCCGCGGAAGCGACTCGAACCACGCCCGGTACGGGGTGTTGACGGCGAGGTGGCGGTTGTAGTCCGGCGACCCGTCGGCCCACCACACCGGCCCGCGCTCGCCGAGCCCGACCTTGGCCTCGTCCACCCGGCGCCGGGCGGTAGCCCGCTCGGCGGGCGTGGCGCCGGCCGCCTTACGGAGCGCGGTGCGCGCCCGGGAGAGAGCCGTCACGAGCCGGGCACGCTCGCTCTCCACGAGCGCCGGGTTCGACATCCGCCACAGCCGCCCGCGGACGACGAAGTAGCGGCCGTCGGGCGTGACCGGGTGGGGCGGCGGCTTCGTCACGACAACCTCCGACGGCGGGCGGGACCGCGCGGAGGGGTTCAGCAGTTCCGGTGCCCGTCGGCGGTCACGCGGCGACGTTCGGCGTCTGCCCGGTCGCGTCGAAGTACGCCTGCCGGACGCGGTCGAGGACGACGGTGCTCTCGGTCACCCGGTCGACGATCACCGGCCCGGCCAGCGCGTACCAGACCGAGATGGCCACAGGAAGCAGGACGGTGGACAGGACTGCCGTCAGGAAGAGGGTGACGGCGAGGTCGGTGTCGTCCGTCCCCATCACCCGGCGGGTGACGACCACCGCCCACGCCCACAGGGCGACGATTACGACGGCCGCCGCCGTGCCGGCCCAGATGAACCGCACCCGGAATCGGCGGTGGCGGTCGCAGGTGGTGACGACGACCCGCGTGGTCGGCGGGTCTTTCGGCGGCGGTGGCAGCGGAGCGGACGGGGTGGCGGGGCGGGTGAAGTAGCGGGCGACCGCCCCCACCGCGGCCCCGAGCGCCTTGACGAGTTCCCACAACACCAGCGGGAAGAGCAGCAGACCGACGACCGCGGACACCGGGTCGTCGCCGCCCGGAACCGGCACCACATCAGCCCCGCCACCCCCGCCGCGCTCGGGCCGGCGGTTCGCCTCGCGCCACTCGTGCGCGGTGGTGGCCGGCGCCCCACAGTACATGCACACCATCGGCGGCGGGGCAACGGCCTTGCGGGACACGATCAGCTCGGGCATCCGGTTCATCCTAACGAGAGTGGAATAATCCTCATCGGCCGGCGGCTCGGCCCGCCGTCAATCTTCTCGCGCCGCGCCCGCGACGTGCTTCTTGTAACACCCATCGGTCATCCGGACCGGGTCGGTGCGACTACTGGTAGGATGGGCTCGCACCACTCCGAAGGAGCGCGTCATGCGGCGGCTCGTACTCCCCCTCGTACCGGGTGTGCTGATCAGTCTCGCGGGGTGTCAGATGGGCTCTCCTGCCGGCAACCCCGGACCCCCGCCGGTCGAGTGGTCGGCCGAGATGCAGGCAGTGGCCGACGGGAACAACCGGTTCGCCCTCGACCTGTACGCGAAACTCCGCGGGAAGACGGGGAACCTGTTCTTCTCGCCGTACAGCGCCCACGCCGCCCTGGCGATGACCGCCACCGGGGCGAAGGCCACGACCCGCGACCAGATGGTGTCGGTGCTGCACCTCCCGGCCGACGAATCGAAGGCGGCCGCGGCCGGCGACCTCGGCCGGTTCTACGCCCACCCGCGGGCGGACTACGAGCTCTCGGTCGCCAACGCCCTGTGGGGCCAGAAGGGGTTCCCGTGGCGGCCCGAGTTCCTGGACCTCCAGCGGACGCGGTTCGGGGCCGGGTTCCGGGAGGCCGACTTCGTCGCCGACCCGGAGGCCGAGCGGAAGCGGATCAACGGGTGGGTCGAGGAACAGACCCGCGACCGGATCAAGGAACTCCTTCGGGAAGGGCTCCTCACCAAGCAGCACCGGATGGTGCTGGTCAACGCCGTCTACTTCAAGGGGGCGTGGAAGGACCAGTTCGACCCGACGCGGACACGCCCCCGCCCGTTCACGCAGGCCGACGGGACGAGAACGCCGGTCCCGATGATGCACCGGGAGGGTGGGTTCCGGCACTACGTCGAACCCCGGACGGACGGGAAGTGGGAGCCCGAGTTCCAGGTCGCGGAGTTGCCGTACAAGGGCGGCGAGCTGTCGATGGTCGTACTGCTGCCCGGCACGCACGACGGCCTCCCCGCCCTGGAAGCCAGGCTGACCACCGACGCCCTCGCCGGCTGGCTGGCCAAGGCGAGCGACGCGGGTGAGGCGGGCCTCTACCTGCCGAAGTTCCGGATCGAGACGGACGCCATGTTCCTGAAGGAGCCGCTCCGGCAACTGGGGATGGTCGCGGCGTTCGCCCCGGGGGCGGCGGACTTCACCGGGCTCCACACCGGTGGCGATCAACTGTACGTGGACCTCGTGGTGCAGAAGGCGTTCGTGGACGTGACCGAGGAGGGAACCGAGGCGGCCGCGGCGACGGCGGTGGTGATGCGCGGCGAGTCCGCCCGGCGCGGCTTCCAGGCGGACCACCCGTTTCTGTTCCTGATCCGGGACGCCCGGCGCGGGACGATCCTGTTCCTGGGCCGGGTCGAGAAGCCCTGACCCGGACGGGTCGTGTCTCGGTCTGGTGGGACCGGCGTCTCGCTGGTCGGAGCAATGACCGGCGGGACGCCGGTCCCACCAGACCAAGCCCCCGGACGGGATGATGGCCATGCCCCGGCCGACCCGGGGCGCGGTGGGCGCTCTCGGTCGGCGTTTCGTCGCACGCCTTCAAGCGGGTCGGGCGGATTCCGCGCGTCCGGCCGGGTCGAACCAGCGGAACACGGCCGGGATTACGAACAGGGTGAGCAGGGTGGACGTGACCAACCCGCCGATCACGACCGTGGCGAGCGGCCGCTGGACCTCGGCGCCGGAGCCCGACGACACGGCCATCGGGATGAACCCGAGGGTCGCCACCAGCGCCGTCATCAGTACCGGCCGGAGTCGCATCATCGCCCCGTCGAACGCCGCCTCCGGTGCCGGGCGGCCGGCCTTGCGGAGGTCCACGATGTACGTCACGAGCACGACGCCGTTGAGGACCGCGACGCCGAACAGAGCGATGAACCCGACCCCGGCCGAGATCGAGAACGGCAGCCCCCGCGCCCACAGCGCGAACACCCCGCCGGTCGCCGCCATCGGGACGTTCAGGAAGATTAGGAGCGCGAGCCGGGTCGAGTTGAACGTCGAGTGGAGGAGCACGAAGATCATCACCAGCGCGACCGGGACGGCGACGGCCAGCCGGGCGCTGGCCTCCTGGAGGTTCTTGAACGTCCCGCCCCACGCCACCGTGTAGCCGGACGGCAGCGCCACCTGCCGGTCCACCGCGGCCCGGGCCTCGCCGACGAACCCGGCCAGGTCGCGGCCGCGGACGTTGCACTGGATCACGACCCGCCGGCGGATGGCGTCCCGGCTGACCTGGGCCGGGCCGTCCTCGAGCTTGAGGGCGGCGAGCTGTTCGAGCGGCACCGGGCGGCCGGCGCGGTCGGCGACGCGGATCTGGCGGACCGCGTCGAGCCGGTCCCGCCAGTCCGGGCCGAGCCGGACCTGGACCGGGAACCGCCGCTGCCCCTCGTACACCTGCCCGACCTCCTTCCCGCCGATCACCGCCACCGCGTCGAGCACGTCCCGCACGTTCACCCCGTGCCGGGCCACCGCCTGCCGGTCCACGACCACGCGCAGGTACGGCAGCCCGCCGGTCTGCTCGACCGACACGTCCGCCGCCCCCGGCACGCCGGCCAGCACCTTCGAGACCTCCTCGGCCTTCGCCCGGAGCACGTCGAGGTCGTCCCCGTACAGGCTGATGCCGACGTCCGACTTCACCCCGGCGACGAGTTCGGCGACCCGCAGCTCGATCGGCTGCGAGAAGCTGTAGGCGTTCGCCGGCACCTCCGCCTCGAGCGCGGCCTCCATCGCCCGGACGAGCTCCTCCTTGCTCGGGAACCGCCACCCGGCCGGGGGCTTGAGGGTGATCATGATGTCCGTCAGGTTCACCGGCATGGGGTCGTTGGCGATCTCCGGGCGGCCGGTCTTGCACACCACCGACTCGACCTCGGGGAACTTGAGCAGGCACTTCTCGATCTTGGTGGTCATCGCCACCGACGTCTCGAGCGACACGCTCGGCAGCCGCACGGCCTGGATGGCGATCGACCCCTCGTCGAGCTTGGGGATGAACACCGCCCCGAGCTGCGTGGCGACGACGGCGCTCGCGGCGAACGCGACCACCGCCGCGCCGAAGACCAATCCCGGCGCGGCCACCGCGCCCCGGAGGAGTGGCCGGTACACCGCCTTCGCCCAGCAGACCAGGAACGGCTCGTGCTCGCTCACGCCCCGGAGGAAGACCGACGCGAGCACCGGCATGAGCGTTAGCGCCAGCACGAGCGACGTGAGCAGAGCGAAGATGACGGTCAGGGCCATTGGCCGGAACATCTTCCCTTCGAGGCCGCGGAGCGACAGGATCGGCAGGTACACGAGCAGAATGATGCCGACGCCGAAGACGACCGGCCGGGCCACTTCCCGGCAGGCGTCGCGGACCACCTCGACCGGGGCGCGGTCCTCCTTGTGCTCGTGCCGGTGCTCGGCCACCCGGCGGACGACGTTCTCGATCAGCACCACCGACCCGTCCACGATAAGTCCGAAGTCGATCGCCCCGAGGCTCATCAGGTTCCCGGACAGGCCGGCGTAGAGCATCCCGACGAACGCCCCGAGCATCGACAGCGGCACCGCCAGCGCCACCACCAGCCCGGCCCGCAGGCTGCCGAGCAGGACCAGCAGCACGACCACGACGAGCACCCCGCCCTCGATCAGGTTCGTGGTCAGCGTGCGGACGGTCCGCTCGACCAGCTCGGTGCGGTCGTAGAACGGCGCGACCTCGACCCCCGGCGGGAGCGTCTTCTGGATCTCGGCCATCTTCTCCTTGACCCGCTCGACCACGGTCCGGGAGTTCTCCCCGGCCAGGAGCATGACGATGCCGACGACCCCCTCGCCCTTGCCGTCGCGGGTCACCGCCCCCTGGCGCAGCACCGGGGCGAACGTCACCGCCGCCACCTGCCCGAGGTAGACCGGGGTGCCGTCGGCCCGGGTGTCGAGGACGATCCGCTCGATGTCGGCCGGCGATCGTACCAGCCCCTCGCCGCGGACCACCCGCTGCTCGTCTGAGTGGAGGATCAGGTAGCCGCCGCCCTCGTTGGCGTTGTTCTGCCCCAGCGCCTCGAACACCCGGCTGATGGGCAGGTGGAAGTCGTGGAGCTTCCGCGGGTCGATCCGCACCTCGTAGGCCCGGAGTTCGCCGCCACTGGTGTTCACCTCGATCACCCCCGGCACGCCCCGGAGCTGGTAGGCGATCTGCCAGTCGAGCACCTCGCGGAGCGCCATGAGCGAGTGCTTGTGGCCGGGCTTCGAGCGGACCTCGAACTGGTAGATTTCGCCGAGCCCGGTGGCGATCGGCCCGAGCTGCGGGCTCGGCACCCCGGCCGGGATGCGCTCCCGCGCCTGCTGGAGCCGTTCGCCGACGAGCTGCCGCGCCCAGTAGATGTCGGTCCCCTCCTCGAACACGACGGTGACGACCGACAGCCCGAACTGGGAGACCGAGCGGACCTCCTCGACCCGCGGCATCCCGCTCATCGCCGCCTCGACCGGGCCGGTGATGAACTGTTCGACCTCGAGCGGGCCGAGGGCCGGGGCGGTGGTCATGACCTGGACCTGGACGTTGGTCACGTCCGGGACGGCGTCCACCGGGAGCCTGGTCATCGCCCAGAACCCGCCGCCGGCGAGGAGCAACGAGCCGAGGGTCACGAGGAAGCGGTTCGCCAGCGCGAAGTCGATGAGGCGGGTCACGGGGTGACCTCCACGTGGGTGAGGGGTCAGTCCCCAGCCAGCTGGTCGCGGAACAGCTCCGACTTCAGCACGAACCCGCCGGCGACGGCGATCACGTCGCCCGGCCGCAGCCCGGCCGTCACTTCCACGCGGTCCCCGGCCTCCCGTCCGAGCTCCACGTCCGCCCGGCGGAACTCGTCGGCCCCGTGCAGAACGAATACGAACGTCGCCCCCTGATACCGCTGGACGGCCGCGGCCGGCGCGTGGACGACCGGCGCCGCGGTGCCGCGCGGCAGACCGACCTCGACGTACATCCCCGGCTTCAGCGCCCGGTCCGGGTTCGGGGCCGTCGCCGTCACCGTGACGGCCCGGGAGGCGCGGTCCACGAGGTCGCCGGCGTAGAGGACGGCGGCCGGGCGCTCGCCGACTCCGGCGGCCGGGGCGCGGAACACGAGCCCGCGGCCGCCCAGGCCGCGGAGCAGCGGCAGGTCGGCCTCGAAGGCGTCGGCCTGGACCCACACGGCCGAGAGGTCGGCGAGCTGGAACAGCTGGAACTGCGCCGTCACCCGCTCGGACCGGACGGCGTGCTTCTCGACGACCGTGCCGGCGAACGGGGCGGTGACCTCGAACCGGGCCGCGGCCGGCCCCTCCCGGACCGGGTCCATCGCATCGACCCGTGCGGGCGAGTAGCCGAACGTCAGCAGCCGGGTGCGGGCCACGTCGTGCGCGGCGGCCGCCTCCTGGAGCTTCAGGTCGGCGGCGCGGGCCTGCTGCCGGGCCTGGAACCGCAACTCCTCGCGGAGCGCTTGAAGCCCGGCCTCGGCGGCGGCGAACGCGGTCTCGTTCTTCTCCCGGGTGATCCCCGGGATGACCCCGGCGCTCGCCCGGTCCGCCTCGATCTGGGTGCGGAGGAGGTTGCGAGTGGTGTAAGCCGCCATGAGCTGCTGCCGGCGGTCGCCGACGGGCCGGTCCTTGAACGCCGCGTCGATCTCGGCCGCGGTCTTCCCGGCCGTGACCGCGGCAACGAGCGCTTCGGTGTTGGCCGCGGTCGTCCTGGCCCACTCCTCCCGTTCCCGCTCGGCGGCGAGGGCGACCCGCGCGGTCACGAGGTCGAGCTTGGCCTGGCCGACCTCCTTGCTGTCGATCACGGCGAGCACCTGCCCGGCCGCCACGTCTTCGCCGAGCCGGACGCGGACCTCGCGGACGACCCCCTCGACCGGCGGGGAGATGTGGGCGACGCGGTCGTCGTCCACCGCGACCCGGCCGGTCCGCCAGGCGTGGTCGGCGAGCGGGGACGAAGCGACCGCCTCCGTCCGCACGCCGGCGGCTTCCCACCGGTCGGGGGCGAAGCGGACCGAGGTGGGTTCCGCCTCGGCGGCCGGCGCGGCATGTGTGGGGGCCGGGCCGGGGGGCGGCATGAGAGCACGGGCGCCGACGACGCCGACGGCCACGCCGAGCGGCAGGAGGAGCCAGGTGACCGCCGCGCGGAGCGGGTGCCGGGTCGACCGCGCGGCCGGCGGGAGTGTCGGCGGAGGAGTAGCAACGGACATGGTCCGGTCCCTCACGGAACAGGGTGCGGCCGGGCACTATAACCCGGCGTGTGTGGGGTGGGGGTGATGAGGCGAGGGGAACGCCGGCTACGAGCGGAGAACGCCGCTCCGGGCGCGGGAGACGAGCGGGCAGGACGAGGGGGAGGTCCGTGCGGCGTCAGCGACCGGCGTTCGGCCGGCCGACGCGCAGGGAGTCGAGTGGTCGAACGGGACGGAGCCCGGATCAGCAACCGTGACCTGGCCGTCGTCCGCAGGGGGAACGACCTGGCCCGCGGCGGGGTAGATCCCGGGGGTCTGGTTGCCGTCGTCCGATGACGGCGGCAACTCGACCCCGAGCAGCACGAAGTGGTGGTGGTGGAGCGTCGGGCCGTGCGGGCAGGAGCAACCGCGGACGGCGACCCACCCGAACCCGTGGGAGTGACCGGCCGTCGCGGCGTGCCGGTGCCCCACGGCGGTCCCGGTCAGGACCACCGCGAGCCAGCACACCAACAGGGTTCTCCCCGGGTACGTCATGGATCGGGACCGGCGCCGAGAATCAGACCAAGTTCACTATACACCGGAAGCCACGACCGTGAAACCCGAGCGTAGTGCCGGCCGGTGCGGTCAACGAAGCGCCTGTGAACGAGCGGGGCGAGGAGTGAAGCCCCAGGAAGTTGCTCGCATCTGACCGCAACGAGGATTAATCTCTGCGCATCCGCGCAACAGCCTACGCACGAGAGTTCTGATATCAGACGCCCCCAACCGCGCGGTTCTGGTCGGGCGACGACCGGGGTGATCGTTGGCACACCAGTCACCCCGAAGTTCCCCTCGCCAGAGGTGTGTCTTGCATGCGAAATCCCTTGTGAAGTCCGAATTTCCGACAGCGGCACGGTGCGTGCTAAAGGGTTGCGACTCTCGATAATTGTGGTGCCACCGGGACTGACCTTCCGGTGCGCGGGGCGACGCCCGGGCGCGTCGCCCGTGACCGATCGGCGTTCGAGACGTACCGGACCGCCCGGCCGCGTGAGTCGGCGGCCGGGCGTGTGCGCGGGCGGGGTGCGGGAACACGAGCACAAGCCAGCAGTGAGGTGCGCGCGTGCGGAACATTCTGAAAGCCCCGCCGGCCCTGTCCGTCGCCGTGGCGCTAGTCCTTCTCGCCCTGCCCGCGTGCCACAAGCACGAGGAGCACAAGGGGCACCACGAGCACCACAAGATCGTGGCCACCAGCCCGATGGTCAAGGACGTGACCATTACGCAGCAGTACGTCTGCCAGATTCACTCGCAGCGCCACATCAGCGTCCGGCCCCTGGTGAACGGGTACCTGGAGGCGATTTCCGTCAAGGAAGGCCAGGCGGTGAAGGAGGGCGACGTCCTGTTCACGGTCCTGCCGGTCCTGTACAAGGCCACGCTGGATGCGGAAATGGCCGAGGCCCGGCTCGCGGACATCGAATACCAGAACACAAAGAGGCTGTACGAGCAAAAGGTAGTCTCGATCCAGGAGGTGATGCTGTTCGAGGCCAAGCTGGCGAAGGCCCAGGCCAAGGTCAAGAAGGCGGAGGCCGAGATGCAGTTCACCACCGTGAAGGCGAAGTTCGACGGGATCATCGACCGCCTCCACGAGCAGCAGGGGAGCCTGGTCAAGGAGAGCGACGTCCTCACGACCCTGTCCGACAACAGCGTGATGTGGGTCTACTTCAACGTGCCCGAGGCGCGCTACCTCGACTACATGGCCCACCGGATGCACGACCGGGAGAGCGAGCAGGTCGAGCTCGTGCTGGCGAACGGGAGCAAGTTCCAGTACCCCGGGCGGATCGCCGCGATCGAGGCCAAGTTCAACAACGAGACCGGGAACATCCCGTTCCGGGCGGACTTCCCGAACGCGGGCGGGCTGCTGCGCCACGGCCAGACCGGCACCGTGCTGCTCCACCGGAAGGTGCACGGCGCGATCGTCATCCCCCAGCGGGCGACGTTCGAGGTCCTCGACCGGCAGTACGTCTTCGTGATCGACAAGGACGGCGTGGCCCGCCAGCGCGAGATCAAGGTCGTGCACGAGCAGGAGGACGTGTACGTGGTCGGCACGGGCGTCGGCCCCGACGACCGGATCGTGGTCGAGGGCGTCCGCGAGGTCCACGACGGCGAGAAGGTGGAGTACGAGTTCCGGCCGGCGGACCAGATCCTCGGGAAGCAGAAGTTTCACGCGGAATAAGCCGCCGCCCGCAGCGCAGCCCCCAACCTTCCCGGGATCCCACTGGCTTCATGTTCACGAACATCCTCCACCGGCCCGCGTTCGCGATGGTGATCTCCATCATCCTCCTGTTCCTGGGGGGGCTGGGGTACGTCACCCTGCCGCGGTCGCAGTTCCCGTCCGTCGCCCCGCCGACCGTGGAGGTCGCCATCGCGTACCCCGGGGCCAGCGCCAACGTGCTGGTCGACTCGGTGCTGATCCCGCTCGAGCAGTCGATCAACGGCGTCCAGGGGATGCGGTACATCGCCTCGTCGGCGACCAGCGCCGGGGAGGCGGTGATCCGCATCTACTTCGAGCCGGGGACCGACCCGAACATCAACGTCGTGAACGTGCAGAACCGGGTCAACATCGTGATCAACCGGCTCCCGCCGCTGGTGCAGCGGGAGGGCATCCTGGT
>VFQN01005056.1_pt1 | contig 16640 bp, 20 predicted proteins | sample 3512371 | NCBI WGS metagenome assembly VFQN01 (sample SAMN10412370, study PRJNA504923) | tailings metagenome | isolation source: Replicate 2 from Balatoc abandoned mine | place: Philippines: Itogon, Benguet | collected 2017-08-28 | reverse complement strand
TGGAGTCCATGGCGGACATGTCAACACCTCCGGCAAGACCAAGTTCCGCTCCACATCGGCACGGCTTTCGTTTAGACTGGCCAGTATACCATGTCAGCCTCATGGGTGGCAGTGGTGCTCAAAGTTGAACTTGCAGTCGAAACGCACCATGGATCAGGTATGGCCAGGACATGCCGGAAATAGGGAGGCTAGTACGCTCACAAACGAGAACTAGCGGCGCCCGGCGGCACCCTCCCACTTGGTTTCACACGCAGGAATAGCCATATAATTACCGGTACGTCAAACACCCCGTACATCTTGCCACTTGCGGGCGCGCAGCACGCACGGAGCCAAAAAAAAAAAAAAAAGCTGCTACCTCCAGCTACTGCCTCCCTGTGCCTCCAGACACGCTGGTCTCAGGATACGAATGAGCTAAAGCACTCTGGACGTGTCATGGGTGCAAAGGCGGACCTGGGCGGACAGCCTGAATCCTTTGTGACAGACGGACCCAGAGTGCACAACCGCAGGTCAACACGTGCGACGCATGACTACGGCACACACTTGCCGTGCGCCGGCAACAGCACTTCAGGCTGCCCCAGGCGAGCCGGGAACAAGCACGCGAGTCGGTGAAGGTCAACGCCCCCGGGTAATAAAACAAGAATCAAATGCAAAGAGAGTCTGGAGACGGCTTACGCCTGCAGGCTTCAGCACGCCCACCACAGGGGAGCCACGCTGTCGTACTTCTCGCCCCAAACTTATTCCCCCCGTGCCAGTAAAAGTGTCACATCGGCATGATGACAAGCAACCTAAGAGCAAAAGGGCGGCCACTCAGGAGCACGTAGGCGGGCGCATGCTCAAATGCACACATTGGCCATCCAGCCGCGGCCCATGGGCCAACCACCACCTGCTAGGCAACCCCTTGCTGTCAACACGCAAGATGTCATCACAGAACTAACGCATTGAACACCTAGGTTAGCGCAGGGCTGCGCCTAACAACCTTCGTAGCACACAGTCTCATACTAGATGCAGGCACTTGCCATTTCTCACACCCGCGAACGACACGTGCCGTTGCAGTGGCCCGCCTGCTGGGCGCACCCTGCTCTCCCTCCTCTCGCACACAACGTCGCGTGTCTAGACAAGTATGGGCCCTTTACTTACAACTCTTCATACTCCAGGTTGCAGCAGTCTATCAGGAAGCCCCAACAGCACGCCGTCACTTGATGTCACAAGGTGGTGGGCACGGGGTGCTCATCAGCGAAAAGCAGATATCCTCGGTATTGGCGTCTCTGGGACGCATGCCATGTCAATCGTCCATGGGTACAGCAACTCAACCGGCACAAAAATTTGCAAGAGCTGTGGCATGACTGGCTATTGAGTCAGCGCCCTGCATGTGAGTTTGTGCGAATAGCATTTGGTACATGCGTAATAGTACAAGGGCATGTGGTGGTACAGGTGCATAAGTATCTTCAACCCAAACGCTGCTGGAGAGAACCAGCTACGCGCTGAGCCACCCAACGGCACAACGAAGGGTGAGCACGCAACGCCCCTGCGCTTGGCGCACGCACTCTGCCCTCGGTCAAGGCCCAACAACCACACCGCATCCTATGTACACCCAGGTACATCCTGCGAGTTGTGGGTTGCTTGGTGCAAGCCGTCTCGTGTCCCCTTTGTGCCCCGCAACCCAGCTGCCCTGCTGCCGAGCATCGAATCTCGCTGCGCCCGTGCGCTGCCCTGCCCTGCCCTGCCTTGTCTTAGACGTCCAATCGACCCATGGGTCACTGAAGCGAGCGAAGGGGCAAAACCCCCGTCGTACGGCTGCCGTACGGCTGTAAGGCAACGCCATGCTGCCGTACGGCTCATCAGTAGTCATCGCTGTCCGACTCGCAGGGATCCTCCTCCGTGCCGTCCTCTGACACGTCGATAACGCAGGCGCGCTCGAGGATGACCTTGCCTGTACGGGGCGAGAGGCGGGCGCAGGCCGTACGTAGGGTGGTATGAAAACTGGTGTGCTCAATAAGTCCACGCGCGAGGGGTGGGGTGCGTGAAGCAAAGCGTTGAGCAAGGACACGGGGTAGAGGGTATAGGGCCTGCCAAGAGTCTGTGTGCAGGCGAGGGCGCAAACTACGGGGCAGGGTGCAGCTAGCTGTTACCGGTACCTCCTGCCTATCAGTCTGCAGCTGCCGGTCCCAAACTTAACGGATCTGAGGGCCACGGGGCAGGGGCTAGCTGCTAGTCAGACCCAGGCCCACCGTCTCTGCTGGCATTGCAGGGAACCGGGCAATGTGTATGGCAGTTACGATTTGGTACGGCAACCCACCCTCCTTGTACTTCTGGGACTTCTCGTACGCCACCTCGTACTTCCAGCCCACTGGCCCGTAGCACTGCGGTACAGCAGCACATGGGGAGTTGGATGTAGGAAATTCGCGCAGGGCAGTGCGCCCATGTAGACTTGACTCCCACTGACCCTAAGCGTCACTGTGAGCCCTCCAGGGCCCACACGAACCAGGATGCATGCAACGGCAGAAAATCTGCTGCAAAAAGTACAACACGTGCTCAGTGTATCAGCACACTGACTAGCCGCAGCTTGCAGCGGTACCCGTCACACACCACTGAGAAAATATAAGCATGACATAAAAAGTATCCACGAACAATACAGACTGTTTGGCTGAACGATAACGCATCTTGCAGCAGTACACGTGGCATGGCACAGTAAAATGAATAACATTAAATACTTTTTCCCCGGAAGACTACAGACTGTTTGGCTGAGACCGCACCTTGCAGCAGTACACATCGCACACCACGTGCAGCCCGGTAGTCATGAGCCGCTCCTCGCGGTCGCCGCACACGTAGTTGGTGGCAGCGTTGAACAGATACGCACGGCCGTGCTTGGAGTGGAATTGCTGCACGGGCAAATATTTTTGCATCATCAGTAAAAGTTTTCAGTTCATTTATCTGTTGTACAGTTTATGCAGAAGTGAAATGAACAAGTACATTGCATGGGCAAGAGAGCCAAGGCAGCAGGGTGCAAGCCGGATTACGATGAGCTCAAAGGCAAGAGCTGGGTGGGGGCTGTCAGAATCTGTGGGGCAGGGGCCGGCCGGGGAAGGCGGGGGCCGGGTATTCGGGTTCCGATTGAGTCTGGCATTGGGCGGGAAGCCAACTTCGCAGCAGAGGGGCAGCTGATGGAGATCCTGTCGCAGGTCGGCCGGACGCCAGGTGCAAGGAAGCTTCGTTGCCGACAGCCTCCAACGCCGTGTGCACAGGACACTGTAAGTGTTAGAGGCTCAATGAGGTGCGACACGCGGGTTGGCTCAATGAGGTGCGACACACGTGCTTTTTTGATTGCCACGGCACGCTCCAACACGGCTACTGACAGCGCGCAATGCAGCGGAGGGTGGTTGGAGGTGCCGCAAGCTGCTGCACTGCACAATGGTGCTCCGCGTTTACAGCGGGGTCACAAGTAGTATAATATCATCGAATTTCCGTCGTGCGCTGTGCGCTGCGCATCGCCGGGCCAACGGTGGGCAAGCAGGCCACCGCTACCTAGCCACATGCCTAAGGTGCCGAAGGTGAACTGGCACCGAATAGCACAACCACCAGGCCACAGATAGCACAACTCGCGGAAGGGCCATCGTCATATGACGGAAAAAGTCAGCCCTTGACGTGCCCCCGCAGGTTCGGGAATAAAGGCAGCTGCTGTTCGCGGCCGCATGGGCTGTGAACCCTACTTGCGACCCACCCGCGAAATGAGCTCGTCAGCCTTGGCCAAATTGCAGCGGCATGACTTGCAGGAATAGACACGCCCATCAAGGTACTCGTAGAATGGCCGCCCCATGCTGACGCGCTCTTGCCAGGCGGTGGAACAGAAAGCAAAAAGGCACCCTGACGAGGACGCGTCTCACGAACAAACCCAGAACGAGGGATGCAGCCCTGCTTTTTGTTTATGCTGTAATGCATATGCGGAACGCGTACCCTGGCATGCTCTGTATCCCCTAACGCCTGAGCGTGGCACCTCGATGCCTGCTGTGGAATGATGCAGGCTGGATCCAGAAAAGCTTCTCGAAAGCTGTCACTTTTCGTACGCAACTTTACAGTACTTTTTGCTATCGCATATGTTACGGATTGGTGCCAAAGCGCAAGGCGCTGGGCAGCAGCTTCCGCGCTGCCGACCCAGGGTCAGTCCAATGGGACCTCCCCCGCACGGAACCGGACCTTTCAGGCCTGACCCATGACACGCGATACGAATGCCTGTTCGCTTCATACACGCTACCGATAGACAGCAGGAGAGCTTGTAGTTATGCAGTGCACGGTTGAAATCCACAGGCATTGCTTGACACGTGTAAGGCACCGCCGCCCTGCTCGCAGTGGCGCTTGTTGCCATTTCCCTGCCTGCGCCGTCTTACGCTCAAATATGGCTTGCCAGCAGTCGTTGCACTGCTCCGATCTCCTCACTGATACCTTTTCAGACCAAATCGTCAACCCGCGCGCGTGCAACCACGTGTAACCACTGGCAGATGCCCCACCTACAAAGCACGTCTCAACCGGAGCCGCCTCGCTGTCTGCTTCTAATCGCCGGACATGCCACTTGCCTCGCCCTCTACTAGAACCTGCTTGCGAACATGCTAACGTGTCCACGCAACTGCAACGCAACGCTACGCAAAGCACGTCTCAGCGGCGGGCGGCATGCCCCTGCGCGTGTTCCTGCCTGCCCCAACACCAGCACAACCAGTGTTCCAAGCAGCTCGTGGCGTCATAACACCAGCATGAAGCACTCACCCCACATTCCCACTGCGGCTGCATTCATGCAATAATCGTCGTCAGTACATTCCTCACAGACATCCTGCTGGCCACCCCACAGCGCTCCGACCCCGCTCCCCAGTCTTGCCTGCTCGCACAGTGATCCACCTTAACGCCGTCCAAACCATCCCAGGTCACTTATCAAGTCTTCGTGATTCCTTCACAAGTCCTGCTGCTATACCTGGCTACTCGGTGTGATTCTGGCATTCCTTTGCAGCACGTCCCAGCATCGACAGCGCAGAGCCGCACCCACTGTCCCTCATCTTCGTGACAACCAGTGACAAGCCTCAGGTTCGTGCACAACTCGCACCTCGCATCAGTCCCAGCCGTGAAACCCTAGGTCACACACCTGAACCCCTCGTTCCCTGCCTCGGCCCCTGCATCCCGCCTGCCTGGCCTTATCTTGAATTCCCGTCCTCAATAAAAGTCGTGACAGTCCAACCGCCTGGCTGCCTACCACTCCCCCTACCACACATGTTAATAGTACTTTATTTCTCCCCCCTACTACCTAAGCGCACTCCTCCGTTGCCCTATCCACCCACTGCCTTGCTGCCTGCAACCCTACGTGCTCCACTCTCCCTGCGAAACCTTAACCCTAACCCTCCCAAACGCCTCCCTCCCTGGCACCACCTCCCACCCCTGCTTCAATACCAACGCCCTGCGTTGCAGCCTTATTGCACACCCCATTGTTCACATCAACGCCTCTCAAGTTCCTAATGCTGCAAGCCCTTCCTAGGCACATACCGTAAAGTGACCCGCACCCCTCCCCTCGGAACGCCACCTCCCGGCCCTGCACCTGCCCCTGTCCCCGCACCGCACAGCCTTGGCGCCCTCCTCCTGCTGCTCACACCCTCTCAATCCCTCTGCGCCATCGCCCATGACTGAAGCTCAATCCAGGCCCCACCGCCTCCAACCGGGCCCCGCTACTTTCCCCAAACGCTCCCCAATCCCCTCGCCTTGCTGCTGCTCACGTCCGCTGCGCCGCTGCCCAGACCCAACAGCCTCAATTGGACCCTGCCCCCTCCCCCTCCATCCCCCGCACCCTTGACGCCCTCCTGACCACGTCCACGCCACGTCCACGCCACGTCCACGCCACGTCCTCCCACAGCCCCCTCACTTCCTCTGCGCCGCCGCCCGCGGCACGGCGGTGGGGTCGTGCCCGCGCACCAGCGCCACCGCAATGACACGTGTTGCCACGTGCCGCTCCAGGCCCGCCGACGCGTCGGGCGGCCAGCCCAGCACGCGGCACACGAAGGCGGCGTAGGAGGCCGTGCTGATGCGCCGCCACACCACCTGGCAGGGGTGCGGGTGGTGGTGGCGGGGTGGTGGTGGTGGTTGGGGGTTTGGGGGGGAAGCCAACACGTGAGCGGTCAGGAAACGGTGTGACAGGGGGGCATGGGGTATGACGGGGGTTGCACGGGTCCGCATGTGGGTGGCGTAGGTGCCGTGCTGGTGCGCCGCCACACCACCTGGCAGAAGGTTTAAGCAGCAGGTGCAGCGAGGAGCATAGAGGTTAAGGACAGCACGTCGCGGGCGGGTACTTGCAGCATTCAAGGTGGGCACAGATCCTTAAAAGCGCAAGGGAGTGGTGTCACAGGGGGTGTGGCAGGGAGGATGTCAGCGCGTTGGCGTCGGTGTAGGTGGTACCAGGTGGTGCTGCGCACGCAACGCAACGCGCCGGGCACGGCGACGCTTCTGACACATCAACACACGCACACGTGCTCCTGCCGCTCACCCCCAGCTGCCAGGCCGTGGCCTTCACGCGCTGCCGTACGGCCTCCGCCGCGGCGTCCAGCGCTGCGGGGTCCCTGTGGGCGGCGGCGGCGGTGGCCTGCGGGGGAAGGGGGAACCTCTGGGTTCATGTCTTTGCTGAGGATAGGAGATCGCGGAGGGTCGGGGACGCCGGGGCGCCCGGGGGCCTGCGGGGTGCGGGGGACGGAGGGGGCGTGTGGGGCCCAGGCCCATGGGGTGCATCAGCAGAAGTAGGGGTGTCCCGCCACGTGCCCTTCTCACACCGCTCTTCCTACACCGCACCCTCATAACGCCATGCTAAGGTCCGGCCACACGCATGCCGCCCTGCCGCCGTGCGTCTGACCATTCACAGCTGCCGTGCGCACCGTGGGCTCTGTACCCACACCCGTACACCAGCGCAACCTGCCCACAGCTGCACGCGGAAGCAGCGTTGAACGGGGCGTTGACCGGACCCTGCACTTGTGCACTACGCCCCACCTCTCCCGCTACACGTGGCGCCCGGCACCCGTCCCCTCTCCATGTCAAGCCGTACGAATGTACGTTTTACACCCAAATGCCGCCAGCTCGTGTACTCGAACCATGTCGCCCGGCCGTGCCTCCTTTACACCCTACCCTGTGCCACGCATCCGGTGCCCTTGCGCCCTACTGTCACGCCCCAACACCGCTATAACATGGAACCAATGACAACCGTATGCGGTATACCTCAGGGGGTATGCTACTCCGTACAATATATCGCCCACCTGCAGGCTGGCTGCGTTGACCGGTGCGTTGACCGCCTTCGCCAGCGCCGCCTCCATCTCTGGCCGCGGGCCCAGGTTGAGGAACAGCGACAGCAGCTGGAAGATCTGTGTATTTGGGAGAGTGTATCAGGGAGAGCATGTGTGTTAGCAAGAGTGTAAGTGTGTTGGACGTGCGTTATGGTGCGGGGTGTCACGCGCAGACTTCGGGGTTGTAACAAAGCGGCAGGCTGGCAGCAGCGGATGCACGGCCCTCCCTTAAAGGCGCGTGCTGGATGTCCGTCCTTGTATTTCGGCCACGAGGAACACCTCAAGCCTCATAACGCAACCACGCAACGGCCACAGCTGCCGATTGGCTACAACGCCAATGCGGCTTGGAGCCTCGTCTGCTGGGCTTACGCCCCATCCCGGCTTCCTCGCGTGCCCCATCCCCTGACTCCGCGTCCCCACCTCCTCCTTGGGCACGAACCTCCTGCTACTCCTTACTACGCGACAATACACACGGTATTTACTTGGGAGTAGAATATTAAATGGCAGGTTAGGTACTTATTCCGCACCTCCTCCTTGGGCATGAACCTCCGCCTGTCCCGCGCCACCCCCGCCGCCAGCACCGCCTTTCTCCGAGACACCGCCAGAGCCTGGTCGTCATCGCCGCTGAGCGGGCCTGCAGCGCACATCAGCGCATAAAATTGCATGCAGTCGTATTTAATTTGCTGAAAGGGTTTTGATCTTGGGTCAAGTGCAGCGCGCTGGCAGGTGGCCAAGGCCTGGTCGTCGTCGCCGCTGAGCGGTCCTGCAGCGCACATTACATGCGCGTGTGCGTAGCATAGCCTTGTCGGTAACAGCGGGCTCGTTCATGCAGTGTGCGCCCAGGTCGTGTGTCATGTGTCATCGCGCTGCAAGAGTCTGGTCGTCATCGCCGCCAGAAAGCAGGCCGGAGGCACACCACCCTACAGGTGGGGGTTCCTGATGTGGGCCATGAACAAATGCACGACAGCCTCACACGCGCGGCGGCCACATGAGCCGCGGCGTCTACCACGGACACGTACGCCCCACGCCACGTGACATGTGAATTCGCTCGTACTTTGTGGCCCCTTGCCATCCATCCCACCTTCATCGTCGCTGTTGAAAGCTGCCGCATCGTCCACCTCTTCCCTTCTGGGCGGGGCGCCCACCTGCAAGGGCAGGGGTGGGATCAGTCGTCGTGTTTGCGTTATGGGGCCTTTCGTGGCGTACCGGTAATGAAAGTCAGCTAGGAAGAGCTAGTACCGGTCATCAGCGCTGCGGAAAAGGGTGGGATGGGGTTAGCTCGGCGCGGGGTCACACGCAGCCAGCTCTGCAACTTGCGGTTTGGTTGTGGTGCACGCCAGAACGATTAGGGTGGCCGAATGTCAACCGACCGCCGGGAGCAACAACAGTCTTTTTGGCACAGACAGGCTGAACCGATAATTGTGTACCGTACGCCCATAGACCCCTTCCGTGCCTTGCTCCCCGCCTGCCTGCAGCTGCCTCCACACTTTCCCATGGTCTCAGCTCGCCGGCATCCCTTGCCCCTGATACACACAGACCCCAGCTCACGCGCCATACTTTCCCTGCCCGCCTTCAGCTGCCTCCACACAGCCCCCGTGTCCCGCGAGCACACACCGCCGCTTAACACACAAGACCCCGCAGACGTGTCTCACCTCCCTGCCGGCCTGCAGCTGCCTCCACACCGCCCCTGTGGCTGCGGGCCGCTCGTCGGGTCGCGGCACAGGGGCGGCGCTGGACGTGACGGGCTCCAGGGTCAGCGCAGTGGCGGCGGCGGCGGCAGCACGGGAGTCGGCAAAGACCTGGGGAGGGCAAGCCGAGGGAGAGGGAGGGCGGGCGAGGGAGCGTTGGGTGATGGAGAGCTGCGGAGTGTAGGCCGGCAGGTTGCAATGGAGGCACACCGGGAGAGGACTAGGGTGTGGGGCTGGGGATAGGGAGCTACGGAGTGTCAGGCTGGCTCGTTGGAGAAGGGCAGGGTAGAAGAGGCTGTACGCACGGTCTGTTGTATGCACTATTTAAATGATAAACTTGGTAACCAAACCCCCGGCCCTCACCTCCTCCCTGGACTTGCCCCCCAGGCCCTTGATGAGCCGCCTGCGGCTGTCCGCTGCCACCTTGGACTGCAGGGCCTTGGCTTGCAGCGTGGCCTCGTTGTCCTTTTGGGCGAGGAAGGTGAAACACACAACATAGCTTTTCAGCTGAGTATCCCAGCGCGTCAGCTTCAGCGACAGTGACCATTGTCCCCGACATGCCACTCTCCGGCTTTGCCTCGCCTCGCACCGATCTGCCTGCTACTCCTCTATGTCTTGCTTTGTATAAGGCTCACTTGCCTACATCCCGCACCGCATCCGCTACACAACATAGCGTAGTAAGTGGGACATACTGAGCTGCGCGCAGCCTGCTGGGCTGAGCAAACACAAGGGCAAGTGGTGCCTGTGTACGATGCAACGTGCCGCACATTGCTGTGCACTTTGCTGGTCAGCAAGCAACAATCCTAATCGTGCACAGCCCTGGTACGCGTGGATGGGCGGGGCGGGGAGCACACTCGTGGGGCAAGTTACGCCATACCGCGTGGCCCCATTTCCTTATGCGGCGCAAGTTACAATTACGCGTGGTGCCAAGGGGACCCCCTGTTCCACCCTCCTAGGGCCCTTCCGTTCCTCCGTCCCCACCTCTGGCGCGGGCTGCCCCAGCCGGGGGGTCGTCTGCACGGCGGTGCCTGAGGGGGGAACAGAGAGACAGCGTATCGGAAGGGTCAAGGGTGTGTAGGCGGTTGACCTGCGTTTCCGTCACGTTTCCGTCACGTTCAACAAACCACCTGTGGCCTTGTCGCTTTTCATTGCAGGCGTGCAACTTGCTACTTACCTACTGAAAGCACAGACCAGCAGCCTTTGGAACCATGCGGGGAACCTCGTCCAAGCGTGATGCAGCAAGCTTATGCGCAGTGCTTTATCAAGTCCTGCTTAAACGGGCTACAACAAGTGACCTTACACGGCTACCCCGACGCCGCCCCGCGCACACCTAGCAAACTCGCAGAAGCCCACATCCCATGAACCCTCAACCCACAACCCCCGCGCCAACCCGCTGCCCCAACCCCACTCCTTCAAGCCTCTTGAACAACTTGGCTGAGCGCCCACCCGTCACCCGCTCCCACACCCTTACACTAGTTACCAGCACTTTGTTTTCCCCCGTACGCCCCAAGCTTCTAGACCCACCCGACTCAATGCCACCAATGTCCGCAATGGAGGGCCCTCCCCCGGCCCCGCCAGCGTTGCGCCGCCGGCCGCTGTGCACGCCCGAGCGGCGGCTGCTGAGCGACCCGCTGCGCGACATGCCACGTGTCATGCCCGTGGCGCCCGTGTAGCCGGTGGCCGTGGTGTAGCCAGTCATGCCTGTGGGTCAGGGGGTAAGGGTAAGGGATGCGTTACTATCTTGATTAGAGGGTGACAAATGCAGCGTGTCATGCCCGTGGCGCACGTGTAGCCGGTGGCGGTGGTGTAGCCCGTCATGCCTAGGGGCACGTGGGGCAACATTGCTTACGGCTTGCTACTATTTCCCATGAAGAGGGACAATGGCAGCGGGAGGGGGGCTATGGGTTACTAGGGTAGCCGGTGGCGGTGGTGTAGCCCGTCATGCATGCGGGTACGGGTGCAGAGGCGTGGTCTGGCTTACACTCGCATTACGTTGAGATGCTACTGTGTCCCCGCAACTGCATCGCTACACTCGTATTACGTTAGGTGTGTGTGTAGGGGGGCGGCCGGGGCATGGCAGCACTGGTAAACCACCCGCCATGGCGCTTCCCATGCTCACGGCCTCAGCTTACAGTCGTGTCTGTCACCCACAAACGACAACAAACGCGTTTCCGCACTTGGACCGAAAGGCGCCCCGCCGTGCTGACCCGCCCTTCGAGCTGCAGGGCTCTGCATGACAAAAGCACTCCTGCCGTTCACCTCGCAGTGTTTTCCCAACCCCTTGGCCCCTTGTTTCCCGGGCCTGGACCCACCCGTCATTGCGCTCCCCACGCTCATGGTCTCCGCGTCCTCCCATGCAGAATTATTTGTGGTCGTTATAATGAATCAATTGGAACCAATTGGAATGGTCATAATAAATCAATTGGAACTGACACGTGACAGCACGGGTGACCCACCCGTCATTGCGCTCCCCACGCTCATGGTCTCCGCGTCCTCCCCCGCGCCCTCCCCCACGTGGGACGGCTCCATGCCCAGCGCCCGCCGCATGGCCCGCCGTACGGAGGCGGCGTGCGAGCTGTCGTACGCCCTCTTATCCTGTACGGCATCAGTCATATGGTACCGTAGGGTATAATGTGTTGTGAGTAGTTGGAAGGTGCTTGGGGGAAGTGGGGTGAGGGAGCTGTCGTACACCTGCTCGTTCCTTTCGTACAACAGAGAAGGACAGTTACGGTCATCCGGTACTGTACAGCGCTTGCGTTCGTACGAGTCAGGCGTGGGGCGGGAGGCAGCAAAGGAGGCACATGGGCCGTGCGACAGAAGGCTTGCCGTACAATGTAAGCCAGTACGTACCTCCAGGGTCTGTACGGCGTGCTGCCCCACGTGTACGGCACCGGGGTCGTCAGGCATGTGGATGTCGGGGTGAGCCAGGCGGGGCGTCACCTGAGGGGTGCGATGGAGGCGGGGACGAGGCACGGGGAAGGGTAAGGGCAGGGTTACCGGTATTGAGGAAGACTGGCAAGACCCCAACCGGCAGAAGAGCCCTTCCCCTGAGCCTTCCGCTTAAGCAATGTGCTCCAGCCTGATGGTGCTGTACACGTCCTTGCGCAGCAGGTGTATTAACACACACACGACGGCACTTGCACGTCAACTCGGACAGACTCAGCCATCGACAGCAACAGTACACGGATACACACACCTGGCACGTTTTGGAGGTGGTGTTTGACACATCCGTGCCCAGAAGGTGCTCGGGCGGCACGAACGAATCTCCTAACACACAGCAGCAAGTTAATACACACACCTGGCACATCTTGCTGCTGGTGTTGTACACGTCCGTGTCCAGCAGGTGCTTGGGCAGCGCGCTCTCATCGCCCTTGGGCCGCCGCCGCGCGCGCGGCCGCCGCCCGCCGCCGCCGGGCTGTACGGCAGATGGCGGCGGCGGGCCGTCGCCGTGGTAGCCACGTGGCGGGGGGAAGTCCTCCAGGGGGGGAGGCAGGGGCTCAAAGTCCTCCGCCATCATTTCCTCCATGTCCTGCGCCGTAAGGGCAACAGTGTACATGGCATGTCACATACACACCATTCACTATCATCATATTATATAGTACGATGCCATGCTTTTAGGGCGGCGACGGGGGCCAAAGTCCTCTGCCATCATCTCTTCTGTGTCCTGCGCGGTTGGCGCAAGGGTACAAGTGTCATGCTAAGAACGCAAACGACGTGTTACGGCTGACTAACAAGCGGGTTTGGATGCTGACTGGCGGTCAGCTTAACTCCCCATTACTTCTCCCACGGGCATCTTGTGTTACAATCCAGGTGGTGTGGCCACACGATCCTTACTGGTCCCGACCACACCTATCGAGAATTCGCACCGTGTAGCGTTGCGTCGCTGCTGCACGTGGCTTGCAGATTGGGATTTAGTGGTGGTTGTCAAAAGCAATGCCCCATGCACCATGCAAAGCCCGGTGCACGCAACCCCTTGAAACGTAAAGGCTTACCTCGTCCAGGTACTCGAGCAGATCCCCATCCAACGTGCGATAAATTGCAACATGAATAAGTGTCAAACACAAGCAGTGATGACCCACAAACGATGTTTACCTCGTTCAGGTACTCGAGCAGGTCCCCGTTGACGGGGCCGTGTGCGAAAGGCAGAGCCATGGCGGCGGAGGGGGTGGAGCCGGGCGGTGCGGGGGAGGGCGAGGCGGCGGACGGCGAGACAGGGCGGCCGTCCGTGGAGCCGTTCATGAGGGGCCTGCGAGGTGAAGTTCAGGTATTGGTAAAGTCATAATATCGCCCATCATTCATGTTGTCGATCTGTGAGGGAAGTGCGGGAGCAGCCGACGAGGCGCATGTGAGGGTGTGTAACAACAGTCATTGTGTGGTTCCCTCCGCCGCCGTCATGCAGGCCGTCCTCACCTGAGCCGTACCCACTGCTCGTACAGGTCGGCGTGGCGGCAGGCGTCCATGATGCGCAGTACGGCAGCCCACGCGTCAACCGCCACAAACGTTACGGGGCCCAGCCGCGGCCGCAGACCCATGGGTCCGGGCGTCATCCGACCCGCGGGTCCCGGGGTCGACCGACCCGTGGGTCCGGTTGTCGACGGACTCGTGGGTCCAGCCACGTGGCCGGCGGCAGAGCTGCCGGCGGCGGGGCTGCCCCCGGCGCTGGCGGCTGACCCATGGGTCGGTGACCCGGAGGTGCCTGGCGGCGGCGCTAGTGGGTCTGGGAAGGCACCGCCGTGGGGTGGGGGTGCGAGCGGGTCTGGGGAGGGAGATGACCAGGCATTGAGGGCTGGGGAGGAGGAGGCGGAGGCAGTTTGGGAGGTGGGATCGGCGCCGGCTGCGGCTGCGGTGCGGGGTGTGACGGAGGCGGGGCGCGGGGGAAGATGGCTTGGGAGGTGGTTGGGGTGCTGCGGCTCCAACGGCCAGCGGTTGGCGTCTGTGATCTGCAGCGTGTCGTACAGGTAAGAGGCGTGCGCCACGGTGACCTGGGGGACGGTTGGTTGGCGGTTTGGCAGGGTGTGGTTAGTACAGGGCAAGGCCGAGGTGTGAGCGTGGGAAGGGCTTAGGGGCGCATGTGTGATTGTGTGTGGTTACGGGAGCCGAAAGAGCTGTGGACGTTGCTTTGGATGGCCTGTCACGACAGGTTGGTGCTGGAGGGCTCCTGAGAGCCGGCTGATCCTAGCAGTGCACGGAATGGTCTGGACAGCCACCAAGCATCGACCGTTATCACTCTCGGCTCCGCTCCAGGCTCTATGAAAGCTCGCCGCATATCGACAAGTGCGTGCAGAGAAAAGCCATCTGGTTGGTCACCTGCTATTTATGTGATGTTACAGGTTGCATAGCACTCGACCAGATTAGACTGGCTGCCTACCAAGCCCCCACTGGCCCACCCGTCTTCCCGCCCACCTGCAGCCAGGCGTCTATCTCGGCGCTCCGCCTGCCCAGCCGCGCCATGGTGGGCAGCAGCAGCAGCTTGGCGTCCAGCCTGCGTGCGGATGTGTGTGTCAGGTGTGTATTAAGATGTAGCATAATAGTTAGCACTTAGCAGTCGATGAGCAGGCACACCGACGTGTGCAGCTTCCACCTAATGCATGCGACGTAAGCGTCGCAAGGCAAGCAGGGACCGCCGCACCTGTGACACAAACACGGCACCACGCACGTACGCACAGACCACATGCTATGCACGTACACCTCGCCCTGAGGTGAGGCCAAGCAGTCCCCCTGCTGTGTCGTACTGTCGTACTTGCCTGTCGTACTCCAGGGTGGCGGCGTGCTGCAGGTGGTAGTGCAGGGTGTGCAGCGCGGCGCTGCCCGTGTTCATGTCTGCGGGTGGGGTAACGGGACAGACCAGGGCAGGGGGCGGGACGATGGGGTGAGGACTGAGGAGGTAAATGGGTAAGGTGTCTGCATGTGGTGCTGGGGACGGATAAGGGTAGGGATTGAGTAATAAGGCAGACGGGTTAGGGGTCTGCACGTGAGGCGGGGCCCAAGGGAGGGGGCGGGAGGATTGGGGAGCAACAAACAAGGGGGACGGAGTGCACCGGGACGCTTTGACAACAATGCAACCGCGTCCCTTCCTGCGCGTGCAAGAACTCATGGTACAACATGTGGGGTGATGCACGGGCCCCCGCTGCGCACCTTGTTCGTTGACGGTTGCCATGAGCGACATTGCCGTACTCATGTGCTGGGCGTACAGCCGCGGCACGTCGTCCCACTGCTCCAGCACCAGCGGCATGGGCGTGAAGGGGCGCGACAGCAGCAGCTCGTCCTCGCCCGCCTGCATGACAAGGATGTGTGTGTATTAGCTGTGGGTTAACCTTGCAGGCGTGTTATTGTGCACCGCCAGAGGTGTGGGCGTGAAGGGGCGCGACAGCAGCAGCTCGTCCTCGCCCGCCTGCAGGAGGTGAACCGTGTGTATTAGCTGGGTGTGGGTTAAGTGTGCGCTCGTGTTGGTGTGCACCGCCAGAGGTGTGGGCGTGAAGGGGCGCGACAGCAGCAGCTCGTCCTCGCCCGCCTGCAGGAGGTGAACCGTGTGTATTAGCTGGGTGTGGGTTAAGTGTGCGCTCGTGTCGGTGTGCACCGCCAGAGGTGTGGGCGTGAAGGGGCGCGACAGCAGCAGCTCGTCATTACCATGATGCGTGCGTTGCGATGCATTCGTGAGCGACAGCAGCACAACAAGGGCCAGAACCTGTGATTCAGGGGAGGGATGCTTGGAGCCTAGCCTTTGAAACATCGACCACCTGCACTTTTTTACATTTTACACTTTACATTTTATATTTTTACATTTACAAGGCAAGTATATGTACCAGGGAAGGATATACTGAAGGCGAACACCGCCCACCTGGATGACGGCCGCCGAGTCCGTGGGGGGCGGGCCGCAGGGCCCTGCCTCCGCCGCCATCGCCGACGCCAGGTCCGCGGCGCGAATCTGCATCCATGATACAGGTAAAAGCCGCAAGGTAACCGCCTTCGCCACACTGTGTACATAAGACCGTACAGCATCTCGGTTCAGACTGTGCCACATGTTTGTGCAACCAGTGATAAGTAAGCAGGCTGCACACAAGAGCCCCTCTCGTTGCATTGCATCCTTTGCGAGCGAGGATCTGTGTCCAATCCTGCAAATCCAACCACCTGCGCCCCCTCCCTGACCCGTGGGCCCACCCGGTGATTGAGGTGCGAACGGACATGCCACGTGCCCAAAGGAGTGCGCCAAAAGGAGGTACATGCGAGCTGGCTGTCCAGTGTTGGTACCCACCCGGTGAAGGGGGTGCGAGAAGGGCACCCCGTAGGTCCGCCACCGGGACTTGGGCGCCAGCAGGGACTCCCCTGTCGCGTGGGCGCGGCTGTGCTGGGCGAGCAGGGGAGACCCCGACCCATGGGTCACCGACCCCACGCCCCCAAGCACCGAAACCGGCCTGCCGCCAGGCGGCGCCGTACTGGGCCGCGCGACAAGGCCCAGGCTGCTGCCTGCCCTCATGGGGTGCATCTGCTTGGCGGAGGAGGCCGGGCGGAGGGAGGCGGGACCGGGGGAGGGTGGGCGGAGGGAAGAGGGACCGGGTGAGGCTGGGCGGCGGGCGGGGGAGGGAGGGCGGAGGGAGGAGGGTCCGGGGGAGGCGGGGCGGAGGGGGGAGGAGGGCGCGAGGGCGGGGCTGCCGCCGGT
>VFQN01005054.1_pt1 | contig 16643 bp, 21 predicted proteins | sample 3512371 | NCBI WGS metagenome assembly VFQN01 (sample SAMN10412370, study PRJNA504923) | tailings metagenome | isolation source: Replicate 2 from Balatoc abandoned mine | place: Philippines: Itogon, Benguet | collected 2017-08-28 | reverse complement strand
TCTAACCTCGCCCTTTCGGACGAGCGTGCCGAGGCGGTCGCGGCTGCCCTCACTGAGGTGTTCGAGGTCCCGGCGGAGAACCTCACCACCCAGGGCTATGGCGAGCAGTATCTGAAGATCGATACGCAGGCGGCCGAGCGCGAAAACCGTCGCGTCGCGATCCGCCGCATCACCCCGCTTGTCGCTCCGGTGGCGAGCGCGCAATAACCGATCCCTGCCCCGTCCCTGAAATGGGACAGGCACCTGCCCGGCCGGTATCTCCACCGGCCGGGCTTTTCTTTGGGTCCGTCCGCTGAACCAGGCGACCAGCCCGGACGAAGGTCGTGTCCCGGTGCCCTTCTGTCCTCATGCGGCATGAGCTAGCCTGCCGCTGGGAGGAAAGACATCATGAAGCCGACAACCGGCGCCACGCCGCTCGCCGCGCTCGACGCCATCGTCTTCGACACCGAGACGACCGGGCTGGACACACGCACTGCCCGTATCATCGAGATCGGCGCTATCCGCCCTCGGACATTCGACACCCATGCGACGCTGGTCGATCCGGGCGAACCCATCCCCGCCTCTTCCAGCGCCGTGCATGGCATCACGGCGGAAACGGTACGAGGCGCGCCGCGATTTGCCGAGGCCTGGAACGACTTCGCTTCCTTCGCCGGCAACCGGGTGCTGATCGGCTATTCGGTCGGCTACGACCTCGCAATCCTCGAGAAGGAAGCGGGCCGGGCCGGGCTCGCCTGGAAGAAACCGCGCTCGCTCTGCCTGCGGCTGCTCTCTGTGCTCGCCAATCCATCCCTGCCCGACTACTCGCTCGACATGATCGCGGCTTGGCTTGGTGTGACGATCGAGGACCGGCACCGCGCACTCGGCGATGCGAAGGTGGCGGCGGCGATCTTCTCGGCGCTTCTGCCGTCGCTGGCAGCGCGCAGCATCCGCACGCTCGCCGAAGCCGAGCGCGCTTGCCTTTCGTTGACCAACGAACTCGAAACGCACCATCGCGCCGGGTGGTCGGAGCCGGTCAGCAGTCCCGCGGAGGACCGCGCGGTCCTCCGCGGGGTCGATCCTTATGCCTACCGGCACCGGATAGCCGACATCATGGCCTCGCCGCCGGTCGTGGTCGCACAGGCAAGCACGCTTGCACAGGCGGTCGCGATCATGACCGAGCGGCGCATTAGTTCGGTGTTCGTGGCCCCCGACCCGATCGCCGGCCTCGACATCTCCGCCTATGGCATCCTCACCGAGCGCGACGTGATGCGCCGCATCGCCCGGGACGGCGCGGCGGCGCTCGGCCAGTCGGTCGGCGACATTGCGACTCGTCCCCTTGTCTCGATCCGCGAGGCCGCCTTCGTCTACCGTGCGATCGGGCGCATGGCGCGGCTAAGGATCCGCCATCTCGCCGTGCGCACAGACGACGGCCGGCTTTCCGGCATCGTGTCGGCCCGCGATCTGCTCAGGCTGCGTGGCGGCGCCGCGGTCAATCTCGACGACGCGATCGAGGAGGCCGGCACCGCTCACCAGCTCGCTGCCGCCTGGGCGATGCTGCCCGCAGTCGCCGAGGCACTCATCGATGAGGAGATCGACGCGCGCCAGATCGCCGGCGTCGTGAGCGAGGAACTACGAGCTATGACGCGCCGCGCGGCGACACTTGCCGAAGCGACGATGGCCGCGGAAGGCTACGGTCTGGCGCCCTGCCCCTACGCCATCCTCGTACTCGGCTCGGGAGGGCGCGGCGAAAGCCTTCTCGCCGCCGATCAGGACAACGCAATCGTCTTCGAGGACGGCGCTCCCGGCGGAACGGAGGACCTGTGGTTCGCGGAGTTGGGCGCCCGCATGGCCGCCGTTCTCGATCAGGCGGGCATTCCGCTCTGCAAGGGCGGCGTTATGGCGAAGAATCCGCAATGGCGCGGCTCTGTCGCGACATGGCGCGAGCGTATCGCCGACTGGGTGTCGCGGTCACGCCCCGAGGATCTTCTCAATGTCGACATCTTTTTCGATCTGCGGTCGGTCGCGGGCGACGTCGCGCTTGCCGAGCATCTTCTCGGCTTCGCCTATGCCGAGGGCCATCAGGCGTCGGCTTTCGCGAAGCTGCTGGCCGAGCAGTTGGATGCGCTCGGCTCTCCCTTCGGCTTCCTGGGCAATCTGCAGGCGGAGGAAGGCCGCATCGACCTGAAGAAGGTCGGCCTGTTCCCCATCGTCTCGGCCGCTCGCACACTTTCCATCCGTCACGACGTGCGCGCTCGCAGCACGCGCGAACGCCTGCAGGGATTGATCGACACGGGCGTCGGCGCTGAGGCGGATCTGCGCGCGCTTATCGACGCCCATTCGCTGATTCTGAGGCTGATGCTCACGCAGCAGAGCCGCGATCTTCACGCGGGCATCCAGGTCTCCAACAGGGTGGAACTCGCGCGCCTATCGCGCGACGACGCATCGGCCCTGAAGACGGCGCTGCGACGCATCCAGACCGTGCCCGCGATGGTGCGCGACCTGATGTTCTCGGCCTGACATTTGACGCGGCAGTCGTCTACTATACCATCTATTGGTATAGAGGAGCCGAAAATGCCCAAGAACACCTCGATCTCGCTCGGCGAGCCCTATCTCGAATTCATCGACCGGCAGATCGCCAAGGGCCGCTTCGCCACCGCCAGCGAAGCCGTCCGTGCCGGCCTGAGGCTCCTCGAGGAGCAGGAAATCGCGCTGGAAAAGCTGCGCGTGCCATCGACGAAGGGAACGCCTCACCTGACGTTCCCGACTTCGATGCCTTCGTCTCGCGGATGAAGGGCAAATGACCCTATCTCTTCGGATCTCGGCGCAGGCAGAGCGCGATCTGGAGTAGATCTGGGTCTATTCGGTCGAGAACTGGGGCGAGGAGCAGGCCGTTCAATACGTCGGCCACGTGCGCGCCGCCCTCGAATTGCTGCGGACCAATCCCGGACTTGCCCGACCTGGGCTCCGGAAGTTCACGGTTGGATCGCACACGCTGTTTGTGCGCTTGGGCGACAGGTTCCTTCGGCGGGGTCGCGTTCTTCACGGCCGGATGGACGCAGGCCGTCACGTCTGACCTACCCCAGCGCCATCATCACCTTCGTCGGGCTCTTCGCGAACGCCTCGTCTGGCACGAAGAAATCTCCCGCCAGCGGCCCCTTTGCGCCCGGCGCATAGACGGAGAAATCGGTCACTCCCTCCTCCCTCAGCACCAGTTCGTCGATGAAGAAGTTGGCAGTGCAATCGCGCGAGGGCCTGGTCAGGATCGCATGCGCCGCATCCGCCATGATCGTCGGCAGCCGGCTCATCGAGGCCACCGCCTCGCCGCCGAGCATGTTGCGCACCGCCGCCGTGTCGATCGCGGTCAGCGGCCACAGCGAATTCACTGCGATGCCGTCCTTCGCGAATTCCGCGCTCATGCCCAGCGTGCACATCGACATGCCGAACTTCGCCATCGTGTAGGCGACGTGGTTCTTGAACCACTTCGCCGCCATGTCGAGCGGCGGCGACAGGTTCAGGATGTGCGGATTCTGCGCCTTCTTCAGATAAGGGATGCAGGTCTTGGAAACGAGGAACGTGCCGCGCGCATTGATCCCGTTCATCAGGTCGTAGCGCTTCATGTCGGTCTCGAGCGTGCCGGTGAGCTGGATCGCGCTCGCATTGTTGATGCAGATGTCGATCCCGCCGAACCGCTCGACCGTCTTCTCCACCGCTGCGACCACCTGCGTCTCCTCGCGGATGTCGCACAGCACCGGCAGCGCCTTGCCGCCCGCGGCCTCGATTTCCTCTGCCGCCGTGTAGATCGTGCCGGGCAGCTTCGGATGCGGTTCCGCGGTCTTTGCCGCGATCGTGACGTTCGCGCCGTCCTGCGCCGCCCGCAGCGCGATGGCGAGCCCGATCCCCCGCGACCCGCCAGAAATGAAAATCGTCTTGCCTTTCAGCGACATGCCGCCCTCCCCCGATTCTGTTCGCGAACGCCCTGATTCAATGCATCAAGCCGGCTCAGCCGCCATATTGCGCGTCCGTCACCGGCTCCAGCCAGTCGACATGCGCGCCGTCCAGCGCCTCATGAATCGCGATATGCGCCATCCGCGTCGTCGACCCGGCCCCATGCCAGTGCTTTTCGCCTGGCGGAATCCACACCGTGTCGCCGGCCTTGATCTCCCAAACCGGCTCGCCCCACACCTGCGCCCGTCCAGCGCCCGACACGATATGCAGCGTCTGCCCGAGCGGATGCGTGTGCCAGTTGGTCCGCGCGCCCGGCTCGAAGGTCACCATCGCGGCCCGCACCCGCGCAGGCTCCGGCGCCTCGACGATCGGCTCCTGCCAGACGGTGCCGGTGAAATACTCCGCCGGCGGCCTCTTTGACGCGGCGGCGCCGCAAGGCGTGATTTTCATGACAATTTCCCTCTCAATCGAACAGCCGGTCGCCCTGCTGGTCGATAATCTGCTTGGCCTTCACGATCGCATGGTCCGCGGCCATCTCCTGCGACGGAAAACGGTCGGCGCGGATGAACCGGTGCTCGCGAACCTCGCCGTCGACCTCTTTCGAGATCATGCCGCAGGTTTGCCACTGGCCACTTTCCTGGAAGGGCGTGGCATGGATGACGTAGCCTTCATGATCGGTCACCCTGGCGGGTTTAGTCGGCGCGTCGGAGGTCCCTCCGCCGCCGAACAGCTTCTTCAGGAATGACATGAATTATGCTCCTCGCGGTCGATCCTGCCTTCAACATAGGGCGGTTCGACGACCGGCGCGAGGGGGCGCACGCGACCGCAGATGGAACGACGTGGGCTGGCTACTCACGCTCTCCCGACAGGCCCGGTTCGCCGCTCGTGGTCGTGTTGGTCACCGAGACTGGGTCGCTGGCAGGGAAACTGTCCTTCAGCCCGCGCTCCAGATCGTCGTTGTGATCCTTCGATGGCCGCTTGCGTGCCTGCTGTGCCTGTTCCTTCCGCAGCGATTCGACCGCGGGAGACTTCTCAATCTTTTTCATCTCGGCAGTCGTCATGACCATGATCTCCTTGTCGACAACGTAAACGGCGCCGAAGCCACGCGGGTTCCCGCCGACAGGTTGCCGTTACGTGAACTCCAGATGAATGCGTGGTTCGAAACCGGTTCAGGCTCGCTCCTCCATACCGTCATCACTGCTCGGCGAATGGTTCGCGAAGCAGCCAACCAAAGGAGGACTACCATGCTCAACAAGACCAAGACCCTTGCTCTCTCCGCTCTCATCGCGTTCTCGGCCATCGCGGCCGCTCCGTCGGCGGCCAATGCGGGCGACATCAAGATCGACGTTCATTTCGGCTCTGGCTTCGGCCCCGGCTTCGGCTTTGGCCCGGGTTACGGCTACGGCTACGGCTACAAGCACTGCAGCCCTGGCAAGGCGCTCTACAAGGCCAAGTCGATGGGCCTGAAGAAAGCCTACGTTGCCAAGGCAAACTGGAAGGGCGTGACCGTGAAGGGCAAGAAGTTCGGCCAGAAGAAGGTCGTCGCCTTCGGCAGCGCACCCAATTGCCCGGTCAAGTACTGGCAGTGATGCCCTGGCGGTAGTCGTCGGGCAGGACTGCCGCCAAGCCCCCGAGGCGCATGCGCCCGGGGGCTTTGCCGCGTCTTATGCCGAGGGAAGCGCCTATCGCTCCGTCAGTGCCAGCCTCGCGCCGAGCGCGACGAAAGCGGCCGCGAATGTGCGCCGCATCCAGGCCATCGCCGATGCACTGCCCAACACCTTGTCGCGCATCGCGGCCGCGAACAGGCCGTAGATCGCGAAGATGACGAAGGTCGCGGCCATGAACACCCCCGACAGTTCGAGCATCCGGGCCAGCACATGCGGCTCGTCCGTTGCGATGAACTGCGGCAGGAAGGCGACGAAGAAGATCGACAGTTTTGGATTGAGCAGGTTGAGCAGGATACCATCGACGATGATCTGCCCTGCGCTGCGCGCATCCGCCTTCGGATCGATGCGCATCGCGCCGCGTTCCTTAAGCGTTGCCCAGGCCATGTAGAGCAGATAGGCGACGCCCGCATATTTGACGAGTTCGAACAACAGCGCCGAGGTATGCAGCAGGGCTGCGACGCCCGACAGCGCCGCGACAAGGTGCGGCACGATGCCCAACGTACAGGCGAACGCCGCCCACACGCTCGTTCGCGCCCCGCGTGTCAGGCCAGCAGCGATGGTGTAGACGGCTCCGGTTCCGGGCGACGCGACGATGATCAGCGTCGTCAGCAGGAATTCGATGCTCATGCGGTGGAGTCCTCGCCGTCGTTGACCGGTGTCAGCCCGAGGGCCGCAAGGGATACGCGGATCGACGGCACGCGAACCGCCTCCAGCTCCGTCTCCGGCCCGAACTCCGCGACGTCGCGGTATCCCGCCACGCCCAGCGCGCGGTGCACCCGCGTCACCAGCGTGTTGGCGTTGATCACCCAGACCTCGGGAATACCATAGGCCGCATAGGTCGAGATCTTGCGGCCAAGGTCGTAGCGCAGGCTGGTGTCGGCCACTTCGATGGCGAGCAGCACGTCGTAGCCGCGCATGTCGCCTGGCGAGATAGTGCGCGGGAAGACACAGAAATCGGGCTCGACGAAGCTGATCTCGTCCAGCCGCAGCGTCGTCTCCTGTGCGATCCGCAGATCATCCGGCTTGATACGCTGCAGATGCTCGTTGAGATCGATCTTCACCATCTCATGGCGCGCGCCCTTGGGCGACATCGGCACCACCTCCCCGCCGATCAGCTCAAAACGCTCATCTTCGTCGATGATACCGGCTTTGACCATCGCCTCGATTTCGGCGACGGTCCAAGGCCTGCGGCGCATGCCTTCGGCCGCCTGCGTGGTGGCGGGCCATGGCAGATCAAGCTTGAAACGCTCGTTCATGGCCCAAACCTAGCAGAGAAGCCGTCCCTGCGCCATCAGGAGGGCAGCGCCCCGCCGGCGTACTGCGCCGCGAACTCCGCGCTCGGCGGGATCGGCTTGATGACGTCGATCAGCACGCCGTTCGGGTCGCGCGTGATGAAATGACGCTGCCCGAACGGTTCGTCGCGCAGCGAGCGCAGGATCGGAAGGCCCGCCGCGACCACGCGCTCGTAGACCGCGTCGGGATCCCTGACTTCGAAATTGATCAGCAGGCCGGATGCTTTGCCCCGGCCCTCCGGCGGCACGGTCTCATGGTCGCCCGCGACGATACCGAGGTTCACGCGCCTGTCGCGGGCCGATTGCAGGTGCACATACCAGGCGCTCTCGAACAACGGTCGGAACTCGAAATGCTCGATATAGAAGGCGGCCGTGCCGGCCACGTCGTCCGTCATCAACACGGGATAATAGCTCGTCGTCTTCATCGCTCTTCCCTTTCCCAATCAATATACATACAATCTGTATGTGGATTTCAATTAACATACAGGCTGCACGTATGCAACAAGGGAACTCACGTCGCTCCAATGCCGAACGCAGCGAGACGATGCGTGCGATGCTGATCGAGGCGGCCCGCAGGCTCTTCACGGAAAAAGGCTACGCCGCCACCGGAACGCCGGAACTTGTCGGGGCGGCGGGGGTGACGCGCGGCGCGCTCTATCATCACTTCGCCGACAAGCAGGCACTGTTCGCCGCCGTCGTGGAAACCGAGAGCGCCGCCGTGGCGGCGGAGATCGACGGCGCCGCGCCGGCCTCACTCCATCCGGTCTCGGCCTTGGTCGAAGGCTCCATGGCCTATCTGCGGGCCATGCGTGCGCCCGGCCGCACGCGCCTGCTTTTGCTGGATGGGCCAGCGGTGCTCGGACGCAAGGCCATGGACGAGATCGATGCACGCCACGGCAACCGGACGCTGCGCGAAGGCCTCGCCGCCGCCATGCGCGCAGGCGCCGTCCGCAGGCTGCCGCTCGGCCCCCTCACCTCGATGCTGGGGGCGATGCTGGACCGCGCCGCGCTGGATCGCGAGAACGGCGTCGGCGAAGCGGAAGCAAGACAGGTCGTCGAGGCGCTGTTTGCCGGCCTCGCCCCCTGACCGGAGCCTTACGGCACGTCGTCGTCCGCCGCGATCCCGCCCTCGCTTTCGAGAACCGACAGCCGCCTCGTCTCGGAACGGGTGAACTTCAGGCGCACGCCGGCACCGCCGCCGTTCTCGGGAATGAACACCGCACCGGCCGCTTCGAGCGCGGCCTGCAGCCCTGCCTTCTGTCGCGAGTCCAGCTCTCCCAGGCCCCGCTCGAAGGCGCGGATCGCCTCCGCGTCGAGCCCGCACTGGGTGGCAAGCTGCTCGCGGGTCAGTTCGACGAGGGCGCGCGCGGCGCGCGACAAAGGTCCGGTGAGCATCATCCTGCCTCCTGCGATATCGACACAGTGAGACATATGGCGGCCGGCATGAAAAGCCCCCTGATGCTCAGGCCGACAGGTGCAGCACGATCTGCCGATTGTGCGGCTGGTCGCGATGCTCGAACAGATAGATGCCCTGCCACGTGCCGAGCGCCAGCCGCCCCTCGGTGACGGGGATGGAGATCGACACCGCCGTCAGCGTGGCCTTGATGTGCGCCGGCATGTCGTCCGGCCCTTCGGTCGTATGGACGATCCAGCGCATCGAGGGATCGTCCGACGGCGGCACGAGGCGACGGAAGAACGCGTCGAGGTCGCGCCGCACGTCCGGGTCGGCATTCTCCTGGATCAGCAGGGAGCATGAAGTGTGGCGCACGAACAGCGTCAGCAATCCCGTCTCGACGCCCGCCTCGCGCACGAAGCCCGCGGCCTCGCGGGTGAACTCGTAGAGCCCCTGCCCGCTGGTCGCGATGGAGATCATCCGCTGCCTCATGACAGGCGCCGCACCGGCTGCCGCAGGATGGTGCGCAGCTTTTCCGGCGCCGTCTTGCGCGGGTCGCCGAGATAGATCTCGTGGTGGTGTCCGGTCTCCTTCAGGCCGTGCTGCGGCAGGTATTCCCCGTGCAGCTTCGCCAGCACCGGCCCCTCGTCGTCATAGGAGCCTATATGCATGGTCTGGACGCACAGTCCCTCCTCAAGTCGTTCGAGCCGCAGGCTTGCCGGCCGCGGGCCAAGCTTGGCGCTTGCCTTGGCGACGGCCGCGTCGACCATCTCTTGGCCGATCCAGTCCGGCTGCAGGATCATCATCGTCCAGGACCACTTGTCCTTCTCCCGCGACAGGAAGGTCGACATGTCCTCGGCCCACCACAGTCCCTCCAGCGGCATGACGGCGTAGTCGCGGCCGAGATCCTTCTTCGAGGCGAACTTGAGCGGATAGCTGACCGAATAGAGCCATTCGACCGCCGCTTTGTACGACGCGCCGGTGTTGGGATCGCCCGCGCCGTCGATCATCAGATAGGACAGCGGCGGCACGTCGACCTCGACGAAGCGGCCGGCCGGCGGCGCATAGAGCGCCTTCATGCTTTTCTTGAAATCGATCTTGTCGGCCATCCGCTCCACCGCGCAACGTCGCGGCCTGTACTGCCACGCGGCCACTGCGCCGACAAGCATGGGGAGGATCGCGACCGCCGGCCCATGCCCCTGGGCCGACGGTCAGGTTGCCATCTCCCTACATGATAACGCCGGGCAGCCAGGTCACGAGACCGGGCAGGAATACGATCGCCAGCACGACGACCAGCATGATCGCCACGAACGGCCAGATGTCGACCTTGAACACCGAGAGCTTCGCGATGTCCGCCGCGATGAACAGCTGCAGCCCGACCGGCGGCGTGATCGTGCCGATCAGGAGCGTGATGATGACGATGATCGCGAACTGCAGCTGGTCGATGCCGAACTGCTGCACGAGCGGCATGAACACCGGCACGAAGATCAGCATGGCCGCGGTGCCTTCCACGAACAGCCCGACGAGCATGAAGATGATGATCACCACCAGCAGGAAGGCGGTCGGCCCTTCCACCAATCCTGTCATCATGTCCTGCACCATGAAGCCGAAGCCCGACATGGTGAGGGCGAAGCCAAACACGGAACCCGCACCGATGATGTAGACCGGGACCGCCGTCGCCTCGACCGTCTCGGCCAGCAGCGGCATGATGTCCTTCACCTTCAGCTCGCGATAGACGAAGAAACCGAGCAACAGTCCATAGACACAGGCGATCACGCCTGCCTCGGTTGGTGTGGTCGCGCCGGTGAATATGCCTCCGAGGATGATGACGGGCGCAAGCAGCGCCGGGAATGCGGTCCAGATCGGCCGCCAGCGTTCCTTCCAGGGCATGTAGGGCTGGCGCGGATAGCCGCGGCGCGCCGACAGGAACGTCACCATCGCCATAAGGGCGAGCCCGACCAACAATCCTGGGATGATGCCCGCCAGGAACAGCGCGCCAACCGAAATGTTGGTGACGGAACCGTAGATCACCATCGTGATCGATGGTGGAATGATCGCGCCGATCGTGGCGGAGGCCGAGTTCACGCCCGCAGCGAAGCTGGCGTCATAGCCTTCCTTCTTCATGTGCGGGATGAGGATGCGCCCCTGCGAGGCGGCATCCGCCGTCGCGGATCCGGACATTCCGGCGAAGAAGATCGAAGCCAGCACGTCCACCTGCGCCGTACCGCCGCGGAAATGCCCGACAAAGCAACGAGCGACCTCAAGAAGTCGGTCAGTCAGGCCGCCGCGGTTCATGATCACCGCCGCGAAGATGAAGAAGGGCACCGCGAGCAGTGTGTAGGAATTGATGCCGGAGAGCACGCGCTCCGCCATGATGGTCATGGGCAGGCCGTTGACCAGCAGCGAGAGAACCGCCGAGACGATCATCGCCGACGCCACGGACGCGCCGAGGACCAGGAACAGGATGAATGAAGCGAGGAGGACAAGCAGTTCCACAGCCGTTATGCCCCCCGCCTGCGTTTCCAGCGCGCGATGCCGCGCAGCACGTAGAAGAGCGCGAATGCCGACCCGACGGGCACCGCCAGGTAGAAGATGACCTGCGGCACTTCAGGCATCGTGTAGAATTTCGCGTTGCGATGCTTCCAGGCGACGAGGATGCCCGAATAGAGCAGCGCCGCTACGCCCGCGAGTTCGATCAGCCTGCGGATGAGGTCTGCGCCGCGCGCAACGCCCTTGCCGAACAGCGCCATGACCGCGTCGACGCGGATATGTGTATCGCGCGAAAACGCCGCCGCCGCGCCAAGGAACGTGATCCAGATGAACAGATAGCGGCCGACTTCCTCGACCCAGGTCTGGGGGGTGTTGAAGACATAGCGCAGCACGACCTGCGCGAAGGTGAGGCCGACGGTCGCCGCGACCAGCAGCGACGCGATCAGCGTCAGGAGCCGCAGGTCGGGGCTTTCACGCCCCGGCCCGCTCTCCTGCCCCGGCTGGTGTCCGGTCATTCGGCCGACTTGGCCATCTCGATGAACTTGTCGGCACCGGGATTGCGCTCGGCGATCTCGGCCTGGAGCGGCGCCATCGCGTCGCGCCATTCCTGCGGATTTGCAGGCTCGACGACCTTGATGCCGGCCGCCTCCAGCTTGCCATAGGCGGCATTCTCGGCCGGGATGTTGACCTCGAGATCGACATAGTCGCCGGTATCGACCGCAGCCTTCTTGATGATCTCCTGCTGCTCGGGCGACAGCGCGGCGAGCTTGGCCTTGTTCATCGCAAACAGCATCGAGCCGAACATGTGCTGCGTCTTCAGCAGCGAGCTCGTCACCTCGTTGAACTTCATGTCCAGCCCGGCCGCCGCCGACGTGTCGAGGCCTTCCGCCACGCCGGTCTGCATCGCGGTGTAGACCTCTCCCCATGTGACAGGCGTAGGCTTGGCCCCCATCAGCTCGAACATCCGGATCCACACGAAGTTCTCCGGCGAACGCATCCGCTTGCCCTGCATGCCTGCCAGCGTCGTCGGCGCCTCTCCCTTGAACATCAGGTCACGGAAGCCAAGATGGATGAAACCGAGCACTTCGACGTCGCTGTTGTCGCGAACGCCGGCGATCAGCCCCTGTCCGAACTCTCCCTTGTAGAGCTTGCGGGCATGTTCCCAGCTCTTGAAGATCAGCGGTGTGGAGGTCGCCGCCATCGGTGGGTACAGCTTGTCCAGGATCGGCGTCGAGGTGATCGAGACGTCGATCGCGCCCTGATTGACCAGGTCGAGCGCCTCGCGCTCCTGGCCGAGCTGCGCGGCCGGGAACACCTGGATGGTGATCTCGCCCTTGGAATACTCTTTCGCAAGTTCAGCAAACTTCTTCGCCGCGATGTCAACCTGCCCGCCCACCGCATGGTGGTGGGCGAGCCGGAGGGTCTCGGCGAGTGCCGCACTGCCAAAGGCACATATTGAACTCAGAGCGGCAATTGCGGCTGTAGCGAGGATTGAACGCAGTTTCATGACGTAGCTCCTAGTGTTCCCTTGTTATCGTGACCCCTCCCAAGGTCGCGTCAGTAATTGATCGTCTGCCCGATCACCGGCAGTTCCTCGGGAGCCAGCCCGAGCGTCAGCAACCGGTAACCGGTCTCGGTGACGAGCACGAGATCCTCCGTGTGGTAAGTCCCGGTCGCGTGCTTCACCATCGGCTCGATGTTGATCGCCATGCCGGCCTTGAGGGGCGTCTTGTCGCCGGGCCGCAGCATCGGGTTCTCGTGCAGCTCGACCCCGAAGCTGTGTCCGATATGCGGCATCGTGAACGGCAGGCCGTGCTTGGCGTAGAGATCCTTGCAGAGGAAGAAGAGGTCTTCGGCCAGCACGCCGGGCCTCACCGCTTCGATCGTCTCGCGTTGGATGCGGATGAGTTTCGCATAGACGTCCTTCTGCTCGTCGCTTGGCCGGCCCGCGGAATAGGTGCGCGCGAAATCGCTGGCAAAGGCGCCGTAGGTTCCGCCCACGTCGAAGCGGATGATGTCGCCTGGCCTCGGCAGCACGTCCGACTGCGCGGTCGTGTGCGGATGCTTGGTTCGCTCGCCGGACGCAAACGCCATGAACAGCGTGCCATCGGCGCCATAGTTGATGATGTTGTTGGCGATTTTCTGGGCCATGTCCGCCTCGGAATCGCCCTGGTTGCTGGCCTCCATCGCGTCGAGCACGGCCTTGTGCGTCTGCCGGGTGGCGGCTTCGATCAATGCGATCTCGCTCTCGCCCTTGATCACCCGAACCCCAGCGACAGCTTCGGTCGTGTTGACGAACTCGGCGTCCGGCAACGCGGCCGTGAGCGCCTCGTAGGCCGACACCGGCAGATAGTCGAGATCAATGCCGAGCTTTCCGCTGCCCAGGCCTTCCTTCTTCAGTTCGCGCGCCAGCACCTCCACCGGAATTTCGGCGAACTCGGTGTAGGTGCGCACGTCCGGAATCCAGCTTTCCGAGCGCGTCAGGCTCTCCTCGATCGAACAGACGATGTTGAAAGGTTCGCCCTTGGCGGGGAACACGGCATAGGCATGCCGGGGACGTATGAGCCGCACCGTCGAGATATAAGCGCCGGACGCATAGGCAAAATTCTCGGGGCTCATGGCGATCACGGCGTCGAGACCCTCGCGCGCCGGAAGCGCCTTGATGGCCTCGCTGTTGGGCATGAACTGCATGTCGAAAACACCTCTTCACGATTGCATGTCGGTTGAGGGGTTGCCTGAACGGGATCGCGTCGGGCAGTTCATTTCCCATCAACTTGCCAACAGATTGTCATCATTTTATCGTCACTTCAATCGCCTATTTTCCTCGCAACGATGATAATTTGGGCACAGATTCTTGATCCAGATTGCCCGGTCTTTCGCGTCGGTCTAATAAGGAATCAGAACAAAATGCAGAGGCAACGCCGTGAACAAACCGCTCGACGACAAAGAACTGGCACAACTCATCGACAGGCTGGCGCCTGTAATGACCCAGTTCGAACTGGCCATGATCGTCGCCCGCAACGCGCAGGAGCAATGGTCACTGCGCTGCGCCGCCGCCGCCGGCATGAAAGGCTATTCGACGATTGATCTTCTGGTCCTGCATATGATCGGCTACGGCTCGAAGCGGCTCGCCGACATCTGCTTCAGCCTCAACATCGAGGACACGCACATCGTATCCTACGCGCTGAAGAAGCTGCAGCGCGCCCAACTCGTCGAAAGCTCGCGCATCGGCAAGGACACCTTCTTCTTGCCGACCGACGAAGGGCGGAAATACATCGAGGGCTACAAGACCATGCGCAAGCGCTTCCTCATCCGCGCGCTGGCGAAATTCTCCGGCGGAGAACTGGAGCTCGAACAGCTCACCGACATGCTCCGCGTCATGTCCGGCCTCTACGAGCAGGCAGCCCGCAGCGCCGAGAATTCGATGGCGGTGTGACGCGCCACGGCCTGTCCGCGCCGCGCCTCCACCTTGACCGTCAGCCCGGCATCGCACCTGTGTAGATCGACGTCGGCCTGAGCAGCCGCCCCGTCCGCTGCTGTTCCAGCGCATGCGCCGTCCAGCCGGCGGTGCGGCCCACCGCGAAGATCGGCGTGAAGGCACGCCGGGGGATCTTCAGCGCGTCGAGCAGGATCGCGGTGTAGAACTCGACATTGGTGTCGAGCCTGCGGTCGGGTTTCGCCGCTTCCAGCGCCCGCCGCGCATAGGCCTCCACCTCGGCGGCGAAACCGAGGTCGGTGCCGCGCCCTCCCAGGCGCTCGACCGCGCGCTTCAGCACGTCGGCGCGCGGGTCGCGCACCTTGTAGATCCGGTGGCCGAAGCCCATCAGCCGCTCGCCGCGCGCCAACGCCTCGTCGATCCAGCCGGCAATGCGGTCCTGCGTCGCGATCGCGTCCAGCATGTCGAGCACCGGCTCAGGTGCGCCGCCATGCAGCGGTCCGGTCAGCGCGCAGTAGCCCGCGGTGACCGACATAAACAGGTTCGCCTGAGTCGACGCCACGACGCGCGCGGCGAAGGTCGAGGCATTCATGCCGTGGTCGGCCACGGTAACGAGATAGGCGTCGAGCGCCCTAGCCTCCTCCGCGCTGGCCGCCTCGCCGCGCATCATCCTGAGCAGGTCAGCGGCATGCCCGAGCGCCGGGTCCGGAGCCACAGCGGCCTTGCCCTCCGCCTGCCGCACAAGGGCCGCCGCGAACACCGGCATGGCGCCGACGATCGCCGTCTCCGGAGCAAGCCCCCCGACCGGCGCGATCGCCGCCACGGCCACGCGGAAGGCGTCGATCATTGGCAGGCCCGCGGTCGCAGGAAGGATCGCCTGCAAGCGCCGGAACGCCGCCACCTGGCCCTCGCCCAACCGCTGCCTCGCTTCCGCCGGGTCGATCTCGCGCGCCGTCGCGGCACCCCACAACCCCGCCGTCAGCCCCTCGAAATCCGTATGCTCCGCAAGCTCGCCGATCCGCATGCCCGCGACGATCAGTTCGCCCTTCTCGCCGTCGACATGCGACAGCGCCGTCACCGCGGCGGCGACGCCGTCGAGGCCGGCGGCCGGATTGGAATGGATCGTCATGGTCGTCTCTCCTGCTGCACTGCAAAAAGAGTAGGCCTCTTCCATCATTGATCAATCTTGATTAGCTTGATCAATATGAAAACTGGCTCTTCTCCCGCCTTCCTCACCGCCCGCGAGGCCGCCGCCGAGCTCTCGGTCTCGCTGGCCACCCTCTACGCCTATGTCAGCCGCGGCCTCGTCCGTTCGGAGTCGGTCGGCGATGGTCGCGCGCGGCGCTACAGGGCGGACGACATCCGCGCGCTGCGCCAGCGCCGCCGCACTTCGGGCGCGGTGCAGCCCTCCGCCGAGGCGGCGATCCCGGTGCTCGACACGACCGTGGCCACCATCACCGAGGCCGGCCCGATCTATCGCGGCGTGCCGGTGGTGGCGCTCGCCGAGGCCGCAACCGTCGAACAGGCCGCGACACTCCTCTGGAACGCTCGCCGCGCCGATCCCTTCGAGCCCACCAACATGCCGGTCGTAGACGCTCCGATGCAGGCGATTTTCGAAGCCGCCCGCGATGCCAAGCCGCTGCCACGCGCGATCGCGGTGCTGGCGCTTGCCAGCGACGCGGACCCGCGCGCCCACAACCGCTCGGCCGAGGGCCGCGCCGCGGCCGGCGCGCGGGTGATGCGGCTGGTCACCGCGGCGGTCCTCGCCGCCGCCCCCTCGCCCTTGCCGATCCATCGCCAGGTGGCGCGAGCCTGGGCGAAGGACCACCCTGCGGCGGAAGACCTTTTGCGCCGCGCGCTGGTGCTGCTCGCCGACCACGAGCTCAACGCCTCGACCTGGACCGCGCGCTGCGCGGCCTCCACCGGCCTCAACCTCTATGATGCCGCAATTGCCGGCCTCGCCGCGCTGAAAGGTCCGCGCCACGGCGGCGCTGGCCCGCTCGCCGCCCGAATGGTCGCCGAGCTCGGCGACGGCGACATCGCGGCGGCGATAACGGACCGCGTCGCACTCGGCGAGCCGATCCCCGGCTTCGGCCACACCGTCTATGTCGACGGCGATCCCCGCGCCGACGTACTCCTGCGCGCGCTCGCCGCTGCGGGCGCTGACCCGCGCCTGGCGGTCGAGCTGCCCCGCCTCGTCACCGAGGCGACAGGGCTCTACGCGAACATCGACTATGCGCTGGCCGTTCTGATGCGCACGCTGAACCTGCCCGTCGGCCACGAAACCGCGCTCTTCGCCATCGCCCGCACCTCCGGCTGGATGGCGCATGCGATCGAGCAACTCCAGTCCGGCCTGCTGATCCGCCCCCGCGCGCGCTATGTGGGGCCGGAGGCAGGGCGAACGAACAACATTTAAGGTTCAAAGACCCGCACAACCGTCG
>VFQN01005053.1_pt1 | contig 16643 bp, 5 predicted proteins | sample 3512371 | NCBI WGS metagenome assembly VFQN01 (sample SAMN10412370, study PRJNA504923) | tailings metagenome | isolation source: Replicate 2 from Balatoc abandoned mine | place: Philippines: Itogon, Benguet | collected 2017-08-28 | reverse complement strand
CACTTACTACTTAATAGTTAATGAAGAATAAAAACAATCTTATTCATTAATTAATTAATAGATTATTGTTATTGTTACTATTATTGTTATGATTGCCTACTATATTATTCAAACTTTCAACGAACATGACTGACTACCTTATCCACTACTACTGCATTCAATATCATATCAAATCCCTCTCTCCTTCCATCATATCGTACTATCTAGAGCCGTATGAGCAGGAGGAAAAGGAGAAGGTGAGATCAGATAGATGAGATGAAGTCAGGTCGTGCGTTTAAGAAAGAGAAAAAGAAACACAAAACCGAGAGAAATACAGCGATGACATCATACGTTCATCAATCAATCGATTCAATCAACAAAGAAGAAAGAAAAGGAAAAGAACGAAGAGTGAGCCAATGAACAAAGAAAAACAAAACGAATAAACAAAAGAAAAGAAAGAAGAAGTATTCGGACAATCAACGTCAGTCAGTCATTCATTCATGATAATTTCTTTGATTCATGAATGACATGATATCTGTTATGAAGTCGAAATACAACTGATAACTGCCTTTTCGATAGCCTAAAACTTGAAATAAAAAGGTTTTTATTTATAGAATTTAAAAGATTCTCATACGTCGATGGGGGTTGGGATGAGAGGAGAGAATCGCACGATTCTTTTATCTGGAGGGGTGTAGGTGGGTTTTCTGTTGAATAAGACGAAGAGTACTCATACACTAAAAGAAAAATCGAATAACACGTTGTTCGGATGTAACACGCTATAGTGCTTCACGATAATCAAACAAACAAATGCCAATACAGGAAGGAGGATACAAACTAACGAAGACAGAGAAGAAAACTGAAGAACCATCAATGAAATGAGCACTACAAGCAAGCTACAATCCACGTACACTACTATAAAATACTTCGTCAGAAGAGTGAGCGAGAAGCAGCTTTCTCAAGAACAAAACATCACAAGAACAGACTATTAATACCAATCAATGAAACATATGCGAGGAAGAGGAGGAGGGGATGATATCAATGAATTGTGGGAAGCAATAAGAATGAAGAGAAGAAGAATGTTCTCAATTACCAATAACAACAAGAATACCAACAACAATCATTTTAATAACGACTCCCTTTTATTGTTTACTCATGATACTTTAAGAAGAGAGAGTAATAATCAGATCGAAATAAGATCGAATCTTCTCTTCAATCATATGATTTGGATATTGAGTAATAAATCGTTGATAGATAGTTGAATCATCTAATGTGGTTAATTTTTGATATTTCCAATCAACATTATTCACTAATGGCGTCACTTCATCGTTTAATGCTAAGCAATCCATAAGCATATCTTTCTCTTTATCCGTTGTCGAGAAGAAAGCTATTGGTGCACCATTCGTTGCTCCTCGTGGAGTTGTTAAGTTTGAACCAGGAGTACGTGGAGGACCTGTAGTCATACGCTTCCGTCTTTCAATGGAACGAATCATTAATTCATAAACATTAATCGCAAGTTCTTTCTCTTCTTCATTCATACTAAATAATTCATTAATAATTGTCTTTAAAAGAAGAGAAATACCAAATTTATCTTTTTTCGTGAATTGATAAAAGCCTGAAGTTAATTCTTCTTCAGTTGCAATAAAGTCTAAATGTGTTGCAAGAACAATTAATTCCTCTTCTTCACGATATTGTGAGAAGATTCCAATACCAGTACCACCACGTGTAACTGATTGTAAATGACGCTGATTCATTTCACCAGCGTAATTAACAATCTTTGTTAGTAATGGATATTTTAAATGTCCTTTACTTCCATCAGTATTAGAAATTGCACGAATACGATCACATGGTAGATATCCATCACTATCAACCAGGATTAATACATCAGGATGTTTATAAATCATTTTCAAAATTAAATCAATAAATCTTTCGACATGTTTATGTTCAATTAATTTATTCACATAAAGCAAATTATTAATGAAAACATTCTTTTCAACTAATAAACTTGCAATTGGTGCTAAAGCAGGATAATCTAATAGAATTTGCTCAAAGATTGACAAGGTCTTATTCTCTAATGGTTGAAAACGATGAAGAGATGGTGTACTTAAATAATGAATCACTTTTTTCACAATATCAATCTTATTACGAGCTTCTTGAATGAGAGCAAACCCACTGGCTGCATTAGCAGCAGAGATGGGAGGGTTCATTAAATTGGAACATGACATAAGAATCTTTAATAATCTTTCTTTTAAGTCAGAGTTTTCTTTTAATTCATCTTCTTTCATTTCATCAATATTTGATATAGTACGACCAAGTGACTTATTCACCATAATTACACGTTCATAATCATCATAGGACACCGCGTTATCAATGGAATCTCGGCGATCGAGAGACTCTACACGTGCAATCCCTTCAAAACCTTTTCCACTTGGACGCTTTGGTGAATTCGCGAAAAACATTGGCTTATTCGGGGATGGTGCATCATCGAGTTCGTAATGAATCAAGATTGATTCCTCGTAATCCTTTTCCTTCGAAGTCATTGGACGTTTAGCAAGTGGATTGACCATCTCCATTACTTGATCACCGCTAGCGTCTTTCATAATACTCATGCGAACCGGAGAACGATTTGAACGTTTTGATGCGTCAGAACCAGCAGTATCATTACTTCCGATTGTCAAACCTCCAGACAAAGGTGGCGTATTATAAGGAACATCGTTCGTCGCGATTAACTTAATATCTAAATCATAATCCTTCTTTAAATAATACAAGACAGAAGATTTCTTAATCTCATACATCTCTTCTTTATAATCATATCGTAAAATTAATTCTTTTGTCTGTAATGTTAAATGTAATTCTACTTGTTGTTGTCTTTTACCGTTCGGAGTACCTGCTTCACTTGACGTTTTCCTATTTAAATTCCCTCTAATGAATGATTTAAACATAACTTTTAATTGTAATTCATTAATATTTTGTAATGTAATCGAGGGTAAGAATGATAAATTCTTACCAATTATTTTACATAATCTTAAAGAATAATCAATTTTTTCTTCATACTTATGTGCAATCTTTTGATATGATTCACGAATAAATTTAAAATCTAATGATTTAATAAATTCTGTAATTTCATCAACAACAGAAACATATTCTACATCACCATGAAGAAGTTTATCATGCTTGGCAGCAGCATCTGGAATACTTGGTGCATTCGAGGAATGACTCGCTTCATATAATAGCTTTACTTCATCTCGTTGCAGGTACATTAATTTATCTCTTTGATCGGGTGGTAATAGTGTTTGAGTTGCGGATTGACTATGAGGGCGATTCGTAAGTGATTTTCGTCTCTGTGAACGTTGACCACCCCGACCAGCAGGCGAATCAGAGTTCTTATTCGGACTTCTTTTAGTCTCTTCGTCACCGTCATAAGTCTTTGGCGCGACCGCCATTGGCGAAGTGCCATTAACTGCTTGGCGCATTGCGAGAGGAATGAAGGGAGTGATATTGCGAGTGCCTGCATTACTGCTATGAATGTCCTCTGCAGTTAAATGCTCTGGGTACTTTTCGGCTGGTTTCTTCCTATCTTCGAAGTCAAACTCTAAGCGCGCGCGCTGACTGTCTCCAGAACTATCACTATTATGAATAGAAGCTCGCGTGTTTTTCATTTGAGTGGGAATATCTTCAAGAACTTCGTCTTCGTTGCGCTTGTCTTCATAGACGTCATAGAAGTCAAAAGATCCAGCTGAAGCTTTCTTCTGATACTCGCGTCTTTTAGTGGCAGAGATATTTGCTTCACTACTCTGATCATTTTCGCCTGCTGGAGTTTGGAGGAATGTCGACTCGCTCATGCTAAACTGTGATTGACACTCATAAATATCACCGTAAGTAACAACGGGAGAGCGGACATTATCACTGTCTTCAGGAGGTGGCAAATTGTCGATAATGAATAACGACTCCGGTGCTTGGAAAAAACTTTGAGGCTTGTCATAAACGTCACCCATGTTGAAAGAGCCTGCTGACTGTAAAGGACCTTGAAGGACAATCGTTGATTTGCTAGCTTCGAAAATACCACTTTCATTGACCTCTTCATCGTAAACTTCCCCATAATCAACATAAGCGGAGGTCTTCGTCTTTAAAATACCACGCTCTTTACCGTTAAACTTAGTTTCAACAATTTCGCCGTGCTCTTCGTAAACTTCATCAAAGCCAAAACGCACAGAATGCGCTCGAGTGGGTCTACCATCAGGTGACACGTTGGTCTCATTCTTTTGTTTCTTTTGAGCATCTCCTTTCTTCTGTTGAGCGCCTTTTTTCTGTTCTTTACGTAACGCTTTTCGCTTGCGAACCTGCTCTTCATTACCGCTGAGACCGTCTGTTTCATCCTCCTCAACATGCTCGACACCTTGCCAAAACTGATCGTTGAATGCTCCATTCGATTGGTTACTTTTCTTGAACAAATTTGAAAGTTTTGATGCGATTCCAGGAGTTGGGGGGTGGTGAGCACCGTTACGAAGGGGACCTATATCCGAACCTAAACTAAAAGATTCGCCATATTGAGACTGTGGCAGCACAGGATAATTATCCCGTAATACATTGACAGTGCGGTGATAGGCGTAAGCGTAGGAAATAACACCATCCATTCCAATATTCTCTTTAAAATCTGAATGTAATCGCATGTCTTCATAAAAATCTGAGAGTAACGGGTAAAACTCACGGAACAAGAGAGAGGGAGTTGGAAGGACACCAGGCTCAGTAGATTGAAAGAACTTAGTAATATGTTTAATGCGCTTGGATAGTTCTACTAACGATCCTTTGGGTAATTGGAGAGGCAATTTTAAGTACTGGAAATCATCAGTATTGAAATCTTGCGGGCGGGATAACCCTTGATTCTTTTGCTGCTTGCGCTTTGCGGTCTCCAAAAGATCAAGGTAATGTTGATTATGATCAAAAATATCTCGTAACCAATTAATAATCATCTCTTCGGCGATAAACGGCGAATTGAGGAAAAATTGACGAATGTGTGGGTCAATAGGCTCGTCCATTTGTGGCAGGAAGAACAAAACATTGATATTATCCGCATGCAATTTATTGAATAACGGGTTTTTAAAGTGTAAAAATGAGTTATATACTGATTCATCACCATTAATTCCTACAAACTTCACGTTTCGCATTTCTTGATTAACTAAAGAACTTGCAAGCTCTCTTTTCTCTGCTCGACTGTGAGTATCACGAATGCCACGACGTTCGAAATTGACCATTACATGATTTGGTTGGAGTTGCAACAAACCAAATATGCAGCACGCAATAATAGTAGAGGAGAAAGAGACGGACTCAATCTGTTCGATTGAAACTGGATCGTAAAGGACATCCATTAAACTATTATTATGGTTATTCTCCGCCTTTCCTTCAGCATTTCTCGCTAAAATGTTGGAAGTTACAGAGTAGTAGGCAATCTTCCCCATATTTTGATGATTTCCCAAAATCTTGAAAATCTTTTTCACTCGTGGAATTTCACCAATCATCAAAGAGCGGAAGGAATTTACGGCGTGATCGATGCCGGGTGCCGCGGGCATAAACTGGTAAGAAAATCCATTGTACTCGATGATGCGTAAGCTGTGAAGATTAAGCGTTTTTTTGGATTCGTCCACTTCCGCCAATTTCCGCAAAGTGTCAGATTCTGTTGCTCCAGCAATTTTAATGTAACGACGGGTTTGCTTTTCAGGAGAATGAGAAGGTGATCCACTATGATGTGCAACAACTGTAGAATTCGTAGACCAATCAAACGTCAAAGGATTGGAAAGTTTGCTATTTCGCTTTTGCTGGTGCTTATGAGATTCTTGCTTCTCATTCTTATATTTCTTTTCCAATTTAATTATCTTCAACACGGCGAAAAGATAGCTGGCAGGTGATTTTGAGAATGCAGTAGCGAAGGTGGATTTATTCCCGTATTCATTGACGAATTCACGTACATAATCTTCATAGTATTTGCGCATTCCTGAACAGGCATACGCTAACTCCTCCAAAACCTTACCTATACGAGACATTGAAGACTTCTTCGAAGCGACAGAAGCTGAACCATTTTTCTTTTTCTTTTTTGAAAAAGAATTTTCAGTGTCCCCGAGTTGTTGGCATAACTCCTCAATCTTTTTGATTTTTTCGATCAGTCGTTGAATGCCTTCGAATAATGGATGTTCCTGGGTTATTGTTAGAGGAGGAATGTTCTTGTCTTGCTGCAAAGCAGTAATTTTCCAGACGGTTACTCCCATATACTTGCCGATAACAGAAAAGTCAACTAAAGCATCCGCTTTTAACAGCTTACCAGCAGGTTGAAACTGACGGAAAACACGATTGGACTTCAACTTAATATCGTTTAAAGTTGACGAACTATTATCAAACTTTAATAACTGCAAACAAAGCTCCCAAAAATGCAGTAATTCTTCGTAACCCATGTTATGAACAGTAGATTTAACGCTGCTACCATTCTTAACATCGCTTCGATTGCTTAACCTTACACTTGATTCTTGATCAGTACCATCATCAGATAAGTCATCTTCAGAATTGATGGAAGTAGACAAGGAAATCGTCATATCAGATTTAACACTGCTAATTGCGCGCGTTAACGAGTCATCTTGATAAGTGTATTCAGACAGTCGAGACTCTAATGCCGGAATTGTAATGTAATGATCAACTTTTTTAACAGCTGTCGAGTTTGCCGGAGAAGTAACTCCTCCATCAACCGTATTTGGTTGCAACACATTCGCTTCAATAGCAGACAACATCGCTCTGCGTTGGGTTCTCATATCACGCGCAACAATGAATTGGCCATAAGCTTTCAAGAGCTCTTGTTTCTGCTCTTGAAAATACTTGAGCGTCGCTCGCGCAATGACCAGACGGAATAAACACTGAATTCGAATAATCTTTTTCATAAACGTAAATCTTCGGAAGCGACGTTGCATTGTCACAACTGCTGCTAAACGGCGAATGCGCATGAAACGAGCACGAACATTGCGGAATTTGCGTTGAATAATACGAGCAGCAGAACGTGCTTTGATGAATGTGCGACGATGAATAAACATTAAATAAGAATCACGAATTAATTGAGCCATGTGAGTTAAACACGACACACGACAAACTTCCAAGTAATCATGCTCTTGTGGAGGAAGGAAAATCTTGGTGTTCCCTATTAAAACTTGCTTGGTGTTAATGATTCCATCTGAAGCCATAAAAACATCCACGTCAAAGTTGATCAAACTCGTGTTAAACAATGAACCCGAGCTTTGACGCTTAATTAATTTGTTCTTGCTTGGAGTGGAGGAGCGACTGAAGCTCTTCTTTAATGGTGGTCGCTTAGTTGCTAAAGGGTTTTTAAATCCAGCACTCGTTGCATCCTTTGGAGGTGCTGCACCAACCGCCTTGATCGATGACTTCGTGTCTTTCAAAGCTTCAATCTTGGTCTCATTATGAATCGCAAATAAATCCAATAATTCTTTGCAAAATTCGCGAATTTCATCAAGTGAATAAACCTTTAGAGGCTTCTTGATATCTTTTTCAGTTCCATCAGAGAGAAAGTAAGGTAAACTCGCCGCAGTGTGAAAAACTGCACTGGCAATAACACGATAACGATTAAAGAATTCCATGAAAGTCATTTTAGACTTGGTAAAACGAAAGCCATCCATAATACCACAATATTTCAGTTGCTCTGCGACTTTTGCTTGGCTAAACCAATAATTATTGGACTTTCCTACAGTCCAAGTTGGTTCAGTAGGCTTAATGCAACGAATGTAGTGAGGCTTCGTAGCAGTGATTTCTTGCATCAAGACTTGCAATTCTGCCTTAAACTGTCCTGTGAGAGTTGTATTAATCTTACCGACTATTGATCCTCTCTTATGGGCCAGACCACTACTATTAGTGGGTGTTACCGCAGAGTTTGTAGCTTCTGCAGTCAAAACTTGTGTGTAAACTTCAGACAAGAGTTCATTTGTTGAATCTGCTAGAATTTTTCCTGTTTCAGGTGGAGTATTATCAATATTCTTTTCAATAAAATCATCAGCAGTATATTCAACTTGACCAGCAAAATGAACAATAGTAAATTGTGATCTACCGCTTTGTAATTTCGAAACAGCAAAATTTGAATGGGTTTCAAATTCTTTATAAATACGGGCAAGAAAACGTTTATCGGTTGGATGTGGTAAACGACATTGATCATCTAAAACACGGAAAATACCATTACCGATTAATTCTAAACTATCTTTATTATCAGAAAATTCAATTTTATCAAAATCTAATCCTTCTTCTTCATAATTTTCAATTTCTGATTTAAATATATAGGAATTAAATTGTTGTTGTAATGCTTCATTAGCATAATTAATACATAATTGATCAATTGAATTCTTTTCAAATGAATCAAAACCAAATATATCCAAAATTAAAATTGCTCGTAATGAAGAAGCAATAACATTATCATTACTACCACTTAACTCTGTACCGATTTGTTCTAATTTATGATTTACTGCTTCAACAATAAAATCAAATAAATTTTTATAAATTTGTTTTACTATACCATCACGTGCAACACGTGATTGTGCTGGTTGTAAACTTAATTGAATAACATCACCATTTGGTGTACTGATTGTTTTCGCAGTTAATAAAGATTTTAATACATCAATATCTAATCCAAGTAATGTTGCAGCTAATACTAATGGATTACCAAAATTTTCAACCAGTAACATTTCATCAGATAATAATAAATCACCTGATTCATTAAAATTTATTTCACCCATCATTAATATACCTGCAATAATATGATAAAGTGAAGTAATCATTGAAGATGAAAAATTTAATGATAATAAACTATCATTTAGTTGGAAAAACTTTTCAGCATCAGAATTATAAAGAGCTTGGGCTTCTGCGGAATAAGTAGTTAATACTTTACCTTGATTCGTGTAATGGTAATCACCACTAGTTCCTAAAAGTCCAAATTTTAATCGTTCGCCTGAATCCCAACCAGCTAAAAGCTCATAAAAGATATTAAAGTTACGTTCTTGCAATTGTTGAGTAGATGTACGAGAACTTTCTAATAAATAAGTCTTAACCGTTGCACCAATGACTTCACCTCCAAACGGGCGGTTAGCAACAAGAGAAGGAGATTCCTTCGGTAAAATCACTAATTCAACAAGCTTCGCAAAGCGACTGCTATCTTTGGTATGCAAAGTGCGAGCATTACCAAAGGATTCTAAAATTCGATTACAAAGAAGAACTTTTTCAACAAATGTTGTATGACCGTGAGTTACTCCCAAGCCCTCAAGTGAATCAGTATGAAGGATTCCGCCATTCTCACCACTCATGCTTTTAGATAAAACAGAAGGTTTCATTGAAATATGTGGTGAAGAAATTGGACTAAGAGCAGGATTAATCTTTAAATCTTCAATAGTTGCAGAATCAAGGATAGTTGTAGGTTCTAATAAAGAATGTAAAATCATACGATAACATTCTGATTTTCCTGAACCAGATTCACCAGAAATAATAATCGAATCCTTATGTGCAATATTTTTTAATAATTTTGGTGTCATAGAATATAATGATTTACTTCGACTAATACCTGTATGTGATTTACCTGATTTATCTGCACGATTTGATAAAGAAATAACAATTTTACGTACAAAATCTTCCAAAAATTGATTTGATTCACTGGATACTCTGACTTGATCAAACGGATTTACATACATTAAAACACCACCAGAATAAGTAAAAATCATTCCTAATTCATAACGTAACTTCAGTAAATTAATTACTTCTGGTTCATTAATATGTTTTAAATATTGAATATCATCTGTCGTTGCAACAGCATCAGCATCTCGAGGTTTGAGAGTATCTGACTCTACAGCATTCTTTGCCATTCTGCGAAGCGACGGGTTAGTGAGCAACGTAAATGATAAGAATAGTCTTACTTCACAACATAGTCACGACCATATATTTTTACGTTCAACGCGACTGATTCCATGTTCGAAGTTAGATGCTATCCAGAGGGAGGTTAGGGAGATTTGATCATGATTCAAGGTTCCTACCTTTTCCAAGATCGCAGATTGCAGCCACAGATGATCCACCGCCGCATCTTTGAACTCAGGATTTTTCACCCATACCTAAGACAAGTCAATAAAACGGTCGAAAGTCAATGGACAAAGATCAAACTGACCAAAGAGTTAACATTCATTTTTCCCTTGTAAGGAACTGGATGATCAAGAACTTTAAGTGATAAGAGTTTCGCCGGTTTGAGGAAAAATTGAACTTTCCAATAGACACTGCCTTCTATTCGGATACAACTCCAAACAAACTTTACCTCTCAAGTTCTTGCGTTCAATGGTAAAAGAGCATCGGATCTTTCTCTCTCTACAAGTACTCCATACAGCAGATATAAGCTGTAGAAGGAATTCCTAAATAATATCTCCTATTTTCCGCGATATTATAAAGAAATTTGAATTCACTACCTCGTGAGAAACTGTTCCGTTGTAAGTGAGAAGCCGACAAGTGAGGGAAAGAGATGCCTCTAAGCAATTCCTTAATTAATTAATCTAGATATGATGTCACAGTGAGATGTGAAATAGAAGGTGTATGGTATTGACAGGGGAGCTGTTACTGTTGCAATGAAGAGACAGAGAGAACCAGAAAGAGATGAATCAAGAAAATGTCAGAAATTAAAAGCTGAAGAGCTTCCTGATCAACTTATCTCAGAACAAATTCGCGAATCGATAATTCAGGTTTGTACCAAACGAGGACCTGACAAGTCCTGCTGACCATCCGAGATTCCTCGAATCTGTCTCAAATTGAAAGATTGGAAAAGCTATATGGAGGTTTGTAGAGAGTCATACTTGCTTCATCTGATGGTTTTCTAGGTTACCAGATCGATCGCTAGAGATTTGTGTATCCAAGGGAAGATCGTAATACTGAGTAAAGGGAGACCTGTTCCGTTGGATTCTTTGCAGTTGCTTAAAGGACCGATCCGTTTCCAAATTCAACAGTAGAACAAACAACTCGTTAGGCAACTTTAAATGAAGCTCTTTCACGTATGCACTTGAATAAGTGGATAAAAGTTGTCTGATGATAGATTTGTAGTTTCTCTGAAATCAAATTATTTCTGCCAAAGGCTAAAATTGGAAAAAGCGTTGAGTTCATTTCCTTTCCTGCTGGGTCAGTTTACAAAACCGCGCTTTAATGTATGCTTTATGAACTGGTCAATTTTTGTCCTTTGGGTCCCCTGTGGTGAACGCATACTAAATTAACTTTTAAAATTGACCTGAGCAAAAGCGAAAAATCTGGGTTGTCGTTCACTGGCTGTCAAATTTGAATGTTTATTTGGAGTATTCATGAAGCGAAGCTTCAGTAAAACACAGGCAAATCTTCCAATAACCCCATCCTCATTATTCAACCCAACCAAGCTGCTGCTTTTAAGGCCAAAGCAGACCAAATTTCACTCTTCTGCACTATACACTGTAACTTGTCTTCTTCAAGAAAAAGAAGGTGGCAAGGGCATGCCCTGAGGTCACCGTTAACTGCCCCAGCGAAGATCTCGCCCATTCTTGCCCAGGAGAGTTCCGATATCCAAACAATCAACCAACAACTGCATCTAGAAGCAAACTACTACAACGTCTGAGAATAATAATAGCAAGCCTTCGTTGCTGTTAGAATTATTATTTTCTCATTCTTTCTCTTGAATTCCCAATAATTCTTGAGCTTGTTTTGTTATTTTTTCCCTTGAAAAAGGTTTTTTTAGAGGTTAGATTAGTTCCTGAAGAGAAATTCAAAAAATGAGTTATCTTCTTTTCACTGTTGCTCTCTTAGCCTTAATCCATGGAACCAATGCTGTGAATAAGTTTGACTTGGTTCAATCTGATAATGATCGCATGATCTTGAATTATAACGTTACTCTCGCAACTAACGGCACTTTCTGCTTGAACGTTTCCAGTTATGCAATTTCCAGCATTTCGCCAACTGTGACTGTCTCCCTTATTAGTACCAACTCCATCCACAAGATTTATGATGCCTCTTTCACCTTCTTCCCTGCTAGACAAGTGATCGGAGGTGTTGCAGGATTCTCCATTTACAAGAATGCTACTGTCATTGCTCGTTACCCAGAGCCTGAATGGTCCAGACAGTATGATTTTTGCAAATCCACGACTCTCGATACCCCTACCTTGAAGCCATTCGACGAAATTTGCATTGGCAACACGTGTGGTGGTGGGACATGTCTAAACAGTCAAAATAATTTCTGGGGTCAGATTGAAATTTCCGGTTATGAGACCAATGACGTTTTAGCAAGGAACCCAGTTCCATCTTCATGCGGTCGCCAAAGCGTTGGTGAAGTTCAATACGTTGCCTACACTGAAGAGGGTTCCACTGTTTTTAACTACGAAGTCACTGTCAATCAATCCAAGATTTGCTCACCTGTCTTTGCAGCAACTTACTTGAATAATAAACAAACTGTTGGTGTTACAACTAACTTTACTGCAGCAAACGGTGCTAATTTAGGAAACTTTGCTGTTGACTTTGTTTATCCTGGTGGATCTGTTGTCACTATTGGTACAGGAGATTGGCCATTATCTGGCGTTCAATCTGATGATACTACCTGTAATGATGTTACTGTTTGGAGCAAGAGTGGTGTTCCTTTACAAACTGCATTACCTGCTGGATTTACTCAAGTTTGTATTGGAAGTGATTGCTCTGGTAATGCTAACTGTGGTTATGAAACCTTCACAGGTTCTTTAATTGTTCATGGTATGTGGGCTGACTCCTACCGTGATTGGATTGGAACTATTGATCAATCGTGCTACCTTGTCATTAATGCACCAACCCATGCTCCAACCAAGGATCCTCCAGTGACTAGAGGAGATGTTGCTGCTATTATCCTCGTTTCCACTATTGGTTCAGTATTGTTCGTTTACTTCGTTTGGACCTTAGTTGTTGGTTTCCGAAGTAAGTTATTTATTTCTTGTTTTTTCTATTTTAGATCGTCACTGTTTTCCCCTCCTTTAGGATTGAAGAGACGTTACATTGTGGGAGACGGCAAGGAACTTCACGATCCTGGCTGCACTTGGGCCGGATGGTAAAAATAGCGTTAGGAAGAAATTTGCACTACTCATAGGCGTTTCGATCTCCCTCCCCTTTTCTACTAGTTCATCTCACCTCAAAGTAGTCTAGAATAATGTTTTTTTTTTATTTGGTGCAGGTTTTTTTATATTTCTATGCTGGCGTTCAACAATCGATTAGAGAATGGAAGGGGATATTGCGACATATGTGATACACTTTGAAAATTTTTGGCTGTCTTCAGATATTTAGCTAATATTGCTCTCTTTCGGTCTCTCCTTCTCTAGTCTGCGTTTTATTTTACCAACCAAAATAAAAATAATGGTGAAAATGTTGTTTCTCAACTTCTGTCATTCATGCGTTTGTTCCGAAGTTATTGGTCGATCTGATCACAAACCTCGTTCCGCCGATATCTCATCCATTTGAGATTGTTCGACGGTATCTTCTTTTGTTAAATCATTGGTAGTAAGTGGGAATTCATAATAAAACAATGGCCACTGTGAACCTTCATGTTTCTCTGAGTGGACCTTCTCTGTCGCTTGATAAGAATAGTTTGGAATAGGATAGATAAATGTAACAACACGAAAGGGATGATGGATATTCTTTACCAAAATATCTATTACTTGTTTTAATCCACGTGGAATTAAATACAGATAGAAACAAGTTCCATCAGAGTAAGTCAAATCAAGAGCATTCTGTTGGATCACAGTAAGACGATCAAACAGGAAATCTCCACCTTCACCATAAGTATGCTGCTCTCGTAACTCTTTGATCTTCTCTTTAATTTTATGTATTCTTTCTTCCTCAATATCTATTCCTTTGATTTGTAATGTAATCTCATGCTCTAATAAATTCCTGGACCGAACGAACTCTTCATGAAGATAATCTAAACAATGGAAAAGAAAATTCCCATCACCACAACCAATATCATAGACGATATCATTTGGTCCGATCCTTAAGAGGTCTACTCCTTTCAATAGACCTTCTTTCGGTGTTGTCCAAAGCTTCTTTCTTGGTGCTAACATGGAATTAATGAATCGAATGACCTTTTGGGCATAACGTAAATTAAAGAAATAATTTGTTCGAAATTACAGAAATTGCAAATGACCGCGTATACTAAATACGAATATATATTTATACAACAACAAAAAGAAAACAATTATCAGATAAGGTGAGCTTTTAAGCTAATACTTGAATCGAAAATTACATTGTGTACAAACTCGGGCATTTGGTACAACGGAGCGACATGTTGGACAATGAATACTTTGAGGAAATGTATTCCCTTTAGGTCCTGTTTTATTCAAGGTTGTTGGGTTACAGGCGGGGCTTCTTGATTTCGAGTACCACGACCACCTCCAAGGAAAGTACTTATGAACGATGTTGTTGATGCTGGCTTTGCTGGGCCATCACTGACTGAGGCTTTCATACATGACATACAATAACGATCGAAAATTGTAATTTGCTGACATTTCTGACATTTTGTATAATTCCCTCGGTATTTCTTTTGATAACGAGCTTCATATCGACCAATACAATCAAAACAAAACAAATCATTGGTCGGATTTTGATGACATTCTCGACAAATATACTTTCCTTCAGGGTATTGAATCTTTCTTCCATCTTGATCAAACCGATCTCCATTGATTGCTGATGATGATTTACCATTTTTCAAAGTAAAACAATCAACACATTTCATATCGCTGATACTATTGAGCCTTTTACAAATATCACAGGTCCACGTGGTACCTGATTTTTCTGCCATTTTCTGATTTGGTGATACTTCTATCAAAAATAAATATGAAAATGATAGGAAATAAGTCACATAAGACTTACCAATCTTTGGATCAGCGGTATTAGGATGAACCCCAGATAAAAGACTACTAGGATATTTGTTACTTTCAAAGGCTTCGTATTGAACCGGAATCTTCAGCGAGACATAGTCAGGATGACTGTTGGTAGTGTTGTACGAACCATAGATACTATGACTCTCTACTAATGGTTGAAAGCTCACTTTGATAAGAGGATTAAATTTTACAACCTCCGGAGGAGGTAAGCTCGGAGTTCTCTCTAGAGGAGTATGTGGTTGAGGTAATGCATCACGTTTCTCTTGAATTAGTTTTCTAATTCGCTTTGCTCGTTCTTGATGAATAACTTTGGATTGATTGAAAATTTCAAAAGCTTTTTCAGAGTATTGATCACGTGCAGACATGGTTTGATTGATTAATCCTTCGATGATTGAATTTTCAAATTCTAGTTCTTTCATTAGTTGGTCTATTGAGAGAGCCTTTTCAGCAACGCATATGACCATATCACCACTAATATCTAATGTTGAATCAATCTCAACGTTCATGTTTTGTTCATCAGGATATGAGTTCGTCGAAGGAGGAGGAGGTAAATCACGTGCACTCTTTAACTCTTTTATTGATGATAGAAATTTCTTACGAGGTATTGCCTTCAATTTATCTCCAAGTGATCCTATGACATCTTCCGGTAATTTCATAAGTTCTTCTAAGCTCAATACATCAAGTTCGTGAAAGCTCTGCTGTATCTCTACAGAGATACTACTTTGTGTGATCCAGGCGTCCAGGTCTGGATGGAAGGGAAGCGGAGAGGCTGATGGAGGGGTGACATAGGCAATGTCAGTAGGAGAGCTGATCGTATAAATCGAATCATTCATATCATTGGAAGGAGGTGTGACTGGTTGGGGAGTGACTTCGGGAGCTACAAGGGACAGTGGAGGGGGTGCAACAGCACGATCCCTGGAAGTTTGTTTCATTAGCGTTTGATCTTGCTTATTTTCACTATTCCTCTTTGTCAAAACCCCTGCAGGTTCGATCACATCCTTACTTGAGATATCCGAGGCTTGGAAGGTAAAGGTCTTGGAATTGCTTCGAGAATAAGAACCAACGACGGGAAAGGGATTTGAAAAGGACTTTTCTTCACTAACAGATCTTTGTCTGATTTGTAGATCTCTTAATGGTGAGTTTAAGCATTCTCTCATCTTGGAAAGTCGGGTATAATAATCAGCTGCTTGATTAAGTGCAACGTTCAATCGACTCCACAAAACTTCATTAAGTGGGGTATTTCTTGCATTTACAAGGAGTTGAGTCAAAATGTCCCCATCTTCAGACCATAATCTACCCACAGCATCAACTGTATATAATCCGTACTGGAGAAATGCTTCTATAACCCACTGAGGTATATCATAAGCTTGTGACCATTCGGTCAAACTTTTCCAATGAACAAGAGCATTTGCTCTCATTTTTACAATCTCTCTAACTATGTCTCTTTGATTTGAAACAGGGTGAGAGAGTATCAATGAAAATCCAATCCAACGAAGTTATTTATGAGCGCTTCGCAAAATTTAATCTCTAATCTACTATAGCAAGCGCCGCGTAAGGTCTAGCAGAGAGGACAATAGAGACACCATAACACCAAAGGGGTGCCCACTCAAACTTGAGTGAGGAATCTGGGGTGTCCAGGGGAGTTGTCGGTAGTGATTTTTTTATTTTGCGCACTCCTTCAATCACCCCTGGACACCCCGGGGTCCTCACTCAAGTTTGAGTGGGCACCCCTTTGGTGTCACGTGTTGTCGC
>VFQN01005047.1_pt1 | contig 16647 bp, 15 predicted proteins | sample 3512371 | NCBI WGS metagenome assembly VFQN01 (sample SAMN10412370, study PRJNA504923) | tailings metagenome | isolation source: Replicate 2 from Balatoc abandoned mine | place: Philippines: Itogon, Benguet | collected 2017-08-28 | reverse complement strand
CTCTACCCCAGCGCATTTTGAGCCTCCATTGTCTCATTCGTTCGCCTGACATCTGAATTCGGGAGGGGAAACATATGAAACTGCTGCGCTTCGGCGAGTTGGGCCTGGAGAAGCCCGGCATCCTCGACAAGGACGGCGTCATCAGGGACGCCTCCTCCGTCGTCTCGGACTATTCCCCTGGTACGGTCTCGCTCGAACTGCTGTCGATCCTCGCCGACATCGATCCGGCTGCCCTGCCCGCCGTACCCAAGGGCGTGCGGATCGGCGCGCCGGTGTCGCGCATCGGCCATTTCGTCGCGATCGGCCTCAACTATGCCGACCACGCTGCCGAAACCGGAGCGCCGATCCCGAAGGAGCCGATCGTGTTCTCGAAGGCGCCGAGTTGCTTGTCCGGCCCAAATGACGACGTGATGCTGCCAAAGGGCTCGGTGAAGTCCGACTGGGAGGTCGAGCTCGCAGTCGTGATCGGCAAGGAGTGCGACTATGTCGAGGAGACGGACGCGCTGAAGCATGTCTTCGGCTATGCGGTCTGCAACGACGTGTCGGAGCGCGAATATCAGGCAGAGCGCGGCGGCCAGTGGATCAAGGGCAAGAGTGCGCCGACCTTCGGGCCGCTCGGCCCCTGGATCGTGACGCCGGACGAGATCGGCGACCCGCAGAACCTCGATATATTCCTGGACGTCAACGGCAAGCGCATGCAGACCGGCAACACGTCGACCATGATCTTCACGGTCAGGCAGATCGTCTCCTACCTCTCGCGGTTCATGATTCTCGAACCCGGCGACGTGATCACGACCGGCACTCCGCCCGGCGTGGGCCTCGGCATGAAGCCGCCTGTCTTCCTCAAGGACGGCGACGAGATGCAGCTCGGCATCGCGGGTCTTGGAGAGCAGAGGCAGAAGGTCGTCGCCAGGTAACGGCCGGCGCGAAACAGCTTTCGCTTTTTCGCGCGTTCGCTTCTCTGCCGCCCATGCTAATCGTTTCGCATGAAGCAGGGGGAATCGCCATGACCAGCGAAGCCGACAAGGCGCGATCGTCCGACCTCGACGAGGCGGCGCTGTTCTTCCACCGTTACCCGGTGGCTGGAAAGCTGGAAATCCAGGCGACCAAGCCGCTCGGCAACCAGCGCGACCTCGCGCTCGCCTACTCGCCAGGCGTGGCCGCGCCCTGCCTCGCGATCAGGGACGACCCGGGAGCTGCAGCTCTCTATACCGGCCGCGCCAATCTCGTCGGCGTCGTCTCGAACGGCACCGCCGTGCTCGGCCTCGGCAATATCGGCCCTTTGGCGTCGAAGCCGGTCATGGAGGGCAAGGCCGTGCTCTTCAAGAAGTTTGCCGGCATCGACGTGTTCGACATCGAGATCGATGCGCCGGGAATCGAGCGCATGGTCGAGGCGATTTCCGCGCTGGAACCGACCTTCGGCGGCATCAACCTGGAGGACATCAAAGCGCCGGAATGCTTCGAGGTCGAGGAACAGCTCAAGGCGCGAATGGGGATTCCGGTCTTTCACGACGACCAGCACGGCACGGCGATCATCGTCGCGGCGGCCGTCCTGAACGGCCTGGAGGTCGCCGGAAAGTCACTGCCGGACGTCAAAATCGTCACGTCGGGCGCTGGTGCCGCCGCCCTCGCCTGCCTCAATCTCCTCGTTTCTCTTGGCGCGAGCCGCGAGAACATCTGGGTCACCGACCGCTTCGGCGTCGCCTACAAGGGCCGCGTCGACGAGATGGACCGCTGGAAAGACCCTTACGTCAAGGACACCAATGCCCGTGCGCTCGCCGATGTGATCGGTGGCGCGGATGTGTTCCTGGGCCTGTCGGCTGCGGGGGTCCTGAAGCCCGAACTGCTCAAGGAAATGGCGGACCGCCCCCTCATCATGGCGCTCGCCAATCCGACGCCGGAGATCATGCCGGAGCTCGCGCGGGCCGCACGCCCGGATGCGATGATCTGCACCGGCCGTTCGGACTTCCCGAACCAGGTCAACAACGTGCTGTGCTTCCCCTACATCTTCCGCGGTGCGCTGGACGCTGGCGCGACCGCGATCAACGAGGAAATGAAGATGGCCGCCGTGCGCGCCATCGCAGCCCTTGCCCGCGAGGAACCGTCGGACGTGGCGGCGCGCGCCTATTCGGGTGAGACGCCGACCTTCGGACCCAACTACCTGATTCCCTCGCCCTTCGACCCGCGGCTGATCCTGCGCATCGCGCCGGCGGTGGCAAAGGCCGCGATGGATACCGGCGTCGCAACGCGGCCGATCGCCGACATGGAAGCCTATGTCGACCGACTGAACCGCTTCGTGTTCCGTTCCGGACTGGTGATGAAGCCGGTATTCGCCGCCGCCCGCACGGCGACGAGAAAGCGGGTGATCTATGCCGATGGCGAGGACGAACGCGTGCTGCGCGCCGCACAGGTGGTGCTGGAGGAAGGCACCGCCGAACCGACGCTGATCGGTCGCCCCCATGTGATCGACGTTCGGCTCAGGCGTTACGGCCTCAGGATCCGGCCGGGCACGGATTTCGCAATCGTCAATCCGGAGGACGATCCGCGCTATCGCGACTATGTCGACCTCCTGATCCGTCTTGGCGGCCGCCGCGGCGTGACGCAGGAGGCTGCGCGCACGATGGTGCGCACCGACGCGACCGTCATCGCCGCGATCGCTCTGCACAGGGGTGATGCGGACGCGATGATCTGCGGGCTGGAGGGCCGGTTCGAGCGGCATCTGCGCAACGTCAACCTGATCATCGGAGCGCGTGCCGACGTGCGTCACCGCGACCTGTCGGCGCTCTCCATGCTGATCTCGCAGCGCGGCGTGACCTTCCTCACCGACACTTATGTTACGCTCGATCCGAGTGCCGACGAGATCGCGGAGATGACGCTGCTGGCCGCTGAGGCGATCAGCAGGTTCGGCATCGTGCCGAAGGCGGCGCTGCTATCGCATTCCAACTTCCGCCCGCGCGACAGCGCCAGCGCGCTGAAGATGCGCGAGGCCGCGGCAATCTTGAAGCGGATCGCGCCGGAGCTCGAAAGCGATGGCGAGATGCATGGCGATTCCGCGCTGTCGGAGGAACTGCGCCGCCGCGTCTATCCGCATTCGGCGCTCAAGGACCAGGCGAACCTGCTCGTGTTCCCCAACCTCGATGCGGCGAACATCGCGCTGACAACGGTGAAGACGATGACGGATGCGCTGCATGTCGGCCCGATCCTGCTCGGCACTCGCCTGCCCGCGCACATCCTCACGCCATCGGTCACCTCGCGTGGTATCGTCAATATGACGGCCCTCGCGGTGGTGGAGGCCTCGCAGGATGCGCCGATGCTCATCGCGGGCGGCTGATCGCCGGTAAGGCCCGGTTAACCCTGTGCCGCCTGTCCGATGGACCAGCATTTCACGTTCAGACGACATTCATGTTCGGCGCGCATGATCGCGCCAACGTCCATCGAGGGATGGCAGGCGGGCGATGCAGGGGAAGCTCCAGGGGGTGAAATGGCGTGCGGCCATGCGGCTGCTCGCGCCGGCACTCGCCCTCACGGCTGGCCTCGCTATCTCCGCAACCGATGCCTATGCCCAGTCGCGGACCTGCCGACAGCTCGAGGCGCAGCTCGCAGGCCTTTCGTCGGGCGGTTCCGGCAGTTCGGCACAGGCGCGCCGCTACGACCAGGCGATCCAGCAGCAGCGCACCCAGATCCGCAGGGGCGAGCAGCAGTATCACCGCGCTGGATGCGGTGGCGGCTTCTTCTCGCGCGACAGCGGCGGGTCGGCCTGCGAGGCCATCGGACGCGGCCTTGACCGCATGGAGCGCAACCTCGCCCAGCTCGAACGCACGCGCGCCGGCATGGGCGGCAGCGGCGGAGACAAGCGCCGCGAGCGCAGCAGGATACTCGCGGCGATCGACGCCAACGACTGCCGCAGCGTACGGCGGGATCGCGCGCCGGAAATGGCTGCGCGGGAGCAGCAGCGGGGCAGCAATTTCTTCGAGCGGCTCTTCGGCGGCGGCATCAGGCGGGTCGAGCCCCGCGAGGACGGAGAATTCCAAGCCTATGACGGCTCGGCGCGCGTAAGCACCACCATCGGCAAAGGTAACAGTTTCGAGGTGATGCGCGGCGGCGGAAACTACCGCACACTGTGCGTGCGTACCTGCGACGGCTATTACTGGCCGATCTCCTATTCCTCCTCCAGCTCCGACTTCCAGCGCGACGAGCAGAACTGCCAGACCATGTGCCCGGGCACCGAGGTCAAGCTCTATTCGCACCGGGTTCCGGACGAGGAATCGGAAAACATGGTCGATTCCTACGGCAGCCCCTACACGGACCTCACGACGGCGTTCAAATACAGGGACGTTGCCTTCACACGGCCGCAGGGCTGCTCCTGCACGGCGGTGAAGAAGAGCTTTTCCGTCATCGCCGGCGATGGCGCGACAAGCGCGCCTGCCGAGACGTCTTCCATCGCCATGCCCTCGTCGCGGCCCGACCCTGCAGCGGATCCCGAGACGCTGGCAAACCGGGAAGGATCGTTCAATACCGACGACATGAAACGCCTGTCCGAAGCCGCGGCGGGCGAATTCGCCATCGATGCCGAACGCAAGGTCAGGGTCGTCGGGCCTGCATACCTTCCGGACCCAGAAGGGGCAATAGATCTGCGAGCTCCGGCCCGGACGGCAATCCAGTGAGCGCCAGCCGCACCGGCATGAACAGCGCCTTGCCCTTGCGGCCGGACGCTGCTTTCACCTGATCCATCCACGCCCTGAAGGTCGTCCCGTCCCAGGGAGCGGGGGGCAGCAGATCGAAGGCATCACGCAGGAAGGCACGGTCCTCGTCCGAGAGGTCCTGCGCTTCCGCAGGCCCTTCGGTCAAGATCCGCCACCAGCCTGCCGCATCGGCCAGCCGATCGAGATTGCCGCGCACAGCGAGCCAGAACGGCTCTGCCCGGGCGCCGGTGATGCCGAGAGCGGCGAGGCGCTCCGCCACCGCTGCGAAGTCCATGCCATGCAGCAGCGTGCGGTTTAAGACGAGGAGATCGGCCGGATCGAACTTCGAGGCCGACCGCGAGGTCGAGGCGAGGTCGAAGCGGCCGGCGAGATCCGCCATATCGCGCGCGGCGACGACATTCTCCGACGTGCCGGTCAGCACCGCGAGCGAGGCGACCGCCATCGGCTCGATGCCATCGGCGCGCAAGCTCGCGATCGACAGCGCGCCGCTGCGCTTGGACAGACCCTCCCCGGTCGCGGCCGTCAACAGGTTGTGGTGGCCGAAAGCGGGCGGCTCCGCGCCCAGCGCCCTGAAGAGCGCGATCTGCACACCGGTATTGGTGACATGGTCGTCGCCGCGGATAACATGCGTGATGCCAAGGTCGATGTCGTCGGCGACCGAGGGCAGCGTGTAGAGATAGGTGCCGTCCTCGCGCACCAGCACGGGGTCGGACAGCGAGGCGAGATCGACCGTCTCCTCGCCGCGCACGAGATCGGTCCAAGTGACTTCGGTGCGCCGGGTCGAGAACGGATCGGTGTCGAAGTTCGGCAGCAGGAAACGCCAGTGCGGCCGCCTGCCTTCGGCCTCCAGCCTCGCCCATTCGTCCGCCGTCAGCTTCAGCGCCTCGCGTCCGTAGACGGGCGGCAGGCGGCGCGTGAGGCGGACCTTGCGCTTGAGGTCGAGCTCTTCGGCGGTCTCGTAGCAGGGATACAGCAGTCCCGCAGCCTTGAGCCTCTCGACCGCTGCCTCGTAGACGGCGAAACGCTTCGACTGGTATTCGACCATGGACGGCTCGATGCCCAGCCAGGCGATATCGGTGAGGATGTTGTCGGCATATTCCTGCCTGGACCGCTCGACATCCGTGTCGTCGAAGCGCTGCACGAAGAGGCCGCCACGCTGTTGGGCGAACAGCCAGTTGAACAGCGCCGTGCGGGCATTGCCGATATGGATGTTGCCGGTGGGCGACGGCGCAAAGCGGACGATGACGGTCATGCGCGGGGCGTATCGGACACTGCTTTGCTTGGCAAGTTTCGCGCCCTGACACGCCTCGCAACAAACGCCATCAGCACCGAGACGGGGAAGCAATAGACGCCCATCGCGATGAGCTGAGCTGGATAGCCAACGCCTATGTCGATCAGATAGCCGGTAATGCCCGGGCCTGCCGCGGTTGCGAACACGGTCGTCGCCACAATCAACGCCCTGATCGCGCCCAGGTGCCCCAGGCCATAAACCTCGGGCAGCACAGAGCCCAGCGTTGTCGTCGCCGCTCCGCTGGACGCTCCGAGAAGCGCCATGACGAGAAACGGCGTCCAGTCGGCGGTCATCGTTCCGAGCAGGATGCTTGCGACGCCGAGCGGCAAGAGCACGAAAGGAATGACCGAAAGGCCAGAGAAGCGATCGATCAGATAGCCGGTCATCAACGTCGACAGGCTGTTGACGCCTGCCCAGACGACGAATGCCGAGGCGAAGACGCCGAGCGACCAGCCACGCAGTTCCACCAGATAGACCTGGTGGAAGAAGATGACCGTGACGATGAAGCCCGGCGCCATGAACCCGAGCATAGACAGATAGAAGATCGGATCGCGCAGCACTTCGCCGCGCGTCCAGTCGCGCGCGTCGACCACCCGGGGATTGATCTCGGTCGATGCCGGAACCCGTTCGACAGCCGCCAGCCACAGAACGAGGGGCAGCGCGATAACCAGCACCGCAACACCGAGAACCAGCCAGCCCATGCGCCAGCCGATCGCCGCCGACAGCGCGACGAAACCGGCGATCAGAATCGCCTCGCCGGCATTGTGGCCGAGGATCACAAGCGACAGCGCCTTACCGCGCTGGGCGGTGAACCAGCGCGCGGTGGCGGTGTAGGCCGTATGCGGGAACATGCCCTGCCCGAAGAGACGCAGCAGGTAGATGGTGAGCATCAAGCCGGCCACATGCGCGGAGAACGCCATCAGCGCGGTCGCCGCGGCCAGCATCGGAGCTATGATCAGAGCAACCCGACGTACCGTCAGCCGATCCACGATCGCGCCGAGATATGGCAATGTCAGCGCGCTCGCGAGCGTGCCGATCATGTAGACCATACCCCACTGACCGTTGCTGAGACTGTAGTCCGAGCGGATATGTCCCGCCGAACCGCCGATGAAGGACGTCTGGCCGATCGTAGAGAAGAAGGTCAGGACAAAGGCGGCCGCGACCCAGCGTGCATTACCGCGCAGAAATATCAGGAAGGCGCTCACTCCGCCGCTGACCGATCGAGCCGCATCTCGTTTCCGTCAGTGCATCTGCGGAATCCGAACGCCTCGTAGAGCCCGTGTGCATCGGAGGTGTTCAGCGTCCAGATAGAGACCGTATGCAGTTCCGGATGGTCCAACAGCGCCCGGACCAGCGCCTTGCCAACGCCCTTGCCGCGATGATCAGGCTGCACGATCACATCGGAAATGCGGGCGAACAGCGTGCGGTCGCCCGAGGCACGCGCGAAGCCGACCTGCTGCCCGTCGATCAGCGCGACCGCACAGATCGAGTTTGCGAATGCGCGGAGGTTGATCTCATCGGTGCGTCCGGCGGTCCAGTACGCTGTTTTCAGCAATCTCGAAGTGGATATGAAATCGAGACGCGACAGGTCGAATACGATCTCCACCTGCCGCTATCCCCGATCCCTGAACCGGTTGGTGATCGGGTAGCGGCGGTCGCGGCCGAAGTTTTTCTTCGTGATCTTCACGCCGGGCGCAGCCTGTCGGCGCTTGTATTCGGCAATGTAGAGCAGATGCTCGACGCGATGCACGGTGTCACGATCGTGCCCGCGCGAGACGATATCGTCGACGCCCATCTCGTTCTCGACCAGGCACTCGAGGATGTCGTCGAGCACCGGATAGGGCGGCAGCGAATCCTGATCGGTCTGGTTGGGCCGCAGCTCCGCCGACGGTGCCTTGTCGATGATGTTCTTCGGGATCACCTCGCCGGAGGGGCCGAGCGCGCCGGGGGGCACAGTGCCGTTGCGCCAGCGCGACAGCGCGTAGACCTGCATCTTGTAGAGGTCCTTGATCGGGTTGAAGCCGCCGTTCATGTCGCCGTAGAGCGTGGCGTAGCCTACCGACATCTCGCTCTTGTTGCCGGTCGTCACCACCATTGAGCCGAACTTGTTGGAAATCGCCATCAGAATCGTGCCGCGGGCGCGGCTCTGCAGGTTTTCCTCGGTGATGTCTTCCTTCGTGCCCTCGAAGATCTGCGTCAGCGCGTGGCTGAAGCCTTCCACCGGCTCGAAGATCGGAACGATGTCATAGCGGCATCCGAGCGCCCTGGCACAGGCCTCGGCGTCGGCGAGCGAATCCTTCGACGTGTAGCGATAAGGCATCATCACCGCCCGCAGCCGCTCCTCGCCGAGCGCGTCGACAGCAAGTGCGGCGCAGATTGCCGAGTCGATGCCGCCGGAGAGGCCAAGCACGACGTCCTTGAAGCCGTTCTTGTTGACGTAGTCGCGCAGCCCCAGCATGCAGGCGCGATAGTCGGCCTCCTCGGCTTCGGGAATACGCGACATCGGTCCGTCCGTGCAGCGCCAGCCGTCGCCCTGCCTCTTCCAGGTGGTGACGACGATGGTCTCCTCGAACTGGCTCATCTGGAAGGCGAGCGACTTGTCGGTGTTGATCGCGAAGGACGCGCCGTCGAAGATCAGCTCGTCCTGCCCGCCCATCTGGTTGGCATAGAGCATCGGTAGGCCGGTCTCGATCACCTGCCTGATGACGACCTGGTGCCGCACGTCGACCTTGCCGCGATAGTAGGGCGAGCCGTTCGGCACGAGCAGGATTTCAGCGCCGCTCTCGGCCAGTGTCTCGCAGACGCCGAGCTCGCCCCAGATGTCCTCGCAGATCGGAATGCCGAGGCGGACGCCGCGGAACGACACCGGCCCCGGCATGTCGGGCCCCGGCTTGAAGACACGCTTCTCGTCGAACTCGCCGTAGTTGGGCAGATCGACCTTGAGGCGCTCGGCAATGATCTTGCCCCCGTCGGCCACGATGATGGCGTTGTGGATGCCGCTCTTGCGCTTCAGCGGTACGCCGATGACGAGGCCCGGACCGCCGTCGGCCGTATCCGCCGCGATGTCGTTCGCTGCCTTCTCGCAGGCGGCGAGGAAGGCTGGCTTCAGCACCAGATCCTCCGGCGGATAACCGGCAAGGAAGAGCTCGGTGAAGAAAACAAGGTCCGCGCCGTGGCGCGCCGCCTCCGCCCTCGCCTCGCGCGCCTTGGCGAGGTTACCGGCAATATCACCCACGGTCGGGTTGAGCTGGGCGACGGCGATGCGGAGGACGGAAGGCGCGGACTGGGTCATGCGAGAGGATTAGCGTGGCACGCGACGGCTGACAATCTGCGCTCGCCTACTCCCCCATATAGGCCGCCAGCTCTTCCGGCGCGTGGTTGATGCCCGTGGACATCGCGAGCACGCGGGAAATGTGGGTGCGGCTGAGGCCGGTCTCGCCGGCCCATTCGTTCACCTGCTTCTGGATCCTCGCGAGATCGCCCTTCGACGTCGGCTGTTCGGCTATGTCGAGCCCGGCGTCGCGCAGGGCGGCCGCCATGTCGCGCGAGATGATGAAGGCGTCCCAGCCAATGAAGCGCAGGAAATACTGGCCCGAATTGCCGCCCAGCCGCGAGCTGTGCTTGGCCATGAAGGCCGTGAGGCCGATCTGATCGTCCGCCGGCCAGTTCGCGAGGAAACGGCCGAAACCGCCATGCTCGCGCGAGACCTTGTCGACGAACGCGGCGTTGTCATGCACTGACCTGATCTTCTGGGGATTGCGCACGATGCGCTTGTCGGCGGCGAGGTCGTGCCAGAACTCGTCGGGCTGGAATAGGAGCGCCTTCGGCTGGAAGCCGAGGAACGCCTCCTCGAAGCCCGGCCACTTGGCCTCGATCACGCTCCAGACGAAGCCGGCGGAGAAGATGCGCGCCGACATCTGAGACAGGATGCGGTCGTCGTCGAGTGCGGCGAGCTGCGCATTGTCCGGCGGTGTGCCGAGCAGGCGCGAAAGCACCTCTTCCCCGCCCTTGCGCAAGGCCGCGCGGTCGCGGATCGCGGCAAAACTGTCCATTGATTTCTCTCCCGATCGGCGCTTTGTGGCGGCGCTGACCGTAGTTTCGCCAATGATGCGGCACTTGCCAAGACGGCGGCGCGAGGAGGCCCGGATGCCGAAGACGATCGACGAGCTTTCCACCCGCTGGCTCAAACGCAGTCTCGACAGCCTGAGCGAACAGGAGCTCCGCCGGCTGCAGAGCGCGCTCGACCGCCGGCCTATCTCGCGCGATATCCGCGAGAACCTGGCAGGAGGGGCCAGTCTCGGCGACCGGATCGCCGACGCGATGGCGCGCGTGGGTGGCTCGTGGGCCTTCATTGTCAGTTTCCTGCTGTTTCTGTTGGTCTGGACGGCCGGCAACGCCTTCTTCTTGACCCGGGACGCGTTCGACCCCTACCCGTTCATCTTCCTGAATCTGATCCTGTCGATGCTAGCGGCGATACAGGCGCCCATCATCATGATGTCGCAGAACCGCCAAGCCGCCCGTGACCGGCTCGATGCGGCACATGATTATGAGGTGAACCTGAAGGCCGAGATCGAAATCATGGCGCTGCACGAGAAGCTGGACGAACTCCGCCGCCGGGAAATCGTCAACCTGCAGTCAGAGATCGCCGCACTCGCGGCACATCTCAAGCGCATCGACGCACGGCTGGGCGGTACCGGCTCGTGATAGATTTCCTGCATTACCTGGTCGAGCGGTTCGGGCTCATCGCGGTCTTCGCCGGCTGCCTAGCGGAGGGCGAGAGCGCAGCCATCTTCGGCGGCTTCTTCGCGCACCAGCAGGTGTTCGCCGTCTGGCACACGGTCGCCGACGCCTTCGCCGGCGCCTTCCTCGGCGACACGGCGCTGTTCCTCGCCGGGCGGCGTTTCGCGGATCATCCGAGGGTGCTGGCGCTGCGGGCGCGGCCAGGATTCAGCCACGCGCATGCGCTTGTCGAACGGCATCCAAACATCTTCATCCTGACGAATCGCTTCATCTACGGGCTGCGGATGGTGGGCGGCGTGGCGGCGGGGCTTTCGTCGGTGCCCGTGCCGCGCTTCCTCGCGCTGAATGCCGCCTCCGCGCTCGTCTGGGCGTGCATCTTCGTCAGCCTCGGCTATTTCTTCGGGGCAGGCGCAGAGCACCTGATTGGCGATGCGCTGGTCAAGCATCAGCGACTGCTGATCGGCGTCGCTCTGGCGGTCGCCGTCACGGGAATCGGGCTCTGGCTCGGGCACCGCTATCTGCGGACCCGCTGAACCGCTACACCGCCGCGCCGGCGATCTTTTCGGCGATCGCGAGCAGCCAGACGCAGCCGGCGATGATGATCGAAATCAGAACGGCGAGCGAGCCGCAGTCCTTGGCGAGCTGGATGTCGGTGTTGAATTCGCGGCTGAAGGCGTCGCAGGCGGCCTCGATACCGGTATTGAGCACTTCCACGATGATCAGCAGCAGGATCGCGCCGATGAGCAGAGCGAAGCCACGCCAGCTCTCCGACAGGAACCACGCGACCGGCAGCGCCGCGAGAAGCAGGACGACCTCCTGCTGGAAAGCCTTCTCGGTGCGGATCAGGCGCCCGAAGGCGCGCAGCGAGTTCCGGAAGGCGTTGAGGAGGCGTTTCATCGGCGATCTCCGCCCGACGGGCCGGGCGGAGACCGTTTAGCCGATTTCCGGCTCAATGGAACAGGTAGGAATCGTAGGCGAAGAAGCCGTATTCCTTGGACGCGTGGATCCGCTCGCCGTGAATCTCCTTGCCCGCCGCACCGAGCGCGAAGAAGATCGGCATCAGGTGCTCGTCCGTCGGGTGGTTCTCGGCCGTGAACGGCGCGCGGTTCTTCCAGTCGAGTAGCGCCTGTGTGTCGCCAGCCGCGATCTCATCCGCGAACCACGTGGTGAAAGCATCCACCTTGTGCACCAGTTCCGGATCGGGCGCCCTGCCCTCCCGCATCACCGGGAAGAAGGCGCGCAGGTTGTGGGTGATGTGGCCTGAGCCGACCAGCAGCACGCCCTCTTCACGCAGCGGCGCCAGCGCCTGGCCGAGCCGATAATGCCACGTCGCGTCGCGGTTGGGATCGATCGAGACCTGCACGATCGGAATGCCGGCATCCGGAAAGGCCAGCATCATCGGCGTCCATGCGCCGTGATCGTAGCCGCGCTTGCCGATGGTGCAGGGCGAGAGACCGGCCTTCTCAAGCAGGGAGACCACCTTCGCCGCGAGAGCGGGCTCGCCGGGCGCCGGATACACGATCTTGTAAAGCTCCGGTGCGAATCCCCTGAAATCATAGATCATCTCGGGCGCGGGATCGGTGACGACCACAACTCCGTCGGTCTCGAAATGCGCCGACACGAGCACGATCGCCTTTGGACGGGGCAGATGTTCCGAGAGCGATTCCAAGAAGTGGCGAGCCTCGGAATCGGAGGTGACGATATTGGGCCCGCCGTGGGAAATGAATAGCGAAGGCATTGCGGTCATGGGACGATCTCCTTGGCCGATAGATACGCCTGCCCCAGGGCTACGGACAGATCACGACGCTTCGACTGAGCGTTCATGAATTGCGAACAGGCGTTGGCGATCCGTCCAACGACTGATGACGGTGTCAGGCAAAGGGTTGGTTCGCGACGAAAAATCTCGTCTCCCAAGATGACGGAAACGCCCCGGAAAGCTAGCCTTGCAAGAAACAAGGGGACCGTACGTGTCGGACGAACTCGCCCGCTTCCTGGAAGCGCATCCACAGACCACCCATCTCGACGCCGTGCTGTTCGACCTGTGCGGCAACGCCTACGGCAAGCGCATGCCGCGCACCCACATGACGAAGTTCTTCGCCTCCGGCTCGCCGATCTGCGCGGCGATGTCGCTGGTCGACGTGCAGGGCAATACGGCCGATCCGATGGGCTACGGCTTTTCGGACGGCGATCCGGACGCGACGGTGATGCCGATCGCCGGAACGCTGGCACCGGTGCCGTGGAACACCGGCATCGCGCAGGTGCTGTGCACGCCGGCCAGTGCGTCAAGCGGCGAGCCGTTCTGGTACGATCCGCGCAGCGTGCTGTCACGCACCGTCTCGATCCTCCATGAGGCCGGACTGCGCCCGGTGGTCGCGGCGGAGCTTGAGTTCTACCTGATCGACCAGGGGCGCGGCGACAACGGCGCGCCACTGCCGGTGAAATCGCCTAAGACCGGGATTGCGGAGGCGACAGGCAAGGTGCTGTCGCTGGCCAAGCTCGACGAATACCAGCCCTTCATCTCGGCGGTGGAGGCCGCCTGCGGGGCGCAGGGCATCCCCTCGTCCACAATCATCAGCGAATACGGCGCAGGCCAGTTCGAGGTGAACCTGGAGCATCGCGACGATCCGGTGAAGGCAGCCGACGACGCATGCCTGTTGCGCCGGGTCATCCAGTCGGTCGCACGGCAGTTCGGCATGGAGGCCACCTTCATGTCGAAGCCCTTTCCCGACATGGCGGGCAGCGGACTGCACATCCATGCGAGCTTGCTCGGTCCCGACGGACAGAACCTGTTCGACGACCGCCGGATTGACGGCCAGGCAACGCTCGGCCATGCCGTGGCGGGTCTCCAGGCGACGATGGCAGAGGCGATGGCGATCTTCGCGCCAAACCTGAACGTGTTCCGCCGCTTCGCCGCCAACAACTTCACGCCCGTGACGAAGGACTGGGGCGAGAACAACCGCTCCGTCGCCTTCCGCGTGCCCGTCTCATCCGGCGCATCACGACGCATCGAGCACCGCGCGTCGGGCGCGGAGGCCAATCCCTATCTGGTGATCGCGGCGGTGCTCGCCGGCATGCATCAAGGCGTCGAGAACCGGCTGGACCCGGGTCCGATGCATCCGGGCAATGCGGGCGCCGAGATCGATCCGAACCTGCCGCTGACTCCATGGGATTCGCTCAAGGCACTGCGCGCTGCGACCATCCTGCCGCGCTGGCTGGGCGAGGACTATCCGGCGATCTACGCGAGCGTGAAGGAGGCCGAGTTCGCCGCCCTCATGAGCGCGATCTCGCGCCGCGAATATGAGTGGTATCTTTAGAGGGCCACATTACCAAGATTTAACGATGCTTTCGGGCTCGGCGCGCGTCGCAATCGACCGCTCAGCGTCCTATTTGCGCGGCGACGATAATCCGGATCCATCATGCCCCAAGAGAAACGACGCGGGCTGCTGCTCGTGAACCCGAAGGCGCGCCGCGGCGGCGAGGCGATCGCGCCTCTGGTCAACCGCCTCGAGGCCGGCGGCGTCGCCGTCACCATCGAAGCCTTCGATGCCCTGCCCGAGATTTCCCGCGACATCGTGCGGCTGCGCGGCACGGCGGATCTGGTGATCGTGTGCGGCGGCGACGGATCGGTGTCCTCAGCCGCGATGGCGGCAATCGAGAGCGGCCTGCCGCTTGGCATCATCCCGATGGGCACGGCCAATGATCTCGCCCGCACGCTGGGCATCCCAGCCGACCTCGGCAGGGCGGCTGACCTGATCGCAGCCGGCCACACACGCCGCATCGATGTTGGTACCGTGAACGGCCACGCCTTCTTCAACGTCGCCAGCATCGGGCTTTCCACAGAACTCGCCCGTAGTCTCGATCCGGAGCTCAAGCGGCGGTTCGGCCGCTTCGGTTATGCGCTGGCGGCAGCAAAGGTGCTGTCGAAGGCGAACCGGTTCAAGGCCCGGATCATTGAGAAGGGACTCCGGATCGAAGCCTCGACCTACCAGATCGCCATAGGCAACGGCCGTCACTACGGCGGCGGCAACATCGTCGAGGCCTCGGCCTCGATCGACGACGGGCATCTGGACCTCTACAGCCTCGAGATGAAGAACGTGTGGAAGCTGGCCCTGATGCTGCGCTCGTTCCGGGCAGGCACCCACGGCGCCTGGAGCGAGGTGCGTACCGCCCGCTGCATCGAGTTCGACATCGAGACGGACGAGGAGGTGGCGGTTAATGCCGACGGCGAGATCGTCACCTCGACGCCGGCGCATTTCAAGGTGCTGCCAAAGGCGATCGCAGTCTTCGCGCCGCGCGACGGGACCTGAAACGACAACGGGCGCCCGAAGGCGCCCGTCAATTTGTCAGGACCGGACCCGCTCAGCCGTTCACGGCCTTCTTGGCCGGCGCCTGCTTGCCCTTCTTGAGCAATTCGCTGACCAGGAAAGCGAGTTCAACCGCCTGATCCGCATTGAGGCGCGGGTCGCAATGGGTGTGGTAGCGGTCCTGCAAATCCTCGTCGCGGACGGCGCGCGCGCCGCCGGTGCATTCGGTGACGTTCTTGCCGGTCATCTCGACATGAATACCGCCCGGATGCGTGCCCTCGGCATGGTGCACGTCGAAGAAGGTCTGCACTTCCTTCAGAATGCGGTCGAAGGGCCGCGTCTTGTAACCGGCAGCCGTGATCGTGTTGCCGTGCATCGGGTCGCACGACCAGACGACCTTGCGGCCTTCCTTTTCGACGGCGCGGATGAGCTTCGGCAGGTGCTCGCCGACCTTGTCGTAGCCAAAGCGCGCAATCAGCGTCAGCCGGCCGGGCTCGTTCTCGGGATTGAGCAGGTCGATCAGCTGGATCAGACCGTCCGGGGTGAGCGAGGGACCACATTTCAGGCCGAGCGGATTCTTGATACCACGGCAGTATTCGATGTGGGCATGGTCGGGCTGGCGCGTGCGGTCGCCGATCCAGATCATGTGGCCGGAGGTTGCGTACCAGTCGCCGGAGGTCGAATCGACCCGGGTCAGCGCCTCCTCGTAGCCGAGCAGCAGCGCCTCGTGGCTGGTGTAGAAATCGGTCTCGCGCAGCGCGTAGTTGGTTTCCGAGGTGATCCCGACGGCACGCATGAAATCCATCGTCTCGGTGATGCGGTTGGCGAGCGCCTGGTAGCGCTCCGCCTGCGGGCTGTCGGAGACGAAGCCCAGCATCCAGCGATGCACGTTCTCGAGCGAGGCGTAGCCGCCCTGTGCGAAGGCGCGCAGGAGGTTGAGAGTCGCGGCGGACTGGCGATAGGCCATCTCCTGGCGCGCCGGGTCCGGGATGCGCGACTTCTCGTCGAACTCGATGCCGTTGATGATGTCACCACGGTAGGACGGCAGCACGACGTCGCCCTTCTTCTCCACGTCGGAGGAGCGGGGCTTGGCGAACTGGCCGGCGATGCGGCCGACCTTCACCACCGGCTGCGAACCGGCAAAGGTAAGGACCACCGACATCTGCAGGAAGACGCGGAAGAAGTCGCGGATGTTGTCGGCACCGTGCTCGGCGAAGCTCTCGGCGCAATCGCCGCCCTGAAGAAGGAACGCTTCGCCGGCCGCGACCTGGGCAAGCTGCTTCTTCAGCTTGCGCGCTTCACCTGCAAAAACGAGGGGCGGATAACTGGCGAGGTTCTTTTCCACTGCTTCGAGAGCCGCAAGGTCCGGATAGGCCGGAACTTGGCTGATCGGCTTGCCGCGCCAGGAATTCGGAGACCATTTCGCCATGTTAGCACCCAATCACGCTGCGGGACTGCTGCCCGCGCCAAAACTCCCGCCTTTCCGGGGAAGGCGGTCCTATACAGTAACCAAGGGTTTACTTCCAGAGCGATTCGCCCCGCCCGCCTGTCGCAAGGTCAGTGTGGCCGATCCGCAACCTTTGTCCAAAGGCGTAAACCTTGCGGGAAC
>VFQN01005052.1_pt1 | contig 16652 bp, 23 predicted proteins | sample 3512371 | NCBI WGS metagenome assembly VFQN01 (sample SAMN10412370, study PRJNA504923) | tailings metagenome | isolation source: Replicate 2 from Balatoc abandoned mine | place: Philippines: Itogon, Benguet | collected 2017-08-28 | reverse complement strand
GACTAGACCAGGACGACAGGGCGGTCAAGCGACAGCACCTGGGGCGGTAGCCCCTTTGCGTCACCCCTCCTCCCCTCGTCCCGCAGCACATTCAGCCTGGGCATCATCATGTGGGAGTTTGCGCACGGCCAGCGCCCACCCAACGTCTGGAACCTCAACCCTTAACGCATACGGCGGTGCCATGATAGCTAGCTATGGAATTATGAAAAAGCGTGAACATGTAGCCGGCATTCTTTCATCTGTGGAGTATGTGGTTTACGGTTCAATTGTTTGGAGGACATGGGTTTGGTCTTGGTCACCCCATGAGGTCTTGAGGTGGTTGGCTGCAAGGGGATGGCGCACAGCCTCAACGCTGGGGTTAATGCTGGCCCATTCGGTGCCCGCCGGGCGGCAGTTGTTGCCGGCCTGCAAGAACTTCGCTAGTGGCGCTGCGGACAACCAGATTGCTTGACAGATTGTCGTTCGAAGCCCCTGAAACGGCTGCACAGAGGCGAAGGGCAGTGGCAAAGCCCTGATGGCTCATTTCCTGGCCCCAGCCGTAGTCTGTACGGCGCCACGTCGCAAAAAGAGCCTCAGGCCGCTGCTGACACTGCCCCGTCAAGAGATTCACATATAGCATGGAATTTAAACGACCGTATCATAGGAACTCGGGACAATGAGTCTTGCAGACCTTTGCAACCACGAATAGCCCTTGTGGGCTCACCCAAACGCAGCTAGGATGCCACAGATACTGGAAAGTGTCTGGGTTGGCGTCAATGCTTTTCACTTCGGTCTGGTATCCGGCTGGCTCGCGTTTGGGCGGAGTCTGAGTGTGGCTGGGTGAGAAAGTTGTGAAGTGTCGCCCAACTTAGTACAAGGGGACTCGCCAGCAGCATACTGAAGTCCTCTACCTATTTGAACCAGGACTGAACCGCGACGCGAAGGTGTGCACAGCCATGCCATCAAGGTAAGCCAAAGGAGACCGCAAGGCTGCATCACGCCTGACTTTATACATGTACATACATGCGGACAGAGTAGGAGTTACTCCGAGAACTTTGTACCCTGTAGGCTGGTGGAGGAGGTGGCGACCTCGGGCGAATGCGTCCCCTGCTCATGCGCCTCGTGGTGCTCAGGTGCGCTCCTTGCAAAGGGAGCAGTATCTCGCACTGGTATACGTGCTTGCCCTGCTCTCAGCCATGTAGAGGACTTGACGCGCAGTCACCTTCCTACTGCCGTTGCAGGACTGTTGCATTCCTCGTCCAGAGCTTCCACCTCCTGGCTGTGTACCGCATGTGGGAAGGCTACAGTAAGTCGCATGTCCAATTGCACAGCACACGACCTCTATGGCATGCTGTTGCTGCTATACCTGCAACACCACACGCCATGTGTCGAGGAAGCCCGGAGCAGTCTCTTCCAGGGCCCATCGTCACTTTGTGCACTAGGTCACTGCTGGCAAACTTGGCCCCTTACCTCGCGCTACAGTTTGTAGGGTTCCCGGGAACTGCACATTTTCCTTCTGCTGCCCATTTCGTTTTCAGGAGTGGGCACGGGCCGCGATCCCCTGTCCGGGCACTACCTGGCCCTGGCGGGGCTCATGGTGCCCCTGGCGAAGCAACTGGTGTTGCAGGTGTGTTAGCGCGCAGAGGCCTGTTCACAGATTCACTTCTGTATATACAGTTGTGCCCGATGCCTACGGTTTGACCCGGAATTGAGTGTGCCTTCCCACTCCGCTGACGTGACCCCTCCGGATTTGGAGACACGCCGGCCTTGACCCAGATGGCCACAGAGAGCAAACGTTTCGGTGTAGTGTGTCCGGCGTTTCACACCGCTACATGATGACCTGCCACGGTCCTGTCCCCTGCCCCAGGTCCTTGCCACGTGCAACCCCTCCGCCTACGTGGCGCACCACCGGATGCTGCACCACTTCGCCGCGTGCGCGCGCTTGGTGGGGCTGGTCATGCAGGTGGGTGCCGGGCGGGCGGGGAAGGCGACATAAAGCCCAGAAGCACGTATGTGGGCCAGCGGGATGAAGGGCACATCGCGTTGGCATGGGCACCTCAAGGCGTGGGTGTTGGAGAGCAGCCGAGAAGGCGGAAGCCAGCAAACACGCCAGGGCTTGTCTGTTGAGAGCGCGACGCGTCCCGCACTTGACCACTGGCTCGGCCCTAATCGAAGGATATGTACAAACACTTTTATATACCTCATATAAAGTTTGTGAGGGGGTATGCATTTAGACGTATGAAGGGGTGCACAGTCGATTGAGACGCAGCAGTGGTGAATTTTGGTCAATCGCTAGAGAGGCGGAACCGGACGCTGCCAACTAACTATGTGGGTATGTTGGCTTACATGAGATACACGTAATGTAGTACTGCGGACCAAGTTCGCCGCTGCTGCCGCCTTTGCAGGCTACCTCGGAGTGCAGCACGGTGCGGACCAAGGCGTACAAGCAGGAGCTGCTGCTGGCGGGCATCAGCATGGTGGTGCAGCAGGTGGGGGCGGGGCAGGCACCGCAGTCATGCAGGTGTAGCCTGGTTGCGTTGACTAGTGTCCAGCGGAGCGCGCTCACTACGCCCATCCGGGTAGTGCTACATGGACCTCGCATCCTGGCTCTGCATCCTGCTGCACACCGTGTCCACGTACGCCTTGACCTCCGGGCCCATCACTTTCCAACCCGTTCCATCCTCCTCCGTCCTTCTTGTGCTGCGCCCAGGACCCGCCGCCCGTCTTCATGTCGCACCTGGGCGTCACGGCCGTGGTGTGCCTGTGCGGCCACCTGTGGCAGCTGGACGCAGACAGGGACATGCCCACGGAGACGCTCAAGTTCATGGGGCTGTACTTGCTGCTGCTGGCCGTCAACACCCTGTACGGCGCCCTCATGGGCCCCGGCTCGTCAGGGTGCCGTACGACCCGCCGTACGGTGAACGACGTGTACCTGTACGGCATGATGGACGAGGTCAGCAGCATCGGCCTGTCCAGCGAGGCGGGGAGCCCCATCGGGACGCCCGGTGAGGGTGCCACGCCGCTGAGGCTCTCGTTCGAGGCCGGTGGTGGTGGCGGCGGTGGCGGCGCGTGGGCAAGGCAGGGAGCATCAGGATTTTTCTCTCAGTACGACACGCTTACCAGGGCTAATACGGCAGCCAGCCTCCGGGCCAGCCTGGCGTATGGCACTGAGGACGCAGCGAGTGTGGCGGAGGCGCTGGCTTCGCACTGGGCCGCAGCCGGGCCGGGAGTGGACAGCGGCAGGCGCTCTTTCGTACAAGTGGCTGGGAACACCCCGGCCGGAGTGACTGCAGTAGTGGACGTTAGCGCGACTGCGGGGCCGAAAGGCAGCAGCAGGGACGCTGCGGGAGCAGATACCACCACCGCGGGGACTGCCCAGCCCAGCCCCAGCCCCAGCCTGAGCCCCCTGAGCGCCAGCCTTGGCAAGCTGCAGCCCGCGCCCCCAGGCCCTGCTGCACCTGCGCTCGTGCACCACACCCGCGGTCACGGCGCGGCCTCCCACGGCCCCTCCCTCCGAGTGCACAGCGTGCACCTGCTCAAGCTCTCCGTCATCCGCTCCTTCGGATTCGCCTACCTCATGGCGCACGTGTTCCAGGTACGTTGCAGCACGGCATGTCATGGTGCTGCACGGCGCTGGCGGCAGTGCCCCCTGGGCTCCGCAAGCTGTCTACCAACCCACGTCCGCCTCTCGTCTACCTGCCCTGCTAACCCACGCCCCCTGGTGCTCCCCGCCCTCCAGGTGGCCCGCGACTGCCTCCGCCGCCAGGAGCCGCTCCACCGCTACCCCGTCACCCTGTTCCTCACGCCCCTGGGCGCCCTCCTGCTGGCCGCCACGCCGCTGGTGGCGTCCCTGGCGCCCCGCGCCTACGGCCGCTGCAGCTCCACGCTGCACCGCGTGGCCTGGGCGCTGGCCGCCTCCACGCGCGCGCTGTGCCTGCTGCTGGAGCCGCGCGGCATGCACCACCAGCACGTGGTCCGCTCCTTCCTCTTCCACTCGGTCAACGCGCTGGCCTCGGATGACACCTTGGCCAACACCGCCAAGTCCACCGGCATCTTGGCCGTGGGCTGGGCGGCGCTGCACCTGTTCTGCATGCGCTACAAGCTGGTGCCGGCTGTTTCGGGTGTCCTTGGCGGTGCCCCGACAGGTATTTTCAACGCCACTGCCGGTGGTGACGGGAGCGGCGCCTCGAGCGGTGTGGGCGGTTGGCCGCCACTTGGCGAGCTGGCCGTGGCCTTGAGCACCTACCCGCTTACGTGGCTGGCGGGCGTCGTACTGCACGTGTGCACACACGTGCCGCGCCTACGCGTCGGGTCGGCACGTGGCAATGGCAGCAACGGGCTGGGCGGGGGCGACGGCTTAATGGGGGTTTCGCTGGAGGAGAGGCGGCGGCTGGCGCACGTGGCCCACAGGAGGGCAGCAGCGGCAGCAGCAGCGGCAGCAGCAGCTGCTGGTGGTGTTGTTGCTCGTGCTGAGGAGTCTACCCATGGGTTAGCAAGCGGTGGCGGCGCTGGAGATGTTGTGGGCGGCGGCCTGAAGCGGCAGCGCATCTTCGGCAGCACCTCCAACCTGCTCCACGCCGAGGCCCTCGCCAGCGCCCACCACCACCACCATCACCATCCGAACCACCACCCCCATGTCCACGGCCGTTACAGCGGCACCTACCAGTACCTGTCCCACTCCAATACCCTTTCCAGCGCGTTCCCGTCCACAGCCAGCATCGGCTCACATGCCACCCTCGCACGCGGCTCCCTCGAACGCTCCCGCGCCCCCTCCGGCGCCCTGCTTTCCTTCCCGACTGGCTCAGGAATCAGCAGCAAGCCCCCTCTTCGCTCCAACACAGCCGGCGGGGTTGCTGCAACTGCTGCTACTGCTGCTGCTCATGATGGCGCCACTACGACCAGCGGGCCGGGGCTGCAGTCATCCCGACGTCAACCCGCACTCCGCAGCTTCGATAGCTCCTTTGGCACTCTATACAGCAAGGCTGGATCCACGCAGCAGCTCGGCAACACGCCTAGCGGCACCCCCAGCCGCCTCTCGTCCACCGTCATGGCTTCCCCGCCGCTGTCGCCGCTGTCGCCACTGTTCTCCGGCCTGCGTAGCCCCTTCCTCCAGCCCACACTTGGCCTCGAGGCTGAGTCTGACACACCGACACTGGCCAGCGTGGTCGGTAGGCAGGCAGCCGCCGATGGAACCTCCCCCGTTGCGCCGGTTGGAGTGTCGGCGGTTGATTTGTCGGTTGGCGGGCGGGCGGTTGGGGCAGTGTCCTCCTTGTCAGCTGCGGCGTTCGGGGCCATGGGGACCAGCCATGGGGAAAAGCCGCAGGGCGACGCGGGAGGGGCTGAGTCTGGGCTGGAGGCGTTGCCCTCGATGAAGTCCCTGCATGTCGCGGGTGCAGCGGACGGAGCGGCGGCGGCGGCGGCTGCTACGGCGGCGGGACCTCCAGCAGACACCCAAGATACTGACTCGCCTCCTGATCAGCCGGCGGAGCGGCAGCTGCAGCAGCAGGAGCAAGGGCAAAAGCAGGGGCAGTGGCAGGATTTTGAGCACCAAGGAAACGCGGCGGCAAAGGAAGCCATTATGGTACCCGTCGTGTTCAGCCTTACGGTACCCGTTGACGCAGAGCCCGAGCCCCAGACACTGTGTGCGGACTTCGAGCTGTGGGATGAGGGCCGCGCGGGTGTGCCTGGCTCGGAGAGCGGCCCGCTGTCCGCCAGGGGGCCTGCGCCGCCCTCGCGCCTTCACACGTCCTTGACCGACATGGGTCCAGCTGGAACGCAAAAGGAGGAGCACGGGAGAGCCGATTCCTGCACCGAGCAGGAGCAAGTGGAGGAAGAGGGGGCCCAGGTGGTGCAGCGTGAGCTGATTGGGGCAGCGGTGGAAGAGGAGCGGGAGCAGGAGGAGGAGGGGCAGTTGCAGTTGGTTCCGCTCACGGCACGGAGAGGGCTCCCCCCACCAGTCCCGCCGCTCAGCCTGCCCGAGGACCCGGTGGAGCTGTACACGGGGCTACGGAGGTACATCAAGGTGCGCCGGTGCATAGCAACTACCGTGATACACCCATTGCAGCGTGAGCCTGCAGATCAGCACGTCGTTTACCAGCACCAAACACGTCCGCTCACGCGTGTGCGTGTAACAGCTTGCATGTGTAGCTCCCTAACTGCGGCAAAGCACAGCCCCCACACACCGCGTTGTCTTGCTGGCCCTGCCCACCAAAGGCGCCCACCGCCTGCAAGGGCGCCGACAGCCGGCGGCGTCTGGAGGCGGCGCTGCGGCCCCCGCCGGGCGCCCTGCCGCACCTGCGGCGGGACCGCGTGGCGGCGCTGCTGCGGCTGTGCCTGGTGCTGCACCTGTCTGCGCCGGTGGTGCTGGGCGCGGCGGAGGCGCTGCTGGGCTCCCTGTTGTGGCGGTGGGTGCAACTGCTCGTGCTCCTTTGCGATGAATCCGTGCCGTCCGAGGTACCTGTGCGCTAATCTCAATTGCGTGATTCCAGCCCCGACCCCCACGGACGTCAAACATGTAACGGTAGACAACTGTGCAGTTGAATCGTGCTGTAACCACCCTCAGAGGCGTCAACCTGTGGAGCGCCTTCACCCTGGCCGGTGCGGTCCTGTCGCGGCCGCTGCTGCTGTTCCTGGCCTCCCTGGCGCTGGAGGTGGCGGTGGCGGCGCTGCCCTTTGTGGCACCAGCAGCCTTCAGCGCGTGGCGCAACGTGCTGTGGGGGCTGCTGCTGGTGGGCGGAGAGGAGATGCGCCTGGTGAGTCGGCGTGCCGCACGTTTCCCCAACTGTTGGAGTCCCTACGTGTGGTACGGTCCGCTCCTTGCTCCTCGCTGACGGCGACGGCACTGCATCAACAGGAGCCGCACAGGTACAAACTTGCACGCCTCGCCATTGTAGCCACCCCTGTCCGCCCATGTTCAAACCCTGCCTGCAAGCCGGCGCCTTCAACAGTCTGCACTCGACGGCATACGGGTCTTGCCACCTCCGCCCACCTCTCCCCATCTCCTCCAGTCCGCCTCATAGGCCTCCCCTCCTGCTCTCTATCAGTAACTTCACATGCCCCGCACGCCACACGCGGTACGCGTTTCCCACGCCCAGTTTGCGCTGGACGGCATGGGCCAGTGCGTGGGCTCACCCGGTCGCCCGCTGTACGCCATGGGCGTGGCGTCCGCGCTGTGGCGGCTGCTGGACCTACCCCCCGCCGCCTTCCAGTGGGCCATGGCGGGCCGCCTGCTGTTGCTGGCGCACCACGCCTCGCTGCTGTACCACGACGAGCACACGGCAGGCGTGGCAGGCGCGGCAGGTGGGTGGACAAGGCGGGGGAAACGGCAAAGCCGCAAAGTAACGGAACCAGGCGGGTGGAGTGCGGGAAGCGAGGCCGGTGCTGGGAGGGGAGGGGAGCGAGCAGGGGTACTTCAATGCGCGCAGCGTAGTTCTGTACACAGGCTGCCTTGCGCAGGGTAGTAATTTCGGCTTCCGCCTACAGTGCCATGCAATCCCTATTGCCCACAGAAACGTCTTGCTTTTTGCCAATGCTCCTGCTCCTGTCCAGGCTACCTGCACCCCATCATCCGCACCAGCGTGCTGTCCGTGGCGGGCTACGCAGCCGCCAACCTGCTCATCACGCGCGCAGGTGAGCGACACGTGTGGACACGCAGCGCGCAACGCGCCTTATCCCGCCGCTCCCCCACACTCCACCACGCAACCGTGGCACGCCTTTCACCATGTGGTGGGCCGTGCTGGCCGCTGCGGAACCCGCGTCCGCAAAGCCGTCCGTAGCACAACGCCAACGGTGTGCAACCGCTCTTTGCACTAGCACGGCTCACCGACCCGGCGCTCCGCCACACGCCCCTGTGACATCGAACTGCTCTCCTCGCCCGCCCGCAGTCCCCGCCGCCAACATGGCCGCCGCTGCTGCCGCCGCCGCCGGCCGCCCGCTGCGGCCGCTGGCCCAGCGGCTGTGCGGCGTGCTGTCCACGGGGGAGGGCGGCGCGCTGCTGGGGCTGGGCGGGCTTGGCGCCGTGCACTGCCTGACCAGCAGCGGGCTGCTGGACCCGGACGCATTCAGGGAGTGGGAGCTGGCAGCGGTGCGGGAGCTGTGCGGCCTGGTGCAGGTGAGGGGCATGGGTTTAAGCTCGGAGCGCGATGCGGGAGGCTGGCAACCAGGCAAATCATGCGTGCAGGAACTTGGTTATGGGAGCCTGAAAGCAACGTGGTTGCATCTGAGCGTGTGTGCGTCATGTGCGGTTGCAGGAAGTTGTGATCGGCACCAGCCAGGGCTACTTCAAGCGCGGCGAGCCGCTGCCACCCGGCGTGTCGTACGCGCTGATGGGCGGGCTGTGCGCCGTGGTGCTGCTGGCGGCGGTGCGCGGGCTGTACCTGGTCAGCGCAGGCAGCAGCGGCAGGGACGCGGAGTGGTGAGCGCGGGGCCCGTGGGTCTTCACGGGGTGGAGCAGTAAAGGGGTCCGCGACGGGTTGCAACGTCAGTGACCACCTCTACTGCAGAATTTTAGTGTCGCTGGAAGGCTTGCGTCACACACCATGGCCTTCGTAGACCTACCCTGTTGGCTCACCTGCAACATCCCGCGGGTGCCTGGCGCGTACACCTTCCCATCCCTAAGCTCTGATACGCTTCACTGATTGTAAATACTACTCTGCCAACTGATACACTGTCTGCACATGTACGCGCTGTGTATCCTGCCGAGACAGGTACGGCCAGCACGGCGCCGCGCTGGCCGCCCTGCACGACGTGGCGGCGCGGGAGACAGGAACTGACGAGCTGCTGGCGACCCTGGAGGCGGAGACGGGGGACTTGTACTCCCGTGAGTGTGGCGGCATTCTCCCGCAGCGGCTAGTCCGTTGCCCCCTGAGCCTCAGCCACCAGGCGCCATCCTTGAGGGCCAGCCTGTCCGCATACCTTCTCTGTTCGGTACCACGTCCGTAGCCCAGCCACGTACCACGCCACGCATCTCGCTGTGATGCTGTTTTCACTGTTAGTTACCACTGTTTTGCCGCCTCCCTATCCCCGTCAGGCTGCTCCGTATACCTGGCCATCACCCCCCAGTACAGCCGCCTGCTGCACGACTCCTCCTACCTCTGGTGCTTCGACCCCTCCGCCTCCTCCACCGCCCACGACGGGCCCCTGGTCCGCTGCGCCTCCTCCCCCTGCTGCCACGGCGTCGCCGGCGGCTGCAGCCCTGGCGGGGAGGAAGGCTGCCACGACTGCGGTGCGGTGCTGCTGCTGCCCGTGCACGAGCTGCGGACCTTGCGCTCGCTCCTGGCCAGCCCCGTGGCGGCGGCGGGCGGCTGGGAGTGTGTCAACGCGGCGCTGCAGCAGCTGCGGCCGTGCGAGATGGTGGTGGCGGAGGGCGTGGGGCCGCCGGGCCAGGCGGGCAGCGGGTGCGTGGGGGCGCATGTGTGTGGGCTGGGGGCGGGGTAAGGGTCGGCTCAGGAGTTCGTGGGTGCATGGGGCAAAAAAGGTAGTTTGGTTGTGGGTCCTGACGTGTATCATGTGCTGCATAACGCTTAGCCCTCCAGGTTCAAGGCATGAGGATGTAGCACCCTTGTTGACCTGGAACAAGCTTTCCTGCTCCCTGCCCGTGTCGTCACCGCCCGGCGCAGGCACAGCTCGTGCGGCTCGGCGCCGCTGGACTGGCTGCTGTCCGCCACGTGCGCCTCCAGCCTGGCCATCGTGCCCCTCATGGGCCTGGGCTCCGGAGCCGCCGCCGTCGCCTCCTGCGCCGCCTCCTGCGCCGCCACCGGCAGCCCCGTGCCCCCCTGCCGCCCCGCCTCCGCCTCGGGGGCTCCCCTGCCACACGGCGCTGCTGCTGCACCCGGTACCTCCTTGGGTGGCGGCCAGGCGCTGGTGGGCGGGCTGCTGGTGCTGAGCCCTGTGTCTGGGGAGCTGGACGCGGGGCTGCTGTCGCTCAGCGCGGACCTGGCGCACGCGCTGGGGGGCGCACTGCACCTGCGGCACGTGCTGGCAGAGTACCGCGCGGGGGAGGAGATCCTATACGTGGGTGCAGCAGGGAGGGAGAGGCGGAAGGGGAAGGGCGGGGGAGGGTATAGGGAGCGAGAGGGGAGGATGGGAGGAGAGTGAAGGCATATGCGACTAGGGCGTGGCTGTCAGAGGACGTCCGTGACGGGGGACAACTGAAGTGGCAGCTCCTGGCGCTCTGGCGGGTTGCGGTGTCACCAGGGCCAAATGCCGCACAACAGTTTTGCTGCTTGACTGTGCCAAATGCCGGTTGTGAAAACGTATCACGCCTTTTATACTTCGGTTTACACCGTACGCTCTGTATGCAGGACGTCCTGCCCTCCAACGTGGCCGACGTGCTCATGACGCGCAAGATGGACCCCCAGCTCCGCCGCGTCATGACGCACAGCACCAGCAACAACAGCACAGGGTACGGCAGGGACCGCGACGCCGCCAGCACCGGCGGCAGCAGCATCGCCCTCGCCGCCCACCACACCGGCGTGGAGCTGGGTGCCCCTGGGGCCGCTGCCGCCAGCCCATCTCACTCCCCCGCCGAAAGCCCACTGAGCCTCACGGGACTTGTAGGGACCGCGGGAGGCGATGCCGCGGCGTCGCCACACGGCAGCTCGCAGGCCGCCTCCCCGCACCTTGGAGACAGCACGGTCCCACAGCAGGCGTTCCAGGGAGTCGGGACATTGGCGGCTGCGGTTGTGGCCGTGCCTCCGGGCCTGCCGCCGTTACACTCGCACTCGTCTGGGGCTGCCAACGCCACCAGCGGCTCAGTGTTCGGCCGTGAGGTGGCGCAGCAGCAGCAGCAGTACCACCTCACGCCCACACCAACCCCGCGACTGGGTTCTCAGGGAGGTCGGGGGCTGCTGCCAGGACCCTCGGGCAGCCATGGCGGCTCGGGGGCGATGGGGCCGTACGGCGGCAACGGCGTGACACACGTGTCAGCGCACGGGGCGGCGGCGGGGGCGGCGGGCGGGGGGCCGGACTCCCCCGCGCCCCGGTTGGGGTCCACCATCAGCGGCAGCGGGGGCGCCTTCCTGGGCACCTTCGGCAGCACGGGGGACATCGTGTACAAGTGAGCACCGGGGGCGTGTGGGCTGACGGGGTCTGCATTGTGCCCTTTGTCTGCCTGGTGAACCGGAGTGAAGCGTAAATCGGTGCGGGGCCCGCACGATGCCATGATTTCGCCTTGTGTAATGGTATGGACGGCGTCGCGCGCATGAAGAGGGCCCCGCTCAATGGCCTTTCCTGCCGCCCTCGGCCTTTGCCTTGACACGTTGGCCCACAGGCAGTGGCACGCCGGCGTCAGCGTGCTGTTTGCGGACATCGGTGAGGGCTTGATTCTGGTGCAGCAGCAGTGTGCATGACCATGCATGACCAGATAGTCGACCCCGGTAATGGAGCCGCACCCTCGCGCCGCCAGCTGCGATTTGCGTAGCTTTTTGAGTGCAGTCTAGCATGGGAGCCCGGGTGCGAAATCCACAGCACCAGACTGCGTTTATCGCAAGGTCACCTGGCGGCCGCAAGCCGTTAGACGCCCGCTGCGCACCTATGCGTGCCTGAGGTGGATGAGCCAAGCGCCGGCCATCCCCGCCATTTTGGGCAGGCGGCACTGGGTAGATCAAATCGTGGTGATGGTGAGGTTCTTGCTGCTGCCGCCACTTGGCCTGTGCTGCACAGTTGGCTGGACCACCTTGGCGCAGGAGGTGGAGGCGGAGGAGGTGATGCTGCTGCTGCACGGTACGTGGGGTGCGGGGTCACGGGGCACAAGGGGGGCGGCACCGATGACGGACGTGTGTGCACAGCAGGGGGCTTAGTTACTGGAGAGGAAACTTGCAGCCGGCTGCGCGTGGAGTCACGTGCTAGCACGGGTGTATGCAAGACAACTTTCGACAGCACACGCGTCACCCTCCTGATCCTGACGTGCTCCCCGCGCAGAGCTGTTTTGCAAGTACGACGCCATTGCGGACGAGATGGGCAACATTTACAAGGGTGAGAATCGCCCTGCTCGCGCTGCTGGCTGTACTGCTAAATACATAGTTCTCTTGTGTTCGGCAACCCAGGCCCAACCTCTGCGATTTGCTATCACGATTCGCACCCAAGCCAGCACAGCGTCCGGCAGCGCATTCAGCACCCGCCGACCTCAAGCCCCTTGCACTCCTGAATTCCGCTTTACCTCGCTCACGAGAACCTTACTACCGTCTTGACTTTGCAGTCGAGACGATCGGCGACTGCTACATGGCCGCCTGCGGGCTGCTGTCCGAGGAGCCGTGCCACGCCGCCTCGCTGGTGGCCTTCGGGAAGGCAATCATCGCCGCAGCGGCAACAGTGCGCAACCCGCGCACGGGGAATGGTGTGGAGGTGAGGAACCCTTGCAGGGGACTTCGCCTTGCAAGGTGGCTGCGGCACAGGTCTTGCATTAGCGGCGGTCGAAGCTGGGGGCAGGGGCCTGTCCTGTTTTGGATTGCTTGCTGAGTGTAAGCGGAGCGCAGCACTTTAAACGCAGTTACCGGTACAGACCACGCGTGGCACGCTATGAGTCGAAGAAGGGCGACGGCGTCAAGTCCTGTGCGTACCCTGTGTGCCTTCGATCTTACCCGCAGCCCCTCCCCCCCTGCCTCCCGCAGATCCGCGTGGGGGTGCACAGCGGCCGCGTGATGAGCGGCATCGTGGGGCGGCGGCGGGCGCGGTACTGCCTGTTCGGGGACACGGGTGAGCGGCGAGGGAACAGGGGTTAAGGCTATAAAACTGTTTTATGTTGTTGTTGTTGATGATGGTGGTGGTGGTGATCTTTGGAGCTATCGTTCCCAGTTAGGCAAGTCCAGTGGCCCCCAGGTGAAACGTACCACACAAGTCGCAGCGCAATTTCGTCAGCAGGTGTATGTGCAGAGTGCGTTGTGTGCCATAGGGGCCCTCCTTGGCAGTTTCCACTGACCCATGGCGGATGTGTTGCCCGCCCGACCCACTGGCCTGCAGTCAACACCGCCAGCCGCATGGAGAGCACAGGCGTCCCAGGCCGCATCCAGGTGAGGGAGTGGTGTGCGTCGCTGGCTGCTGCTCCACGTATCTCCATTCAGCAGGCCAGGGGATACTGCCAGTTTGTTCCTGCAAATGCGCCTGCTGCAGATCAGCCAAATGACAAGCGTGCTGGTCACAGTCCTTCACGAGGACGGGCAGCCGGGCCAGCATCTAGTGCGGCATGCATTAACCCACCAGCGCTGACTGTCTTGGCACCCCAATCGCCATGTGTGCTCGTGCAGGTTTCGGAGGTGACGTACGGCATGCTGCTCAGCCGCCCGTTGCTCATCGCGAGCGCGGCGGACTTTGAGGCGCGCGGGGAGATCCCCATTAAGGGTGGGTGCAGGGCGGACAACGGCCACAGTGCGCAAGGGCACGGACTGGCCATCAGCGCGTCCTTGTGGTGTTGTTCACGAACAGCAACTTGCCACCGTACGTACGGCAGTCCACATTGCCGCGCGTTGTGCTGCATGGTAGGGGCGTGGGCGTCGCCGGTAGATGAGGCACGTGCGAATGTAACCCTGTAAAGGGGCTTTGCACCCTTCCTGCTCGTGTGTTGCGAGTTGAACCCCACCCCTTCCTACATACCGCGCACTAAGGCTGTGTCTTCGGCCCCTGTTTCCGGCCCCCCGCTCCCCGCAGGCAAGGGCCTGATGCGCACCTACCTCAGCAGCCCTGTGCTGCTGACGGCGCCCCCCGAGCCGCCGCCTGTGGACGGACAGGGCGCTGCGACGCCAGCAGCAGCAGCAGGTGCTGGAGCAGGAGGGGGAGGAGGAGGAGGAGGAGGAGGAGGAGCAGCAGCAGCAGGTACCGGAGACGCAGGAGGAGAGGGGACAGTGGCAGCCGTTGCGAGCGGCTGATTGTTGCGAGCGAAATTAGTGATATGTTGCTTGTCAGGACACGAGCCGCGCTTGTGAGGGTAGCGTGTGGGAAGGACGCCCAAGGGTAGGTCCTGGTAATTTATGGTAGTTCGTTCATGGCAGGAGGACCATGGAGTTTGGTGGGGTGGTGGGCTCGGCAGGGGGCAAGGAGTGCAAACCTATGTGTGCGTTTTGGAGTGGAACTGTTGATGTGCGGACCAGTATGCCACCATGTTGATCCTTTTTAATTTCTTTCCGGAACGCTGTGAGAAACAGCGTTTTGCAGGGTGCCGCTATTTTAGGAGTGTCCATGGTTGCGGACGAAGAGCCATGCAGACATAATTGGTGCATACCCTGAGCAGTGCCGGTTTCATCGCTCGATATGAGTGTTCTTATTCAGCGCGTGCGTTGCCCTCGTGCGAGCGTCTCACGTGGCAGTCCTGTGCGGTATCCAAGCGGCATTGGTGTTGGCGACTGGAGGTATGGTCTTGGTGCTTCGGAAAGGCAAAGATGCCCATACGTCAGTCCACGCGCGACGGCCAGTCCACGCACCGACTGCCGTCCTGGACTGCCGTATCTGACACCGGGTGGTGTGCGTGTTGGGAGGGAGGATTGGGCGATTTAGAACAGAACTGAGTGTACCGTAATGCTTGTCTACCGGTATTGGTCTTGTTGTGGTTGCAGTGACCCTCCTTTTCGGTTCCTTTCCCGGAAACCCTCGTTGCTCGTAGTGGTGTAGTGCTTACGGGGTGGCATGCTAGCTACGTGGCCCACCACGGCCTCGCTGTGAAGGCCCAGCCTTGGGATGACCGTGTAAGGACTACTTGGTTAGTAGCATATATGGTGCGCGTAAGAGGTCTTGGGCGCTTTTTGAAATCGGTATTGCCGGCTGTATGACATGCATGGGAAGCGTTGCTGTGCACACACGTGTTCTCAACGCCTCGGCTGTGACGGGTGATGGTGGATTGGCGTACGGTACCGTACCGGTATGGTGCTGCTGCTGCGTGGATGCGCGTGTTTCCGAGGCGATGCCCACGGGCGTACCGTACCGTGCTATCATCTGTGCGTTGACACCACTTGACAGCGTCAGTGGAGTTCTACCATACACGAGGGTGTAGCTGCCTATGTGGGACGCGCAGAGTTCGTCGGGACGCAAAGCACGCACACTGCAAAGCGTGGGATGCATCGGCTGTTGCTGCCCTGATTGCCGTACACGCGTACGGCCGCTGTACGAGTGGCAGGCAGGCGACATGTCGGGTGCTAGCAGTAAGGCATGAACTGCGGGTGGGAACCGCTGCGGTTGATGCTAGCACTGCGGCGGGAAGGGCGCTGGACCGCTGGTCCCTTGATGGGCGAAGCTGATGACCGGCCCTGCCTCAAACGAAGCTGCAAAAGCCAGTATACACCCGGGTGCATGCGCCTTGCCAGTAGACTGCTGAGTACTGCTGGGTGCTGACCGCTACTAACTGAGGTTCCCCATGCCACCATGCGTGTCCCCGATCTAAAGTGCGCTGTCATGCTGCTTGTGCTAGGATGCGGCGGGCCCACACCGGTTGGGGCACAGGACAAGCACAACAGCAAGCCGATAGCCTTACATCCGTTGCGGCACGGCAGCTGCTGCCGGCCAGGAGGCAAGCGACAAGTCATATCCTTGAACGCTGCAGCGTTTATGCCACCGAAGCAGGTCAGGCCTACTGGTACAATGCATGTGTCCAGCGCTGAACCCTTTCCTGCACGCGCCGCCACCACCTATACGGATCTATACTTCAACAGCCAGCGTGCACATGCGCCCACCTCGCTGCGCTACGTATGCACCAATCACGTGCCTAACTTTATAGGGCGACTGCATCTATCTCAACCAGCACCCAATTCGATGCTTCTAGTGCCACTCGCCTCGTCGGCGTATGCAACACTCGCCCATGCTATGTCATAGCTAGGTAAGGCCCCACTTGCACAGGGTGTAAGTAACCTAGGCGTAGCGCAACATCAACTTCATGCTAGGCAACGCCAACTAACCCATTGTCAAGGCCTCCAAGCGTGAGGCCCATGCTGCACTCCTGCACACCTGGAGCTAGTGCCGTACGCATGTCTACGGCTGGAAAGGAACCAGAAGCTGCACCCCACGTGCCCCCCGCCCAATCCCTATCAACCCTATGCCTATGCAGCATGTGCCGAACCAACCCCAATCAACACAACTAGGAAACGCGTGGCCACCTTTGTCAGTGTGGCCCTACACCGACATCATTTGTGTCACTAGGCCCTACACGCCTGCCACCTACTGTTCACTTCCGGCGCTCCTCCCAGATGGCCTGCACGGTCGCTGGGACGGGGACGGAGCTCCAGACGGGCAGGTACATGTTCGGAGCCGGGAGTGCAACGGGGCCGAAGAGGAAGGGGGGAAGCGCAAAGCTGAACGCTGAGGTCTGAGACTGCTGTCCAGCGTATGAGTCGCGCCGGGAACGAACCAGGGGAAGGTGGGGAGGGGCTGCGGGGGTAGGAGGCTGCGGCCGTGGCGGTGGCGTTGGTCTCCACACAGCGAAGGAAGTGGTCTGTGCGCTTGACAAGGTCTCTGTGGCAAGGATGGGTGGGAGAAGGATGCGATGCGTTGGGCATTATGGTCTTGCAGTCGCAGTCGCTTTATGACCAGTCCTGATACCAATCGCAGTCGCTTTATGGTGCTCTTGCTTCATTTTCCATGCGCATGCGACCCAGCGCTGTACGCCACATGGAGCTAGGATGGATGCTGCATACTGTACTCCGTATACGCTCGCGGTTACTGCTGCAAAAATACGCGACATGCAGCCATTTGCCCGC
>VFQN01005051.1_pt1 | contig 16657 bp, 16 predicted proteins | sample 3512371 | NCBI WGS metagenome assembly VFQN01 (sample SAMN10412370, study PRJNA504923) | tailings metagenome | isolation source: Replicate 2 from Balatoc abandoned mine | place: Philippines: Itogon, Benguet | collected 2017-08-28 | reverse complement strand
CGAATGCATCCTGTGCGCCTGCTGCTCGACCTCCTGCCCGTCCTACTGGTGGAACGGCGAGAAGTACCTGGGCCCCGCCACCCTGCTGCAGGCGCATCGCTGGATCTCGGACAGCCGCGACGAGGCCACCGGCGAGCGGCTGGACGACCTGGAAGACCCGTTCAAGCTCTACCGCTGCCACACCATCATGAACTGCACGAACACCTGCCCCAAGGGCCTGAACCCGGCCAAGGCGATCGCGAAGATCAAGCAGTTGCTGGTGGAACGCAGCCTGTGACCGGCCGCCGACATCCCTCTTGTGAAGCCTGCGAATTGCAATAAGATCGGATCATACGAAGAGGCACAAAGCCCACACACGCAGGTCCGAGTTCGAAGGGAGGTTCATGCCTCCCTTTTGTTTTTCGGACCCCCGGCACCGGGATGCCGGCTGCGGGTGCGATCAGGAGTGACGTTGGCGTGATGTTGCACGGATATGGTCCTGCGGCCGCGCGACGGCTTGCCGTCATCGCCGGCTGGATCGCCATGATGGTCGTGGCCGTATCCATGCCCGGCGAGTCCCGGGCCGCGGACGGTGCGGCCAGCCGGCTGCGCGAAGCGATGATCGAGCGCCTGGGCGCCATGCCGGACGTCGCCCGGCACAAGTGGAACAGCCACGCCGCCGTGGAGGACCCGCCGCGGGAAAAGCTGGTGGTCGACGCGGCGATCGCCGAGGGCCGGGAACTGGGCTTGGCGCCGCGCGCGGTGCGTACGGCCGTCGAGGCGCAGATCGAGGCGGCGAAGATCATCCAGGCCGGGCTGATCGCGCGATGGTCGGCGGAACAGGCCAGCCCGTTCGCCGAGGTGCCGGACCTGGCGACCGTGCTGCGGCCGCGCATCCAGCAGGCGACCGGCGCGATCGTGGCGGGCTTGGCCGGGTCGATCGATGAGCTGGGCAGCTGCGAGGGAATCCGGGACCTGCGCGACCTGCCTTCTGCGTTGCAGGAGTTCCCGGCAGCCTGGACGGTGGCGGTCGAGGGCGTGATCGCCGCGGCGGTCGGCGGAGCGCCGCCGGCCTGTGCGCCCGGGGGCTGAATCCTGCTACAGGAACGGGCGCGCCAGCCGCCAGTTCGCATCGCCCAGCCCTTCCAGGACGGCATAGCTTAAGCGCTCCAGCCGGCCGTCCAGGAGCTTCGAGTGGAAGGGGGGAGCGCCGCCTTCGAGGACCTCGCCATCGCCGAGCCGCCGGCGGCGGCGCCAGGCCCGGCGCTCGGCGGCAATCCGGTGGCGATCCCGCCAGATGGTGCGCACGGCCGCCCACCAATGGGTGCGCCAGCCCTTGCGCAGGCTGCCGACCAGCTGCAGCAGCTCGAACAGGAGGAAGGTCGGCGCCATCAGCAGGATGGTGCGGAACTGGTAGCGGGTCAGGATGATCCGCCAGCGATTGGCGATCGTGCAGGTGACTCGGCGCGGCGTGAAGCTGCCGGTCGCGCGCAGGGACAGGCCGGGCGTGCCCGAGCCATGCAGGCAGACCGCGTCCGGCACCGACAGGATCTGCAGGCCCAGCTGGCGCGCGCGAAGGCCCAGGTCATGGTCCTCGTGATAGATGAAGAAACCGGCGCTCTGCAGGACGTGATCGCCCCAGCGCAGCCGGTCCACCATGAAGCAGGCGCCGACGATCGAGCCGATGGCGCGTATGCCCGTCGACGCCGCATCGAAGGGCGTCTCGCCGTGGTCGATCGCCATGACGCCCAGGAAGTGCGCGCGGGCGCCGTCATACTGGATGAGGGTGGGGTCGTGGGCGTGCAGGATCCGCGGCATCGCGAGCGCGGCTTTTGGATGCGCCGAAAGTGCCGCCAGGAGGGCCGCCATGCAGTCGCGCTCGGGGACGACGTCGTTGTCGATCATGCAGACATAGCGCGTCCCGGCCGCCTTGAAGCCGGCCTCGCGCGCCGGGCCGGGCCCCTGGTTCTCGGCCATCCGGAGGATCTCGACCTGCGGGAACCTCGCTTCCACCAGGGCCACGCTGCCGTCGGTCGATGCGTTGTCGACCAGGATCATCCGGAAGGGCGGAAGTCGCTGCCTGCATACCGCCGCGAGGCTGGCCTCCAGGACATCGCGGCCCTGGTAGTTCACGATGCATACGGTGAGCGATGATCGAGTCGCTTGCACGATCTCACCTGACCGGGTGAAGCATCACAGCATATACAATATATATTCTCCGGTTTTGAGTAAGTACTCAACTCAACAATGCTTCATGTCGTCATGGGGCCGCGACAAGGCGCGCCTGCGGTGCCGGGGCGGCGCCGACGCAGGGAGGGGCATGGGGGTGGCAGGCTTTCCGGTTCCTGCCTAGGGTCGCGACCGCTTCGCGGCCTCCGGACGCGGACGGTGCGGGACAGGATCGAACTCCTCGAAAGAAGGAAGGGCGGGTTTGAGCTACGACTATATCGTCATCGGCGGCGGCAGTGCCGGCTGCGTCGCGGCATGGCGGCTGACCCAGGAGTTTGGGGCGAGGGTGCTCCTGCTGGAAGCGGGCGGGCCGGACGGCAACTGGCTGCTGAAGATCCCGGCCGGGTTCGTGAAGCTGCTCTCCAACGCGAACTACGTCGCCCACCACGAGACGGTCCCGCAGCCGCAGCTGGACAACCGCAAGCTGACCATCCCCCAGGGACGGGTGCTGGGCGGGGGCAGCAGCATCAACGCCCAGGCCTACATGCGCGGCCGGGTCCAGGACTATGACCAGTGGGGCGAGGCCTGCGGCAGCGATCTCTGGTCCTGGGCGAAGATCCTGCCGCACTTCAAGGCGCTGGAGGGCAACCAGCGGTTCAACAACGCGCATCACGGCATCGACGGGCCGCTCAAGGTCGGCAGCGGCGGGTTCGTTTGCGAGATGACCAACATCTTCCTGCGCACGGCGCAGGGGATGGGGCTGCCGTTCCGCCACGACTTCAACGATGGCGCGCCGGGCGGCGTCGGCTACCTGCAGATCACCGGCACGCCCGGGCGGCGCTGCAGCGCGGTGGACGCGTTCCTGCGCCCGGTGATGCAGAACCCGCGCCTGGAGTTGCGCACCCAGGCCCAGGTCAGCCGGATCCTGGTGGAGAATGGCAGGGCGGTGGGGGTCGAGTACCGGCACGAAGGCAAGACCCAGACGGCCCATGCCGATGGCGAGGTCCTGCTGGCCGCCGGGGCGTTCGTGTCGCCGCAACTGCTGATGCTGTCCGGGATCGGGCCGGCCGACCAGCTCAAGGAGCACGGGATCGCGGTGAAGGTCGACCTGCCGGGGGTAGGGCAGAACCTGCAGGATCACCCGGGCTCGCCGGTGGTGGCGTCCACCAACGGCGACTACGGGCATTACCGCCAGGACCGGGGCCTGAAGATGGCCCTGAACGGGCTGGAATACGTGCTGTTCCGGCGCGGCCGGATCACCAGCACCGGGGTGGAATCCTGCTCCTTCCACGTGCCCGAGGACGGGACCGGCGACCCGGTCATGCAGGTCTACTGCGTGCCGACCACCAGCTATGCCGGCGACGTGCCGGACGTGGACGGGGTGACGCTGCACACCGTGCTGCTGCGGCCCCGCTCGGTCGGCTGGGTGAAGCTGCGCTCCGCCGATCCGGGCGACATGCCGCTGGTGCACCCGAACTATCTCGACCATCCCGACGACCTCCGCCACCACATCGCGGGCGTGAAAATCGTCCGGGAGATGATGCGCACCCGGCCCCTGGCCGACGTCATCAAGGACGAGCTGCTGCCGGGGCCGCGGGCGGTCAGCGATGAGGACATCGCCGCCCATTTGCGCCGCACCGCGCGCACCGACTTCCACCCGGTCGGGACCTGCCGGATGGGCCGGCCGGGCGCGCCGGACACGGTGGTCGGCCCCGACCTGGCCGCGCAGGGCGTGGCGGGGCTGCGGGTGATCGATGCCTCGATCATGCCGAAGCTGGTCTCGGCCAACACCAACGCGCCGACCATGGCGATCGCGGACCGGGCGATCTCGATCATGCGGGGGATCGAGCGCGCCTGAGGCCCGCTTGCGCCGCGGGCTTGTCCGGAAACGCGGCGGCGCCCGTTGAATCTATGGCCGGCACAGGCGATTTGATCGGACAGTGCCCGCCACGGGCTGGAGAGGTGGATGTCCGATCATCGTCTGCAGCAGATCGCCAACGCCACGTTGGCCGGCTATCTGCGCTACAGCTCGGGCGACCGACGGGCCGACGAGGCGACCGGGCGCAAGCATGGCGCTGCCGGCGAGCCGAAGGCCAACGACCGCGAATGCCTGTATTATGCGGGTCTGCTCAGCCAGGCGAAGGCGGCGCTGGGCTCCTATGAGCGCGACCGGACGGAGCTGGTGATCGACAAGGAGCGCCAAGCGGACGAGCTCGGACGCGAGGCCGACGAGAACTACCAGAAGCGCAAGGCGGGGGTCCTGGAGGAGCGGGCCAGCGCGCTGGCCGCGCTGGACAAGACGGTGGGCCAGCGCAGCACCCGCATGCAGAACGCCACCGAGCAGTTCGCGGCCAGCCGCGGGCGCGCGGCGCAGATCGAGACCGATCTCGGCCGGCCCCTGCGCACCAGCATGGTGCCGGTCTACCCGTTCGTGCTGCTGGTGATCGCGATCGCGGAGATCCCGATCAACCGGCTGGCCTTCGAGCTGTTCTTCCAGGAGGCGCCGATCGTCTCCCTGTTCCTGTCCTTCGCGGTGGGCCTGCTGCTCGCCTTCTTCGCGCACCAGGCGGGGCTGTGGCTGCGCCAGGCGACCAGCCACAAGACGCTCGGCAGCAAGCTCGGCCATCTGGGCGGCGTGGTCCTGATCGTCGCGATCGCGGTGCCGCTGCTCTACTTCATCGCCGCCATGCGCCAGCACTACCTGGCGCTGATCGAGGCCGAGGCGGCCACCGACTTCGGCACGCTCCTGCGCCAGGGCCTGGAAGGCGGGCTTTCCAGCGCGCGCGAGGTGCTTTCGGTGGAGCTGAGCGGCCCCGGCTGGACGCTGCTGATCCTGAACCTGGCGCTGCTGACGGTGGGTGCGATCGTCAGCTTCGTGCGCCACGACCCGCATCCGGACTACGAGTCGGCGGTGACCCAGTCGAAGCGGGCGGAACGGCGGCTGAACAAGATGCGTTCGGCCTATGAGCGACAGGAAGCGGCGCTGTCCCGCCAGTACGACGAGCGGATCTCGACGCTCGACCGCCAGCTGGTGCGGGTCGACAACGAGCTGGCGGCGACCCGACGCATCCTGGAGCAGGCGGCGGCGCACCGGCCGGCGATGATCCGCGCGGTGGCCCATACATTGGTGGAGCGGTTCGGCGCCTACCGGCTGGGCAACCGCCTTGGCCGCAAGGACGGCCAGAGCCCCGCCTGCCTGGACGATTTCAGCGAGCCTGCCCTGGTGCAGGCCCTGCAGCGGAGCCTGGATGATGCGCCGATGGCTGGCCTGGACGATGCTGGCAACGTGGTGGGCATGCGTCCAACCGGGTGAGGCAAGGGCGGCCGGCACCGATTATTGCGCACAGAGCGAGCGCTCCGTCCTGTTCCTGATCGACCGGACCACCGCCTACGACGACCAGGACCAGGAGGTGCTGGTCGACGGGCTGGAACGGTTCTTCAAGGAGCTGGAAACCGGCGACCGGCTGCTGCTCTACACGATCGGGGCCAGTGCCGCGGACAGCCGCCGGCTGTTCGACGCCTGCGTGCCGGGCTGTCCGGAAGAAGGCTTCCTGGGCAGCCTGCTGGGCAGCTGCCGGGCGGTGGTGGCGCGGGCCGACCGCCAGCAGTTCACCCGCCAGCTGCTGGCGACCCTGATCGACCTGCTGGACAAGCATGTCGACTACGAGGCCTCGGCAATCCTGGAAACGGTCCGCGCCGTCGCCGACACCAACCGCGCCACCCATCCCGCCCGGCTGGTGATCTTCTCGGACATGCTGGAGAACACCGACCTCTTGACCTTCGGGCAGCTCACCCGCGAAGGCGCCGACGCCGCGCTGCAGCGGGTGGAAGCGCAGGGGATGATCCCTGATCTCGACGGGATCGAGGTCGATGCGTTCGGGATCGGGCGCAGCCATGTCCCGGGCCGTCCGCCCCTGCAGGTGTCGACCCAGCGGGTGCTGGAAACGTTCTGGGAGGGGCTGTTCCGCAAGGCGGGCGCCACGCAGGTCGCGATCGGGCCGGAATACGCGCCGGGATCGCGCTGACCGGCTCAGCGGACCGCGTTCTCTCCGGGTGCTGCGGCGAGCTTTGGAAGGAGCGGGTCGTCGAAGCCCTCCAGCAGGAGCTGGCGCAGCGATTCCATCCCGGGCGGCGGGACCGCGGGATCCGGGATGGCGCCGGGCACGAAGCCGGCCTCCTCGAACGGCATCGCCAAGTCGGGGGAGGAGGCCAGGACATGCACCGGGACGTCGTAGCCGGGATCGCGGCCCAGCACCCGCGCCGCGGGCTCGTGGTCGCCCAGCATGAGGACCAGGCGCGGCCGCTGCGCGGGAAGGGCCGCCCAGGAGGCCAGGACGTCGATCGTGGCGGCGATCTGGTCCGCATAGGCCGTGCGCAGGCGGTCGCCATCCGACCACAGTTCCGCGGCACCAGGCCCGGCCGGCAGGCGGCCGTCGAAGACGCTTCCGTCCCGGATGTCCGCCCAGGGCAGCACGGGCGGCACGGGCGGGGTGAACGGGGCGTGGCTGCCGATGAGCGCGATCTGGCCGTAGCTGCCGGCCTGCTGCCGGTCGGCCTCCGCCAGGATCTGCTCGACCCGCGCCAGGGTGAACTGGTCTGGCATGGTCACGTAGCCGGGGCGCGGCCCGCGATAGGCCAGCGCATCGGCGAAGAACAGGCGATCGAAGCCCAGCCCTTCCGCTTCCGGGAACGGGCGCACGATCGCCGGCTGGACCATGAAGGTGGGGTGCCCGGCGCGGTGGAAAAGATGCGCCAGGTCGGCATCCGCTTCCTGCAGATAAACGCGCCAGCCGCCCTGCTCGGTGGTGCGGATGCCGGACGCGAGCGTCGCATGGGCGAGCCAGGACTGGCCGCCCACGGTCGGCGAGCGGACGAAGCCGCTCACCAGGGTCTTGCCGCTCGCGGCCGCGGCTGCTTCGAGCCGGGCGAGCGGTCCGCGGACTGCCGGGGCGATGTCCGGGTGGTCGAACGACGAGCGCCCATAGGATTCGATGAACACCACCAGCACGTCGACATCGTGCAGGCGGGCGAACAGCCGCCCGGGCGCTGCCTGCCGCCAGGGATCGAGCGCGCGCGCCGCCTCGAAGCGCTCCTTGGCGGCGCGCGCATGGGCATAGCGCGCCACCTGCTTGTCGACCTGGTCCAGGCCGAAGGCGGAAACCGGCCCGCCCGCGAACCACAGGCCCGCCAGGAGCAGCGGCAGCACCGCCACCGCCCGCGGCAGGCGAGACAGGGCGCTCAGGCCCCGGATCAGCGGCCAGGCGAGCAGCAGCATGGCGGAGGCGGCCACCGCCACGGCCGCCGCCAGCGGCAGGAAGCGCCAGCCCGCCGTGGACACCTCCAGGAGCGGCAGCACCAGCTCGTAATCGGTCGCCAGCACCAGTTCGCGTCCGAACCACAGCCAGACCAGCCGGTCGACGATCCGCAGGAGGATCATCAGCGCCAGCGCGCCGCCGAAGATGCGGGCGATCGGCGGGCCCAGCTGCCGGCCCGCCAGGATCACCAGCACCGCCGCCAGGAGGAGTTCGACCGGCAGGTGCCAGAATTGCGGCATCGCCAGCTCGGCCAGCGAATTGGGCAGGTTGAGGCCGAGAACGGCCACCATCAGCGCCGATGCCAGGAGGAAAAGCCTTGCCGTCACGCGGTGGATTCCGCTTGGCGGTGCTGCCACTGGCGGGCGGCGTCGATCGAGAACGAGGACACGAGCAGGAAGGTGGCGAGGAAGCCGGCAGGAGCCGCCAGCACCGTGCCGGCCAAAGGCCAGGGCACGGCCAGGAGCAGGAAGATCGGCAGCGCGCAGCAGGCGCGCCGGCGGAAGGACGGCGGCAGTGGCCGCTCCAGCCAGGACAGCGCCAGGGCGGCCAGCACCCAGGCCGGGCGCAGCATGGGCGCCAGGAGCACGATCGGCCCCGTGAACTCCATGGCCGCCAGCGCCGCCGCCGCCAGCAGCACCGCGTCGGTTTCCAGGTCGAACCGGGCGCCGAACCGGCTGGCGGAGCCGGTGCTGCGCGCGATCCAGCCGTCAAAGGCGTCGGTCGCCAGGGCCAAGACCATGAGCGCTGCCAGCATGGGCGGCGGCAGCGCCGCGAACAGCACGAGCGCGCCGATTCCGATGGCCATCCCGAGCCGCAGGCCGGTGACGAGATCGGCCGGGCCTGGCCCGTCGGAGCGCGGCGCGCTGGCGGCGGCATGGACCAGCACCACCCCGGCCATCGCCCCGAGCAGCGCCGCCAGCATGGCCCGGCTACCGCCCGGCGCTGCCACCACGGGCGCGGTCACCACCAGCTCCACGAGAAGGGCTGGGAGGATCCAGGAACGACGCTGCCAGGAGCACCGTTGGATGGCGGAACGGCTGGTGATCGGGGCGACTCCACAACTCGTATGCTGCAATATCGACATGACGCGCAGGTAAGCCCATTTTCAACGGGGAAGCCCAGTCTGCCACGTGAAATGCGGGCACTCACACAACCTCGTACGCTTCGCGGGTTCGATCAGATTTTGGGGAAAAGAATGCTCGGGCAGGGCGAGAAGGCAGAAACCGGGCCGGCTGGCGCTGGTGTCTCGATCCGGCGGCGCGTGCGGCTGGCCGCGGCCGAGGCGGTGCTGCGCGAAGGCGGGATCGTGCGGATCCATGACCAGCAGAGCTCGGCGGTCGACTGCATCGCCCTGGACGGTGCCGGCACGGCGGCCGCCCTCGCCTTCGCCCGCTCCGGCGGCACCACGGTCCGGATGGTGCTGACCGCGGCACGCGCCCGCGCGCTCGGGCTGGATGCCGGCGGCGCCGTGTGCGTGGCGCTGGAAGTGCCCCGTAGCGGCGGCAGCGAGCTGCTCGAGACGCTGGCGGGGCTGCCCACGGGCGGTCATGGCCCGGTAGGCCTGCCGCCGCTCAGGGTCGAGCCGGCCAGCGCGGCCGAGGGCGCCGCGGTGGACATCGCCAAGCGCGCCTCGCTGCTGCCGGTCCTGGTGGTGACGCCGGCCAGCGGGCGCGAGGTGGACGCCATGGTCGAGATCGGCGCCGAGGACATCGACGACGAGCCGGTCCCGCCGCCGCTCACGCCGGTCGTCCAGGCGGAACTGCCGATCAGCCTCACCGAGAACGCCAAGATCGTGGCGTTCCGCGCCCCGGACGTCGCCTACGAGCATGTCGCCCTGGTGGTCGGCGAGCCTCACCGTTCGGCGGCACCGCTGGTCCGGCTGCACTCGGAGTGCCTGACCGGCGACGTGTTCGGCTCCCTGCGCTGCGATTGCGGTCCGCAGCTCCAGGCGGCCCTCGCCCAGATGGCGGAGGACGGTGCTGGCGTGCTGCTCTACCTGCGCCAGGAAGGCCGCGGCATCGGGCTTACCAACAAGCTGCGCGCCTACCGGCTCCAGGAAACCGGCCTGGACACGCTGGACGCCAACACCCATCTGGGCTTCGAGCAGGACGAGCGCGACTTCCGTACCGCCGCGCGGATGCTCCACGCCCTGGGCCTGCACCGGATCCGGCTGCTCACCAACAACCCGGACAAGGTCCGCACGCTCGCCCGCCACGATGTCGACGTGCGCCAGCGTGTGCCGCTCTCGATCACTGCCAACCGCCACAATCTCCGCTATCTTCAGACCAAGATGCAGCGCGCCGGCCATCTCGGGCTGCCGGCCGTCAATGACGAGGATGTCGGATGAGGCAGTTGGTCGGCAGGCTCGTGCGCCGCGCCGGGCTTGGCGCGGCGGCGGCGGGCCTGTTGCTGGCGCCCGCGGCCGGCCATGCCGAAAGCCGGTGGCGGCTGGATCCCGACCACACCACCGTGATGTTCGAGGCGCCGCATATCGGCTACGCCCGCATCTTCGGCTTCTTCGAGCGCGTGCAGGGCGAGTTCGTCTTCGACGAGGCTTCCCGGTCGATCACCTATCTGCGGGTCAAGGTCGACATGGACAGCGTGTTCACCAACAACGCCAAGCGCGACCGCCACCTTCGCTCCGGCGACTTCCTCGACGCCTACGAGCATCCGTCCGCCGAGTTCATCATGACGGACGCGGACCCGGAATCGAGCACGACCGGTCAGATCATCGGCGACCTGAAGTTCCGCGGCGTCACCAAGCCGGTGACCCTGGACGTCACCCTCAACCGGATCGGCCCCTACCCCTACGGCAATACCTACGTGCTGGGCGCCTCGGCGACGACCGTGATCAAGCGCTCGGACTTCGGCAGCACCTATGCCATTGCGGAGGGCTGGGTCCCGGACGACATCCCGGTGCGGATCGAGATCGAGGCGATCCGCGAGGATCCGGCACCTTGACCGAGAGGGCGACCGACCCGCGCTGGACGGCGCTGCTAGCCGCGCGGAACTCCGGCAGGGCATTGGCGGCCGACGGGGTGGACTGGACCGGCCTTTGGGCGCTCTACCGGGAACAGGTCCGGCAGAGCGGCGATGGGCTGCACGTCGTCGCCCATCTGGGGCAGAGCCTGGACGGGCGGATCGCCGCGGCCAACGGCCAGTCCTGCTATGTCACCGGCGAGGACGACCTCACCCACATGCACCGGCTGCGGGCGCTGGCCGATGCAGTGGTGGTGGGCGGCGGCACCGTGTTCCACGACGATCCCCAGCTCACCGTGCGCCGGTGCCAGGGCCCCTCGCCCGTCCGGGTGGTGATCGACCCGGACCGGCGGCTCGGCGCGGACTACCGCGTGTTCCAGGATGCGCAGGCGCCGACCCTGCTGCTCGCGGCACCGGAGAATGCGGGCGACGGCTGGCACGGGCTGGCGGAAGTGCTCTGCATCCGGCGCGCCGCCGACGGAAGCTACTGCCCGCGATCGGTGCTGGAAGTGCTGGCCGCGCGCGGGCTTTGCCGGCTGCTGGTGGAAGGCGGCGGCGCCACCGTCGCCCGGTTCTGGCAGGCAAACTGCCTGGACCGGCTGGACCTGTGCGTCGCCCCGGTGATCATCGGCCAGGGGCGCGACGCCCTGCCGCTGCCGTCCGTGACCTCAATGGACGATGCGGAGCGTTTCCAGCCGGAATGCCTGGCGCTGGGCCAGGACCGGCTCTACGTGCTGCGGCGCAGCCGGCGCCCCATCGATGCTTCAGGGCAGGAAGAGCAGGTCGCGGTGCCCGACGCGCAGCGCGGTGGTGACGGCATGGCGCTGGCGGCGCCATGAGCCGGAGGCCAGGGCGGCATCGCCGATGCCGTCGATCAGGGCGTCGATGATCGGCCGGTCCTGCGGCCCGAGCCGCCAGGGCGAGCTGCCGGTGAAGAGACGGCCATGGCCTTCCAGGCGCGACGCCAGCGCGTCGTGGGCGGCCGGGCCCAGCGCTTGGCCGAAGCCCTTGTCGCGGGTCATGTCGCGGTCGAACGCGGCGGCCACCTCGGCATCCTCCGGCAGTTCCGGCAGGAAGGCCAGGTCGCCGTCATAGGTCAGGCCGATCCAGACCGCGCAGCGGCGCCGCAGCACGTGCGCGACCAGCCGGTCGAGCCAGGGCTCCGACACCAGGTCGATCAGGGCCGAGGCCGTCACCAGGTCGACCTGCCCGGCAAAGATCGCGTCCAGGTCCCCATCGAGATCGGCCTGGCGGTAGCCGACCCGCGCGTCGTCGCCGAACGCTGCCTGGCCGGCCGCGATGAGGGCCGGGTCGTTCTCCACGAGGGTCCAGACGGCATCTGCCGGCAGATGCCCGGCCAGTGCCCGGCGGGCGCTGCCGGTGCCCGCGCCGAGATCGACGACATGCAGGCCAGTACGGCCGCGCGCCCAGTCCGCCAGCCCAGCCAGCAGTTCGGGCGCGCGCGCCGCACGGTCATAGGGCTCGCGCAGGCGCAGCCAGTCGACGGCAAATCCGGTCATCGTATCGGGACCTCACGCAAGAACCTGTCGACCGTGCCTGCCGTGTCCTGCCAGCGTGGCAGGCGCTCCCTTGCAGCCCTGGCGCCGGCGGCAAGGCGGGCCCGTTCGGCGGGATCGCGCAGGACCAGGCCCAGCGCCGCCGGAAGCCTGCCACCCTGGCCGGGCGGCACCAGGATCGCGGCACCGGGATCCATCCAGTCCGCCACCGCACCGCCGGCCACCGCGACGACCGGCAGGCCGCGCGCCACCGCCTCGGCAAGCGCCATGCCGAAGCCTTCGTAGCGCGAGGCGGACACGAACAGGTCGCTGCGGTGCAGGCATTCGTCCAGGGCAGGGCCGTCGATTTCGCCGACAAGGACAATCCGCCCGGCCAGGTCGTGCCGGTCGATCGCCGCCCGCAACCGCAGCACCTCGTCCGGATCGCGCGACGTGCTGCCGGCGATGGCGAGTGTCCAGGAAAGATCGCGCCACGGGGCCAGCGCCTCGACCAGCGCCGGGAAATCCTTGCGGGGAAGGACGGAGCCCACTGCCAGCAGCGCCGGCGCATCGCCGCCGGAGCCTTCGGCCAGGGGGGCGGGGTCCGTGCCGGGCAGCGCCACGGCGACGTTCCCGTCCGGCACGGCGAAATGCTCCAGCAGCGTGGCGCGGGTGGTGGTGGAGGTGACCAGGACGCGGCGGGCGTGGCGCAGGGCCGCCCGCTCGCTCGCGACCAGCGCGCCAGCGCGCTCGGCCGCCAGGCCGGTCTCGTAGCCCAGCGGGTGATGGACGAGGGCGACCAGCCGCAGCCGGCCGGCATGGCGCGCCGCCACCTCCGGCATGGCGCCGAAGGCGAGCCCGTCCACCATCACCAGCTGGCCGTCCGGCAGCCCGGCGAGCAACCCGTCGCTCGCCGTCAGCGAGGCGGGCGACGGCGCCGGGAAGTCGTCCGGCAGGCGCATCGGCGCTATGTCCCAGCCGAGCGCAGCCAGTCCTTCCGCCAGGCGCCGGTCGTAGATGTAGCCGCCGGTGCGCTGCAGGGGGTCGCCGGGGATCGCGAAGACGAGGTCAGGCACGCCCGGGAACCGCGGCCTTGTAGCCGGCGCGCGCGACGTGGCTCTCGTGCAGCTCGACCCCGACCGCCGTCACCTTGTCCGAACCCGGCCCCAGCTCGCCGGCGCCCAGCGCATCGACGAAGCGGCCCCAGATCCAGCGCGACAGGAACTCGGTGGTGGTGTTCTTGCCGGCGAACATGTCGAGCTCGTCGAGATTCTTGTAGTTGATCTCGGCGCAGACCTCCTTCAGCCGGTCGATCGCGCGGCCGATGTCGACCACGATCCCGTCCTCGTCGATTTCCGGCCGCTCGAAGGTGACGTCCACCACGAAGGTGGCGCCGTGCAGCTTCTGCGCCGGGCCGAACACCTCGCCTTTGAAGCTGTGGGCGATCATGACGTGATCGCGGACGGTGACGCTGAACATTGGCCTCTCCCTTTTCCTTGCCGGGGTCAGTCGTAGATGACGAGCGGTGCGCGCACATCGTCCTGGTCCAGGAGACGCGACAACGCCTGCGTCGGCAGATCAGCAAAGCGTAGCGGCGGCCCGATCAGCGCGTCCAGGGCGGGATCGTCGAGCAGCGCGGCGGCCCGGCGCTTGCGCTCGGCATAGTCGACCCGGACGCGCATGGACGGGGCGATGGCGCCGACCTGGGAAGAGACCAGGCGAAGGCGCCGGCTGTGGAAGGCGCCGCCCAGGCTAAGCGGCGCGCTGCGGGCGCCGTACCAGGACAGGACGAGCAGCGTCGCCTCGGTGGCGCAGAGGCCGAGGGCGGCATCGAGCGCCTCCGGGTGGCCCGTCGCCTCCACGACCAGGTCGTGCTCGCCCACGGCCGCGCCGGCGAACCGGACGTCGAGGGCATCCGCCAGAGCCTGGCGGGCAGGGTCGCGGTCGACCAGCGTGACGTCGACCCCGGCGGTCCTGCGGGCGATGCGCGCGAACAGGCAGCCGAGCATGCCGGCCCCCACCACCGCGACACGCATGCCCGGCATCAGCGGCGCATCCCAGGCAGCGTTCAGCGCCGTTTCCAGGTTCGCCAGCAGGATCGCGCGCCGCGGCGGGACGCCATCGGGGATGGGGGTGAGGGCGCCTGCTTCAGCGACCGAGAACCTGTCCTGGTGCGGGTGGAGGGCGAAGACGGTCCGGCCGTCCCATCCGGGCGGACCCTGCTCGACCCGGCCCACCACGCAGTAGCCGTACTTCACCGGGAAGGCGAAGGAGCCCTCCATGGCCGGGCACGCCATGCGCTGCCACTCGCCGGGCGGCACGCGCCCTTGCGCGACCAGCCGCTCGGTGCCGCGGGAAAGCGTGCCGAAGAGGGCACGGACGCGGATCGGCCCGTCGCCGATGCCGGCCGGGCGGAGTTCCCCCTTGCCTTCGCCGGTCCACCAGAATGCACGCGCCGCCATGCCGCCCCCTCGTTCCCGGCAACATGGGCCGAGGGGGCCGGCAAGGCCAGTGCGGCGAGGCTCAGGCCTTCGACGTCAGCCAGGCCAGCGACTGGCGCCAGAGCTGGCCGTAGCCTTCCCACTGCACGAAGGTCTCGGGCAGCCAGTGCGGGCCGATGTCCGAGGTCCAGACCAGCGTGCGGCCCTGGCCATAGGAGCCGGTCACCAGCAGCGGGTGGCTGCCCTGGTCGGCGGGGGTGCGGGCCAGGAGCTGCACGCCGGGCTCGCTCTTCACCACCACCTCGTTGATGCCGAGCAGGACCGGCCATTCGGACGGCAGGCCGGCCAGGATCGGGTGGTTCGGCTCGACGATCTCAGGGGCGAATCCTTCCGGGATCTCGACGCGGTCGTCGACCTGCAGGCAGGTGACCGGCAGCACCTCCTCGACCGCGGTCCGGCCATAGCGCGCCGCACCGTTGATGCCCTGGAAGGACAGGTAGCCGCCGATCATGAACAGGCCGCCGCCCATCTCGACATATTCCCGCAGGAGCTTCAGCCGGTTGGGCACGGTCTTGCCGGACAGCCAGACATCGGGATGCAGGAGCAGCGTGTTGGCGCCGATGTCGGACAGGATCACCGCGTCGTAGCGCTGCAGCTCTTCCAGCGTCAGCGGGAACTGGGTCTGCGCCTCGTGCGAGGGCATGTAGCGCAGGGCGAACTCGCTGTCGGCCAGCGCCTTGACCAGCGGCTCAGCACCTAGGTGGAAGGTGGTCGAGTTGAACTGGTCGAAGCCCTTGGTGTGGATGGCGGAGGTCGACCAGCTTTCGCCGGCCAGAAGGACGTTCTTCTTCATCGTATTCTCCAAAGGGCTTTTTTCTTAGGCAGCGGCGTCGAAGGCGCTGCGCGGATTGTGGACGAGCATGCGCCGGATGGCATCCTCGGAAACGCCATGGCGGCGCAGGCGCGGCACGAAGTGGCGGAGCACGAAGGCGTAGCCGTTGCCGCCATAGGCCGCGAGCATGTTCTTCAGGAACACGTCCTGGGACAGGAGCAGCTTGTGGCCGTAGCCGTCGTCGACCAGGCGGCGGATGGCGCGGGCATATTCCTCGTCGGAGGGGCACTGCACGCCCTGGTCGGCATAGAAGAAGTCCATGCCGACCATGTCGTATTCGAGGAAGGCGCCGCGGTCGGCGCAGGCCTTCTGGTAGGCGGGGTCGTCGAAGGACGGGTTCATGTGGCAGAGGATGGTGTGGCTAAGGTCGCCGCCTTCCGCCTCGATCACGTCCAGGATCTCCAACCCCAGGCGGAACCATCCGGGCAGGTGGATCATCAGCGGGAGCCGGGTGCGCTTCTGTGCGCGCGCGGCGCCCTGCAGCGACTTGCGCTCGTCGGGCGTGAAGTCCGAGCTGACGCCGATCTCGCCGATCAGGCCGATCCGCACGCCGTCGATGCCGGACATCGCCTCCCCGACGATTTGGTCCGCGACGTCGTCGGCCGACATCGCCGCCAGCTCCGGCGGGTGCGAGCTTTGCAGGTAGTAGCCCGAGCCCATCACGATGTTCAGGCCGGTCGCGGCCGAGATCCGCTGCAGCGCCTTCGGGTTGCGGCCGATGCCCCGGCAGGTCGGGTCGACCACCGTGGCGCCGCCGGCACGCCTGAAGGCGTTCAGCTCCTCGATCGCCAGTTGCTCGTCGTCGAGGCCGCAATTGTGCAGGTTGACGAACGGGTCCTGGCGCAGTTCCGACAGGATGCCGATATGGACCTTCTCGTGGGCGAGGTATTGCCGCTCGGGTTCCTTCGGCGCGTTCCACCAGCACCGGCAGTCGTTCAGGATGTGCTCGTGCGGCAGGGTGACGCCCATCGCGGCGGACGGGATCGGGCCGTTCACGGTCATCACCTTGCCGGAGCCGACATGGGCCAGGGAAAGCTCGCTCATTGCTTGCGTCCGCCTCGGAAGACCTTGGTGTTGAGCCAGATGGCGGCGAGGATGATCAGGCCGGTCACGATCTGGGTGAAGAACGGCGAGATATGGGCGAGGATCAGGCCGTTGCCGACCACGGCGATGGTGAGCGCGCCCAGGCAGGTGCCGAGAATGCTGCCCCGGCCGCCCATCAGCGAGGTGCCGCCCAGCACCACCGCGGCGATCACATCCAGCTCGAAGCCCACCGCGGCATTGGAGGAGCCGGAGCCCAGCCGGGCCGCGACCACGATGCCGGCCAGGGCGGCCGCGGTGCTGGTCAGCACATAGACCGCCATGGTGACACCCTGCACGCCGATG
>VFQN01005050.1_pt1 | contig 16658 bp, 13 predicted proteins | sample 3512371 | NCBI WGS metagenome assembly VFQN01 (sample SAMN10412370, study PRJNA504923) | tailings metagenome | isolation source: Replicate 2 from Balatoc abandoned mine | place: Philippines: Itogon, Benguet | collected 2017-08-28 | reverse complement strand
GGCCCTGGAAATCCTTCTTGCCGGGGAAGACGAGATGCTGGTGGCCGGTGAACACTGCATCGATGCCCTCGACGCCCGCGACGTGGAAGGCCGCGTTCTCCATCATGTCCCCGGTGCCGGTGTCGATGCCGGAATGCGAGAGCGCGATGACGATGTCGGCGCCCTCCTCCTTGATCTGCGGCACCCAGGCCTTGGCCGCCTGGACGATGTCGCGCACCGCAACGTTGCCCTCAAGGTTCTTCGAATCCCAGATCATGATCTGCGGCGGCACGAAGCCGATGACGCCGATCTTGATCGGGTGTTCGGCGCCCGAGCCGTCCTTGATCGCCTTGTCGAGGATCACATACGGCTTCAGGTAGAGCTTGTCGTCGCGGGCATTGGCGGCGAGTTCCGTGCCGCGTACGAGGTTGGCGCAGACGAAGGGGAAGTTCGCGCCGGCCAGCACCTTGTCCATGAAGGACAGGCCGTAGTTGAACTCGTGGTTGCCGAGCGTCGACACCGAATAGCCGAGCAGGTTCATGCCCTTCATCACCGGGTGGATGTCGCCGTCCTTCATCCCGCGCTCATAGGCAATGTAGTCGCCCATCGGGTTGCCCTGCAGAAGATCGCCATTGTCGACCAGCAGCGAATTGGTCGCCTCGGCCCTCACCGCGTCGATCAGCGAGGCTGTCCGCGCGAGACCCATCGTGTCGTTCGGCTTGTCGCCGTAATAGTCATAGGGCAGCACGTTCACATGGATGTCGGTCGTCTCCATGATGCGCAGATGCGCCTGGTTGGCCTGCGCATTGGCGGAGAACGGGTGGAGCATCACCAGGCCGCCGAAGGCGGCGCTGCCGGCCAGGAAGGCGCGGCGCGAAAGCGGAAGCAGCATCTCGGACATTTCTCTCTCCTGTAAACGTCGAGGAAGGCGCGGCGGAAAGCCTGAGTGTCGCGCCACTGCTTGCCTCTGTCCAGCATCAAGGTGACAGGCCGATGAACATTCGCCGGCAAAGTTTCTGGCCGGACCGGCGGCGCCTCCACGATCTGCGGCGGGAGGAATCGGCTCTCGTCCGGCCTGCCCGCAAACCGGACAATTTGACTAAACTTTAGGCAAATGCATAAAACAACCCATTGTTTTCAAATGAGATTCCACGATCGAAGCGGATGTAAGTACACGCAAGTTTAATCAACTTCTGTTGAAGTCCCCACAAGGGCACATGGGGGCAGCATGACGCGCATCTTGCGACAGCGCGGCGTTTGGATCCTGATCGCCGCTGGTCTGGCGGCGGGCAGCGCTCCGCCGCACGCGGCGGCCGCCGAACTGTCGGTCGAAGCTCTCCGGCGTGATCTCGACATGAGCTGGACGCTGCTCGCGGCCGGCCTCGTGCTGATGATGCAGGTCGGGTTCCTGCTGCTCGAAGCCGGTATGGTCCGGTCGAAGAATTCGATCAACGTCGCGCAGAAGAACCTGCTCGATATGGTGTTCGCCATCATGGCCTTCGGCGCTGTCGGCTTCATGCTGGCCTTCGCGCCGAGCCGTGGCGTGCCCTTCGGCTTCCACACCGACTATCTGATGATTTCCAACCTCGATCCCTGGCAGACGGCCTTCTTCGTCTTCCAGGTCATGTTCTGCGGTACCGCGGCAACCATCGTCTCCGGCGCCGTCGCCGAGCGAATGCGGCTATTCGCCTATGTTCTCGGCTCGATCTTCATCGCGCTCTTCATCTATCCCGTCTTCGTCCACTGGGCTTGGGGCGCCGCTCTGCAGCCGAACGAAAGCGCGTTCCTCGGCAATATGGGCTTCATCGATTTCGCCGGCTCGACGGTCGTTCACGGCACTGGCGCCTGGGTCTCGCTCGCTGCCTGCTGGATCATGGGTGCGCGCGAAGGCCGCTATGATGCGAATGGAGATCCAGTCCGCATCGCCGGCCACAATCCGGTGCTGACCACGGCCGGTGCCATGATCCTCTTCGTCGGCTGGATCGGTTTCAACGGCGGCTCGACGGTCGGCGCGAACCCCGACATCGCCCACATCATCGCCAACACGGTGATCGCGGCGGGCACCGGCGGCACCGCCGGCTATCTCCTCGGCTGGCATCAGGATGGCGTCGTCTATCCCGAGAAGGCGGTCTGCGGCATGCTCGGCGGGCTGGTGGCGATCACCGCCGGCTGCATGGTGCTCGGCCCGGTCGGCGCCTTCCTCGTCGGTATCCTCGGCGGCCTCGTCGCGATATGGGGCAACGATGTGGTCGAGCGCGATCTCAAGATCGACGACGCCGTCGGCGCGATCGGCGTGCACGGCTTCTCCGGCGTTGCCGGCACGCTCGCCGTCGCGCTCTTGGCGCCGGTCGAGAACCTTCCCGCCGGCGGCCGCTTCGCGCAGCTCGAAGTTCAGGCGACCGGCGTGGCCGTCAATTTCATCTGGAGCTTCGGCGTCGCCGTCGCCTTCTTCTGGGCGCTCTCCCGCCTCACCCGGCTGCGCGTCACCAGCGAGGAGGAGCAGATCGGCCTGAACGAGGCGGAGCACGGCACTCGCATGGGGATCGGCCACGTCGAGCAGGCGCTCGAAAAGCTGGTGCACGGCAAGGCCGATCTCACCATGCGCATCCCCTCTGTTCAGGGCGACGAATCCGAAACGCTGACGCGCCTTTTCAACGGGCTGATGGACAGCATCCAGCGTGAGGAACATGCCCGCGCGGAAACGAAGCGCATCGCGCGGGACGCGGTCGAGGCCGAACGCCTGTCTGCGCTTGCCAACGCGACCTTCGAGGCGATCGTCATTCTGCAGGACGGCAGGATCGTCGACGGCAACGACAAGCTCGCCGAACTCTTCGGAACCAGCCTGGCGAAACTGAAGGGCCGCCAGCTCCTCGACCTGATCGCCCCCGACCGCATCGAGGAGGTTCGCGAGGCCATGACGCTGTCGGTGGTCGATCCGTACGAATGCGCGATCGTGGACATGGCGGGAACACGCATCCCCGTCGAAATGCGCGGCCGCGAAGTGACCTATCACGGCGCAAAGTCGCGCGTCGGCTGCATCGTCGACCTGCGCGAGCGCAAGAACGCCGAGGACCGTATCCGGCACCTCGCGCTGCACGACACGCTGACCGGCCTGCCAAACCGCGCGCTCTTCAACGAAAAGCTCGCCGTAGTGACCCGTTCCGGCAGAAGCGACCGCGGCAAGACGGCTCTTCTCCTGATCGACCTCGACCGGTTCAAGAACATCAACGACATCCACGGTCACCCCGCCGGCGACCGCGTCATCCAGATTTCAGCGCAGCGCCTTGCCGAATTGTCGCCCGACGGGTGCCTCGCGGCCCGCCTCGGCGGTGACGAATTCGCGATCCTGTTCCCGGGTCTCGCCTTCGCCGCCCAGGCGGCCGATCTCGCCTTCCGGATCGTCTCGAGCCTCATCCTGCCGATCACGTTGGACGACGGCACCCAGGTCCGCGTCGGCGCCAGCGTCGGCGTGTCCGTCGCCGACAGCTCGAACGAGCTGGAACGGCTGGTCTCACGCGCCGACACCGCGCTTTACAATGCCAAGCACATGGGCCGGAACACCTATTGCCTCTACGAGCCGGGAATGGACGCGCAACTGGAGAAGCGCCGCGCAATCGAAGGGGACCTCGCCGAAGCCCTCGAACGTGGCCAGTTCGATCTGCACTTCCAGCCACGCATCTCCATCGCCACCCGCCGGATCGTCTCCTACGAGGCGTTGGTGCGCTGGCACCACCCTGAAAAAGGCATGATCAGTCCGGCGGACTTCATCCCGATTGCCGAGCAGAGCGGCAAGATCATCGCGATCGGCGAGTGGATCTTGCGCGAGGCCTGCCGCCGCGCCCGTTCCGAACTCGGCGGCGCTCGGGTGAGCGTGAACGTCAGCCCGGTCCAGTTCCGCCAGCGCAACTTCGTTGAGGCGGTCGCCGCGGCCATCGCCGACACAGGCATCGATCCGACCATGCTCGAGCTGGAGATCACCGAGGGCGTGCTGATCGACGACGACAGGCGCGCGCATCGCCTCCTGAGCGAGCTCAAGCGTCTGGGCGTCACCATCGCGCTCGACGATTTCGGCACGGGCTACTCGTCGCTCGGCTATCTCGGCCGCTTTCCCGTCGACACGATCAAGATCGATCGTTCCTTCGTCCGTGATATGGCGAAGTCGGACACCGCGATGACGATCGTCCGCACGATCGCCGGCCTCGGCGACGGGCTCGGCATGACGATCGTCGCCGAAGGTGTTGAGACGATGGACGAGGCGAGGCTGCTCGCGAATTTCGGCTGTAGCGAATTCCAGGGCTACCTCCTGGGCCGTCCCATGCCGGTGTCGTCGATCCCCGATATCGATCACGCGGCGATCGCGCAGACCGTCGAACAATGTCTCGCGATGCCTCTCGAAGAGGCTGCCTGACGCCAAGCGCCTATGCGATCTCCGGCTTCAATCCCAGCGCCACGCGATCGATGATCTCCCTGAGCGCGAAGCTCGAATTGATCTTGGTCACGTGCGGCAGCGCGGTCAGCCATTCCTTGTGGATGCGCTCGTAGTCGGCGAGGTCCTTCGCCGCGATCCGAAGGATGTAGTCGTATTCCCCCGACATCAGGTGGCACGACAGGATGTTGGGACACCGCTTCACCGCGCTTTCGAAATCCGACAGCGTCTTCTCGAACTGGCCGGACAGCGAGATGTGCACGATCGCCGTCATCTGATGGCCGAGCGCCGTGTTGGAGATGCGCGCATGATAGCCGCGGATGATGCCGGCCTTTTCGAGCGCATCGAGACGGCGGGAGCAGGCCGATTGCGACAGGCCGGCCCGTTCCGCAAGCGCCGCATTGGAGATGCGTCCGTCGGTCTGAAGCGTGTCCAAAATGGTGATATCGATCCGGTCTAGCCGCATTGGTCGAAGATCCTTCGCAAGATCGGCACCCCCACGCAAGAATACGCGAATATGGCATCGTCCCACAACTGCATTCGCAAGGACGTTCGACCCGTTTCATGGTTACATTCGTTAACGCAAGGGGAACATGGGCCACAGGCCCGTAAAACGGAGAACAGAAGATGCGCGTCGGCTGCCCGAAAGAGATCAAGAACCACGAGTACCGTGTTGGGCTGACCCCCGGCTCGGTCCGTGAATATGTTGCACACGGCCACGATGTTCTGGTCGAGACCGGCGCGGGCGCCGGCATCGGCGCCGACGACAACGCCTACCGCACCGCCGGCGCGAAGATCGCGAAGACGGCCGCCGAGGTTTTCGAGCGCTCCGACATGATCGTCAAGGTCAAGGAGCCGCAGCCTGGCGAATGGGTGCAGCTCCGCGAAGGCCAGATTCTCTACACCTATCTGCATCTCGCGCCAGATCCGGAGCAGACCGCTGGCCTGATCGCCTCCGGCGTCACCGCCGTCGCCTACGAGACCGTCACCGACGACCGCGGCGGCCTGCCGCTGCTTGCCCCGATGTCGGAGGTCGCCGGCCGCCTCGCCATCCAGGCCGGTGCGACCGCGCTGCAGAAGGCCAATGGCGGCCGCGGCGTGCTGCTCGGCGGCGTTCCGGGCGTGCTACCGGGCAAGGTCACAGTGATCGGCGGCGGCGTCGTCGGCCTGCATGCGGCCCGCATGGCGGTCGGCCTTGGCGCCGATGTTACTATCCTGGACCGTTCGATCCCGCGCCTGCGCCAGCTCGACGACCTCTTCGCCGGCCGCGTCCACACCCGCTACTCCACCGTCGAGGCGCTCGAGGAAGAGTGCTTCTCGGCCGACGTTGTCGTCGGCGCCGTGCTGATCCCGGGTGCTGCCGCGCCCAAGCTCGTCACCCGCGAGATGCTGTCGGGCATGAAGAAGGGCTCCGTCCTCGTCGACGTCGCGATCGACCAGGGCGGCTGCTTCGAGACCTCGCACGCCACCACCCATGCCGAGCCGACCTACGAAGTCGACGGCGTGATCCATTATTGCGTCGCCAACATGCCGGGCGCGGTGCCCGTCACTTCCGCCCACGCCCTCAACAACGCGACACTGCATTACGGCCTGCAGCTCGCCGACAAGGGCCCGAAGGCGCTCGCCGATGACCATCACCTGCGCAACGGCCTCAACGTCCACCGCGGCAAGATCACCAACCGCGCCGTGGCCGAGGCGCTCGGTTTCGAGATGGTCGAGCCGAAGCAGGTTCTTGCCGCCTGATCCGTCGCGACGCATCCTCCCAGTCGCGCAGCGCCCGCCGGTTTCCGGCGGGCGTTTTCGTTCATGGCAACCGCGGCAACCCGAGGTGGACAACAAAAAAGCCGGGCTCTTGCCCGGCTTCCTCGACATTGAGATCCGCCGCCGGTTCATCCGCGGTCGTCAGATCGATCGACATTCGTCTTCTAGCTGCCGATTGTAACAGCTGTGCGACGCCTAGAACGGCCGCACGACGTCCGTCACCCGGCGCAGCGTGACGCGGCGGTTGCGCCATTCCTCGCGCTGCGTCGGCACCAGCAGGAACTCCTCGCCGTAGCCGACCGTCTCCAGCGCGCGGCGCGGAATGCCGAACTCGCGCACCAGCACCCGCTTCAGCGATTCCGCCCGACGCTCGGACAGAACCTGGTTGGACGAGAACGAGCCGACCGCGTCCGTATGGCCTTCGATCAGAAACACCTCGCCCCGGTTGCGGCGCAGGATGCGCTCCATGGCGGTCGCGATATTGTCGACCTTGCGGTACTGCGACCGCGGGATCTCGGCCGAGGCGAACTCGAAGTTGATCGACTGGATGTCGATCGACGGCGCGATGCGGCGGATTTCGGGCCGGCGGCGCAGTTCCTGAACCGTGACGCGCTCCTGCGGCGCAAGGCGCTTGCGCGGCGCGGCCTGCAGTTCCTGCTCGATGCGCGCCGCGCTCGGGGTGGTCGCCTGGGCGAACGCCTCTCCTGTCCCGCCGATGGCGGCCGAGCCCGCCAGCGCGACGGCGGAGGTCAAAAAATTGCGGCGGTTCAGCATGGTCGTCTCCTTTGCATGTCGATGCGCGCGACCATGGCAGCGCAAGCCTGAAAGGAAGCTGAACGCCGGGTTCAGGAAACGTGCGGAAACCTTTACGGCCGCAGCATGATTTCCGCCCGTTCCGGCATGGTCAGCGGGAAGACCGTCTCCTTGACTTGCGCCACCGGCCTGAAGCCCATCTTCTGGTAGAGTGGCAGGGCCGCAGGATGGTCGAGCGTGCAGGTCTGCACCACCACGCGCTGCGGCGACCTCGCCCAGGCCGCCTCGATCGCGGCGCCCAGGAACCATCGGCCGATGCCCTGGCCGGTCGCATTCTCCATCAGGCCGAAGTAGACGAGCTCGATCATGTCGTCCCCTTCCGGGGCGAGCTCGAACATGCCGGCGGGCACTCCATCGAGATGGAGCACGCGCACGTCGCGCTCGGGCTCGGCCAGCTTCTTCTCCAGCACCTCGTCGGAAAGCCGCAGCGCATTCACCCAATGCCATTTCCGCCCGACCCGATCGATCAGGTAGCGGTAGAAATGATTCGGCATGCTGCGCGCCTTGAGCAGCGCGATCGGCCGGTTGTAGGGCACCGGGGGATAATGCGCCGGCGGTGCGACCATTTCGAGGAACGTGACCGTTACGTCGATCGGATCGGGCTTCTTCTGCGCGGTCATGCTTCGTCCTTTACCACCGGCGTATCGACGCGGCCGCCCCATTCGGTCCACGACCCGTCGTAGAGTTTGACGTCGCGGTGCCCGAGCGTCTCCAGCGCCAGCGCCACCACAGCCGCGGTGACGCCCGATCCGCAGGAGGTGACGACCGGTTCGTTCAGGTCCACCCCGGCGGCGACAAACGCCTGCTTCAGATCTTCCGCCGGCAACAGCTTGCCGTCCTTCGACAGCGCCAGCGCAGGCACATTGTGCGCCCCTGGCATGTGCCCGCCGCGGATGCCGGGCCGCGGTTCCGGGTCTTTGCCGGCGAAGCGGCCGGGCGGTCGCGCGTCGGCGATCTGTCGCCCGCCCTTCTCGACGATCTCGCGCATCTCCGCCAGCGAGGCGACCCGCCTCGGATTGAACCGGACGTCGAACAGGCACGAGGCGATCTTGGTCGGCTGGTCGGTGACGAAGCGGCCTTCCTTCTTCCAGCCGTCGATGCCGCCCTCGAGCACATAGACCTTCTCCGCGCCCATCGTGCGGAACATCCACCAGGCGCGTGGCGCGGAGAAGAAGCCGGGCCCGTCATAGACCACGATGGTGTCGTCGCGCGAAATCCCCATCGATCCGGCGAAGGTCGCAAAGACGTTCGGCGAGGGCATGGTGTGCGGCAGGTCCGAACCCGGCTCGACGACAAGATCATGGTCGAAGAAGATCGCGCGCGGAATATGGCCGGCATCATATTCGGCCCGCGCGTCGCGCCCCTGCGCTGGCAGATACCACGACGCGTCGATCACAGACATGCCCGGATCGTTGAGATGCTCGGCCAGCCAGGCCGACGAAACGGTGAAGCCGGTAGGTGCAGCGCTCTTGCTCATGCGCCGGTCATACACCACCGCGGGGCTGCCTGCCTATCCGACCGTCTTTAATCTTTTAAGTTGTATTTGACAATTAAATACAACCATGCATTGCTCCGTCTGAGCAGCACTCGGCTTGGGGGATCAACGATGGCCTTGCACTCTGCAATTGCCCGCACACTGGTTCTGTGCGCGGGAGCGGCAGTCCTTTCGTCCTGCGCCACCCGGCCGGTGACCGAAGGCGTAACAGGATTATATTCTTATTGGATCGCACAAGCGGCCCGCTGTGAGATCAGGGACGCTCTGATCGACCTGATCGTCGAGGGTGTGAGGGAACGCCAACCTGACCTGGCGGCATATCTTGCGAGGCGCGACACGCACGAGAAAGCCTACCTTGAGGAGTCGTCGAGATTCGAAGGTTTCCTAGCAAAGGGAATCCATGGAGTGAAGGATCCGGAGGTCCGAAGCGCGATCCTCCTCTATTCCCAGACACTGATTGCCTACGAGTTCGACTTCAACATAACGCATACGAACAAGGCCGGAGGCGGGATGGATCTGCTGAGCACGGTGACCCGCGGAACCGTTTCCGTCGGTATGGGCGCCGGCTTCGAAGGTGAGCGGAACACGGCTAGGAATTTCAAGCTGATCGATCTCTTCGGCGACATCCTCGTCAGCCCCCCAACGATCCGCGAGTGCAACACGATCCGAGGAACCTCCAAAGGAAAGCGGTCGCCCAACGGCGCTTATCCGATGGCCGGCTCGCTCAATCTCAGGGAAATCCTAGATACATTCATAAGTCTTACACAGTCGGCGAACCTCGTCGGGAACTTCGTCGACAAACGCGACGTCCCCACGTTCAGCGAGACGATGAAGTTCACGACCATCGTGTCCGCCGGCATCGATCCGGTTCTTGAGCTGAAGCCGCTCGGACGCAGGCTCGAGGTCAAGGGCGCCGATGCGAGCTTCTCGGTGAGACGGCAGGACATTCACAAGCTCACTCTGACCTTCACATTGCCGCCGCAGGGCACGACTGTGACGCGGAAACGAAACCTACAGTTCGAGGCAACGCTGGACGAACTCGAACGCCAGAGGATTCGCGAGATCGATGCGCAGACCGAGGAAATACGTCGGCGGCTACTGGGGTTCTGACTCCGGCCGCATCCACAAAGGAGAGTACCAATGGCCAAGTCGGCTCAATCAGGCAAAGCGGCAGACAGTGTGTCCAAATGGGGTCCAGTGCCGGTCGCCGGCGTGACGCTTTCCGCGCGCGCGATCGCAGAGCAGCACCGGACCGTCGAGTTCATCGCCGAATGTGAGAGCAGAGGCTTCTACCTGCGAGCCAGCAAAGAATTCATGGAGTTCGTCGAAGAGTTCATCAGCAGGCCGACAGCAAAAGAGACGGTGCTGGCGGGCGCCAAGCCGAAAGCGATCCTGATGACCGCAAGTGCGGAGAAATTCTCGACCGCCGCGGGAAGGTGCGACAACACATTTAAGAAGAAAGCGCCTTGACGGCTGGCCCGAGGCGATGACGCCCGCCAAAGGCTGGCAGGCGCCCCCTCACCCCGCCATCGGCCCAAACCGCAGCCGGTAGCGCCGGTTCTCGCGGCCCTTCTTCTCGATCTTGCCGATGTGGATCTCGCCGATCTCTCCCGTGCGGGCGACATGGGTGCCGCCGCAGGGCTGGCTGTCCACCGAGGCGTTCTCGCCGATGCAGACCAGTCGTATGCGCCCCGTGCCGCTCGGCGGGCGCACGTTCTTCGACTTCACCAGCCCCGGATTGGCTGCGAGTTCCTCGTCGGTGATCCAGCGCATGAACACCGGATGGTCCGCCCGCACCATCTCCATCAGCCGCTCTGTGACAAGTTCCTTGGTGTAGCTCGTGTCGGGAATGTCGAGGTCGATGCGGCTGTCGTCCTCGGCCACCGACGCGCCGGTGATCGGGAACGGGCAGATCACCGAGACGAGATGGCAGGCCGTGTGCATGCGCATCAGGTTGAAGCGGCGCGGCCAGTCGATCGCCAGTTTCACGCGCGAGCCGACGAGCGGAGCCACGACGCCCTCGGCCGGAACGTGGATGATCTCGTCCTTCGTCTCGCCCGTCACCGTTGCCGCGATCGGAACCACCGTCCCGTCCGCAAGCGTCATTGTGCCTGTATCGCCCGGCTGGCCGCCGGAGGTGGCGTAGAAGATGGTCCGGTCGAGGATCAAGCCACCGCGCTCGCTGACGGCGAGCACCTCGGCCTCCGCCTCCCTCAGATAGGAATCCTCGCGGAAGAGCGCTTCAGTCCTCGGCGCCATCAGCCGACCTCCTCGAACGGCACGTCGATCTCAGGCGTCCGGTCCATCCATTGCGGGATCGGCAGGTTCTTGGTGCGCAGGAAGGCGGGGTTGAACAGCTTCGACTGGTAGCGCGTGCCGTAGTCGCAGAGGATCGTCACGATCGTGTGGCCGGGGCCGAGATCCTTCGCCAGCCGGATCGCGCCGGCGATGTTGATGCCGGTCGACCCGCCGAGGCAGAGCCCTTCCTCCTGCACCAGGTCGAAGATGATCGGCAGCGCCTCCTCGTCGGGCACCTGGTAGGCGAAGTCGGGCGTGAAGCCTTCCAGGTTCGCTGTGATGCGTCCCTGCCCGATGCCTTCGGTGATCGAGCTCCCCTCCGACTTCAGCACGCCGTCGGTGTAGAAGCTGAACAGCGCCGCGCCGAGCGGGTCCGCGATCGCAATCTTGACGTCCTTGCTCTTGCCCTTCAGTCCCGCCGCCACGCCCGCCAGCGTACCGCCGGTGCCGACGGCCGAAACGAAGCCGTGCACCTTGCCGCCGGTCTGCTCCCAGATCTCCGGCGCCGTCGTGACGATGTGGCCGTCGCGGTTGGCGACATTGTCGAACTGGTTGGCCCAGATCGCGCCCGCAGGCTCGGTCTTCGCCAGCTGCTCCGCCAGCCGGCCCGACACCTTCACGTAGTTGTTCGGGTTCTTGTAGGGCACCGCCGGCACTTCGATCAGCTCGGCGCCGAGCAGGCGCAGCGCGTCCTTCTTCTCCTGGCTCTGCGTATCGGGGATCACGATCACGGTGCGGTAGCCCAGCGCCTTGGCGACCACGGTCAGCCCGATGCCGGTATTGCCGGCCGTGCCCTCGACGATCACGCCGCCGGGCCTGAGCAGGCCGCGCTTCTCGGCATCGCGGATGATGAACAGGCCGGCGCGGTCCTTCACCGACTGGCCGGGATTCATGAACTCGGCCTTGCCCAGGATCTCGCAGCCGGTTTCCTCGGATGCCCGCCTGAGGCGGATCAGCGGGGTGTTTCCGATGGCGTCGATGACGGAAGTGAACATGATCGATCCTTGCCTGCTCGCCCTGTTCGGGCCCTGAAGGTGAGCAGCCCGGTTTAGAAACCAAGCCGCTTCGCCGCAAGGGAGCATTTTTCTCCGAAGCCGCCAATCGACGGCAAAATGCACCGTCGGAGGCGGCCATCCGGGAACGAACATTCAGGCTGCGATCGGCATAGACCACACTGAGCTCTCGCCCCGGCGCGGCTCCTTGTCTGCGCCCCGCCCGCGCGATACCGATAGGCCGAATGATCTGGGAGGACCCGATGGGGAGGATCGTCGCCATCTTGCTTCTATTGCTGGTCGCCGCGCTCGGCGCGCTCTATCTCTTCGGCCCGCGCGTCGCGGCCGACACGACGGTGACCTTCCGCGACACCTCGATCGGTCCCGACCCCGACGCCTATCTCGCCGCCTCCGAGGCGAAGGTCGCGAACATCCGCCCGGGCCTCGCCAAGGAGATCGTCTGGGCCTATCCCGCCTCGCGCGCAAAGACGCCGCTCTCGATCGTCTACATCCACGGCTTCTCAGCCTCTAAGGGCGAGGTCCGCCCGCTGCCCGACAAGGTCGCCGCGGCCCTCGGCGCCAATCTCTTCTTCACCCGCCTCGCCGGCCACGGCCAGGACAACGCCGCCATGGGGGAGGCAAGCCTCAATGCGTGGGTCAATGACACGGCCGAAGCCCTCGCAATCGGCCGCGCGATCGGCGAGAAGGTGATCGTCATCGCCACCTCCACCGGCGGCAGCCTCGCCGCCTGGGCGCTCGCCCAGCCCGAGCTTGCCGGAAATGTCGCGGCCGCCGTGCTGATCTCGCCCAATTTCGGCGTCCAGGCCTCGGGCGCGGGCCTGCTCACCGGCCCGTGGGGCCTGCAGCTCGCAGAACTTCTGATCGGCAAGGAGCGAGGCTTCGAGCCGGCCAACGACCTGCAGCGGCAGTTGTGGACCTGGCGCTATCCGACCCGCGCGACGCTGCCGATGGCCGCGACCGTCGAGCTTGCCCGCGCGCAGCCTTATGACAAGGTGACGATCCCCGCCCACTTCGTCGTCTCCGACGGCGACAAGGTGATCAGGCCGGACGAGGCCAAGGCCGTCGCCGCCGCCTGGGGCGGCCCGCACGAGATCGTCGCTGTCGACAACCCCGGCGATCCATCCAGCCACGTCCTTGCCGGCGACGCGCTGTCACCGAAGATGACCGATCCGCTCGCGGCCCGGATTGTCGAATGGCTCAAGTCGCTTGGGCTCGGAACCTGACTCTCTGCGTCAGGCCGCCGGCTTCGCGTCGCGCGCCGGCAGGTAGGCGATGACCGCGACGGCCAGCATCGCCGCATAGAACACGAACAGCGTGCGATAGGCGGCCAGCGGATCGCCCGGCACTGTCGACGCGGTCACCACCGCGCCGGTGACGAACTGCATCACGCCCACCCCGCCGATCGAGAAGAAGTTCATCAGCGTCACCCCCCTGCCCGTCAGGTGCATCGGCAGGAAGGCGCGCGCATGCGCCATCAACAGCCCGTAACTCGCCCCGGTCACGCCGATCAGCACCAGCACCACCGCGTCCGCAAAGATCCCCTCGCCCGCATGCAGCGCCAGCCACAGGATCGCGCAGAGGCTCAGGCTGTTGCCGGCCACCGCGACCCATTTGCGGGTGCGGAAGAGCTGGTCGAGCGGGCCGTAGAGGAAGTTGCCCGCCACCATGGCGAGCGCCATGAACAGCGTCACCTGGCCGATGACGATCGCGGTGGCACCGTAGACGTCCGCGAGATACGGCCCCGCCCACAGCCCGCGTATGCCCACGGCCGGCGCATAGTTGATCGCCGTCAGCGGAATGATCGGCCACAGCACCCTCAGCCGCAGCAGGTCGAGATAGCCGGCGAAGCCGGTGTTGGCGTGCTCCGTCTCCAGCTTCGCCGGATCGCGCACGAAGGCGGCGATCGCCAGCGCGACGGCCACGGTCACCACGACCAGCCCGAGCATCACCCAGCGCCAGCCGAATGCCTCCGCCGCGTTGGCAAGCGGCGACGAGCCGAAGACGTTTCCGGCCGAGCCGACGCCGATCAGCGTCGAGGTCAGCACCGCAAACCGCGCCGGCGGAAATTCGCGCGCAAAGATGAACACCGAAGCCATCAGCACCGGCGCGCATCCCATGCCGATCAGCACCATGGCGAGCGTGATCATCCACGGCGCGGTGGCCGAGGCGAAGATCAGCCCGCCAGCGCCGCCGCACAGGCCGAGCAGGATCGCCGCCGTGAGCTTCGGACCGAACCGGTCGAGCGACACGCCGACGACGAACTGCATCAGCGCGAAGGCGACGAACCACGCGCCCGACGCCATCGACAGCTCGGCCTTCGTCGCCCCGAGCTCGGAGATCAGCGCCGGCGTCAGCACGGCAAGAAAGGAGCGGAAGAATTGCGACAGCACATAGGCCGCCGTCAGCGCAGCGATGCCCGCCATGGATGCGTTTCCCGGTTGGTCTCGACGGCTCTGCGGCCGCCTGTCTACGATCCGGGGTAAACGATGACCGTCCGGGCATCAATGTGCCAACGGCCCCGCGAGGGGGCCGTCAGTTGGGTCAGCAGGCTGGATCGGTCCGGGTCAGGCCGCGCGGGTGGCGGGCTTCGATCCGAAGCCGCGGCGCTTGCCGCGGAACGGCTTGCGCTCGCCGGCCGGCGCGCCGCCGGGCTTGCCCTGGGCGTTGCGATTGCCGCCACCCTTGTGGTTGCGGTTGCCGCCATTGCCTGGATTGCCGTTGTCCTGGCGCGGCTGGCTGCGCGGGTCGCGATACGGCGCCTCGCGCGGCTCGTTCTTGTTGACGGCCGGGTCCGGCTGGTCGGTGTGGTCGGCAATGACGGCGATCTTCATGCGGGTGATCCGCTCGACCGCGCGCAGCTTGGCGAACTCCGCCGGATCGCACAGCGTGATCGCCACGCCGTCGGCGCCGTTGCGGCCGGTGCGGCCGATGCGGTGGACATAGCTCTCCGGCTCATCCGGCAGGTCGAAGTTCACGACATGGGAAATGCCGGGCACGTCGATGCCGCGCGCGGCGATTTCGGTCGCCACCAGGATGCGCACCGATCCATCGCGGAAGTCGTTCAGCGCCTTCTGGCGGGCGTTCTGCGACTTGTTGCCGTGGATCACGGCGGCGTTGAAGCCGTCGCGCTCGAGATCGCGGGTCACGCGGTCGGCGCCGTGCGTGGTGCGGGCGAAGACGATGACCGACTTCATCTTCTCGTCAGAAAGCATGGCGGACAGCACCTGCCGCTTCTGCTTGAGCCGCGCGATGACCAGGCCCTGCTTGATCTCCACCGCCGTCGTCGACGGCGGAGCCGCTTCCACGCGCACGGGGTTCTTCAAGAGCGTCTTGGCGAGCTCGGCGATCTCGTCAGGCATGGTCGCCGAATAGAGCGCCGTCTGCCGCTCGGGATGGGTCGCCTTCGACAGGCGGCGCACATCGTTGATGAAGCCCATGTCAAGCATCCGGTCGGCCTCGTCGAGCACCAGCCAGCGCGTCTCGTTCAGCTTCACCTCGCCCTCGCGAACGAGGTCGGTCAGCCGGCCGGGCGTGGCGATCAGGATGTCGACGCCTGCCTGCATCTTCTTGACCTGGCTGTTGCGCGACACGCCACCCAGCACCAGCGCGGTCGAGATGTGCAGGCCCTTGGCCAGCACCTTGATCGTGTCCTCGATCTGCACCGCGAGTTCGCGGGTCGGCGCCAGAATCAGCGCGCGGGCCGTCTTCGGCAGTCGCTTGGCGCCGATGGCGATGATCTTGGTGAGGATCGGCAGCGAAAACGCCGCCGTCTTGCCCGAGCCCGTCTGCGCGATCGCGATGATGTCGCGGCCGGCCAGATGCGGCGGGATCGCCTTGACCTGGATCGGCTTCGGCTCCGTGAAGCCCGCGGTCACGGTCGCCTTCAAAAGGTTGCCGGTGATGCCGAGCGCGGCGAAGCCGGTCTCGACGGTATTGGTTTCAGTGTTCACTTCGGTGTTCAAAATGCTCTTCTTTCGGCGGCCGCCATCGGCCGCGCGCATAGACGGACCCGGGGCGCAACCCGACCGTCAGGAATCTATGTGAAACGACAAGGCGGCGGAAAACCCGCTCGTTTGCGCTGTCGCGCCCGCATACATCATGCCGCGGGGCTTGTCCGCCAACCGTCCGAGGACAGGGCGAAACAGACGCGACGAAGTCTCATGGGAGAAAGCCGGAACATCCAGCCCAAGCGCCTATGCAGCGGCATATGGGGGAATTCGGGGGAAATAGCAATAGGGGAAGGGGAGAACGATTGGCCAGGATAATCGACCCCAGGCGAAAAAAAGAAGCCGCGGAAACTCAGGCGTAAGTATGTATAGGTCGCTGAGTCTGATATCTAAAAATATATTTCCATTGAACGTGAGGCATAACTAATTAATGCGATACCTTCCATAGGGGTATTGCCAAATAAGAAGGATTGGTGCAGAATTATTCCCATAATATATGGGGTGTGCGAAAAATTTGAAATTGGGGATATACGATGACGTACCGAAGGATAATGGCAATATCGGCATACTTTTCTTTCGGACTCCTCGGATTAGGAGCAGCAAACGCGGCAACGACCTTCGAAGGTCGAGTGTTTGTGACGGCAGTTACACCTCAATGCACGGGCGTGATATACGTAGGCAATAGTTTCACTTCGGTGTTCCGGCCTAAACTAGTCACGACAGATCCAGCCGAAGGCCTTTCTATCGTGTATCCAAGCGCAGCGTCTGTGCTGATATCAACCGCTGCGAGTGGTCGCCTCGTCAATTCGCCAGGGGTCTTGACGAATTTTCAGGGAACCTTGGTCGGATATAATGCGGCGCCGAGCACATGGACGTCCACGGCGAGGCTGTCGAAGGTGCCGGCAACTGTCACAGCGGCCACGCCT
>VFQN01005049.1_pt1 | contig 16659 bp, 15 predicted proteins | sample 3512371 | NCBI WGS metagenome assembly VFQN01 (sample SAMN10412370, study PRJNA504923) | tailings metagenome | isolation source: Replicate 2 from Balatoc abandoned mine | place: Philippines: Itogon, Benguet | collected 2017-08-28 | reverse complement strand
AGGCTTCTCATTGATCCCTAAATTTAGCATGAAACTGAAGAAATTTCATTTTTTTCATCACATAAAAAAGTCGAAAAGTTGAAACACATAGTTTTTGTACTGCTCTTTCAAAAAGGTCGGTTTTTAACGACTCGCTTAAGAAAGGTGAAGCATATTTCCCAGATTTTACTATTGAGTTTAAGGGATTCCTAACCCATTTCTTACATTAACCTGATGACTGCAGAGAAGTTGTTCATGAAACTCTTTTTCATTCATTGTATATAACGTTTATTAGTCGTTAGTCGACGGCTTTTAGGAGTACTAGTAATTTTCATTTTACTGCAACTTTGGAGTAGTTTCCTTTAATTTAGTCAAGATTATGAGTGAGATGAGATGAAAGGATTCAAAGATTCTTAGCTAATAACGACTCAAGAAAATTAGTTTCATCTCAAGTTAAACTTATTGACTAGTTATCTTCCGTAAGACCCTATCAGTCATTGAGAAACAAAAGGAAAGGAAAATTAAGGATAATACATGAATAACTCTTGAAATAATTATTTTAATCCAATAAAAAAGATTTTAGAATTCTTGCATTGCTTCCACGGTTCGGAAGCGAAACCTCTAAATCACATAACTGAAGAAGTAGATCCAAACTATTGCATTCTGTAATTTTTTGCCGAAATATATCTAATAGTTGTAATTGTTTTAAAGCACCTCCCATCCAGTGCAATGCTTCAAAGATGACAGCAACTACATCTTCGTCTTCAGCCTCAGTTGCGATCTTCAAGAAAGAACATAAAGCAGAGACTGTTCCCTCATTCACAAGATATTGGATATAACTCTTATCAGCACAGTAATTGCAGGTATTATAAATGATATCAGCCGCCTCGACTTGTAAGGAATACTCTCCTCGCTTCAATATTTCAATTACTTTCGGAAATATCGCCATATTAACAACAATACCAACAATGTCTTTATCTTCTGTTTTAAGAAAAAATTTAAGAATGAATAAAACTTCTCGACGAATCTTTAATTTAGGAAAATCAATTAACCGTGAAAGTTTTGATAGTAAAGAAAAGCTCTCTTGTTTAGTTTCTTCAGGATGACTCTTTGATAATATGCTTGATAATGTGATAAGAGTTTGTAAGATGACATGTTCATCAGTCTGATCTAATAAATTAATTAAAAGAGTAATAAAATTTGCATTTTTGACTTCTAAAAGCTCTTCAATACCCATCTTTGTAATGTCTTCTAAACAGCGAACTGCTGACTGAAGGGTGATTTGGTCCTTTGAGAGCATAGCTTTATTCAGTAGAGGGAAGCATTGATTCACCTTTATTTTAGTACCATCTGACATTGCGATCACTGAAAGGGACCATATAATTTGTCGAAATAGCATTTTATCTTCTGAGAAGGTTGATGAAATGTCTGTTAAGCGCCTGATGATATCAGCAGCAAGCAACTGAGGAAGAAGATTTTCATGATTCAGAAGAAGATTTCCAATAACTAAGACCAGGAATGTTACAGCATTACTATCAAAACGTTGAAATTCCTGTAATAGATGAAGGAGGATGGGAATAGCTCCTGCATCAACAACTAAGGAAGTTTCTTCTTCTGTAAGTGATGTATACTTGAATAAGATACTGAAGATCATTGATTTACCATCATCAGGGAAATCTTTACGTTGTAAAAGAGAGATTAAAGTCGGAATAATAACAGGATCTACAAGATCTCGAATGATATCATCCTCAACCTCTAATAATATGATATATCAATATACAGTGATTCACTCATCATAACTTATCGTTCTTACCAATATCATTCAGTTGTCTAGTTAAGATATACAATTCTTTCATTTGATCTTCTTCATTTTGTGAGAAGATTCCCTCGACCGTATTCGTAAAATCCATCGATGAGGAAGAAGATCTTTCAAGAATATTTCTTTTTAGAAGACACTACACCTTCTGTTCTCTAACAGTGACCTTAAAGCAAAGTCAGTTTCCTTTAAATATTGTCACAATTGTAGACAAACCTTTGCCTACATCATATCCCTGGTATCTGAAGCGAAAAAAATAATTTTGCTTTTGTGACAACTCGAAAAGCAATAGAAATGAACCAACACTGAGAATTATTATATGAAATCTGATACTAAGTATATTTCCTTAATTTTTCTCCTTACTATTACTCTGCTCTTTACGATTCTTTTCTGCAATACTACCCGTAACAAAACCTTTCGCTTTTCTTTCTTGTAAATACAATAAACATGCACCAACTGCTACATCAAAAGGTGATTTAAAATTATCATCTTTATCAGTAAGTTTTAACTGTACTGTATCCATTAAATAAGTTGCTTTTTCAACACTACCCGATGCTGTAGCAAAATGTAAACAACTCCAACCATTATTAGACTTTTTTCGAACATCTGCCAATGCATTTTCAATTAAATATTTCACAACTTCAATCGATGAATTATAACACGCCCAATGTAAACATGTCATATTATCATTTGTTAATAAATCAATTTTCAAATTTTGTTTAATAATTAAATAATCAACTAATTCAACACGTGTTGATAAACATGCCCAATGTAATAAACTTGCACCAAATATATCATCAATATAATTAAATGCTACACGTTTTGTTGCTTTTTCCATCATATATTCAATAATATTTAAATAACCACCTTTTAATGCATATTGTATTGGTATAATACCATTTTGATTTTTACTATATGGTGAACAACCACATTCTTCCATTAGATATAGTACAATTTGATAATGACCACGTTTACATGCACAGTGTAATGGCGTATCACCATTACTATCACATAAGGATGGATTTAAACCACCTTGTTGGATAAATTCTATTAATATTTTATAATTCCCTAAAAAGGCTGCTAAATGTAATGCAGTAAAATCATTTTCTAAATAGGCTGTAATCATATCGTCTGGTATACCTTCGTTTAATCGACGGAAACCAATACTCTCATCCCAATCACCTCGTACTGCTGCAAGATATTGAACATGTAAACTATCAATATCATCGGATGGAAAGTTATCATTTACATCTTTAGGAACAAGAGGAGCAGAGATTGGAATCTCCCATCCAGTACCTGATAGGATGTCGTTCACAAGCTCCTTCGCTGTATTGTTAATAACTGGCGCAGTACTAAAATATCGATCAACACGTGTTGTTGTAGCTCGTGATAGATGCCATTGAGAATCAGTATACTCCTCATCTTGCATCACAGTTTCGTTAGGAACTTCATCGTCTTCATCATCTTCATCGTCAGAATCATCATCAGAATCTTTGCCTTGCGTTTGATTGCGGTAGGCTCGGAATCCTATTAACGAGCTATCATCTGAGGCAGTGCTCATGAGTGCTTCTTGGCGGTAACCTGCATTTACCGTTCTTTGAGGTGGCAAGTTCGTCGGATATGAACTAATGGATACTATATTTGCACTTGGTTTGGGTTCTTCATACTGGAGAATACTAGGTGGTTTCTTGGGAGCATTGTTAGATGAAGAGATCAGAGATTTGAAATTAACTGGGACTCGAAAGATAATTTCAATATTATCAGCAAGATGCTTGAATCGGAATTGATTCTTTTGAACATCTTTTATAACTTGTTCTGCTTCATTTGGAGATATTTCGAATTGTTCAGTGTACAGAGAGGAAAGAGGACTGGCCTTAGCAATAGTGGAGGAGAAGGTTAATATGCCTCCAGCAGAGGGATTGTACAGCGGAGCAATTTTCACAATGTCTCGATCATCGCAATAGGTTTCTAACTCTACATGATCCTATAAAGAATTAAGAGTTACACCAAATCAAGAGAACGATATTTGGTCATACCTCTTCAAGGGGAATCATATCAGGTCTTTGGTGTAAGACAGCTGTCTTATCCTCCGACAGTTTCTTCTGAACTTCTACAATCAAATCTTGCAACTCCCCTCTATACAGAATGATGATAAGAGAAAGAAAAAGGATTTATGAATGAATAAAAGACTTACAAATCATGTTCAGCACCTTCTTTATCCTCTTTTAATCCTTCTAATTCTTCTTGAAAAGTAACTAATTTCATTTTAGCTTTCTGTATTTCAACTTCTCTTTCACGACGGATTTTAGAATCCATTATATTAATTTTATCACTTTCTTTTCTACTAATAATTTCTTTACCCCTTTTCACTAATTCATCATGTTCTTTAAGTTTTATAATAAGATCATTAATTTCTTCTTTCACATTATTCATATCTTCTTGATATCCTCTTAATTCTTTCTCATACACACGATGTATACCATTACAATATGAACTTTCGATAATAGCCTTTAGTTGGTCCGTGGTTGGACGCTGATGTACAGGTGCAGTACAAGGTGAGTAGACCTCATCTAATAATGGTGATAAAATATCAGCATCAGGGAAATTGGATGGAATATAAGGTAATTGATGAGATAATAATTGTCCTTTCACGCCTTCCTCATGGACAACATTAAAAAATGGAATTTTCTCTGTTAATAATACAAGAACTAATATTCCAATCGAATAAATATCACTTGCAGGAGATAATGGAGAATTACCATATTTTAGTAATAAATTTTCTAATTTCTGATAATCAGTATTCGTATTATTTTGATTTAATTTTTTCAATTTTTCTTCAAACTGTTTCTCTAATTGAATAACTTCAGGTGCAGTCCAACGTATTCCATGTTTACCTTTATACTTAATTCTTGTTGATAGAGATAAATACGATTGATAACCAAAATCACTAATTTTAGCACGATAATTATTACTATCAAGAAAAATATTTGTATCTTTTAATCTACCATGAACTATACCATTAGAATGTAAGAAATGGATACCATGACAGATATCTAATAATATTGATAATTTTTGTTCAATCGATAATGTTATTTTATAATTATCTGTTGCATTAATTAATAAATCATGCAATGAACGTTGTGAATGTAATGGATATAAAAAATAAAGATTATCTGTATTATCATATGAAAATCCTAATAATGATATGAGGTATATTGAATCTTTCCATATTGGATTACCTAATAAATTTAAACATTCACGTAATCCAATATCATTATGGTGAAAGATATTCTTTGATGAAGAAGATGATATCTTTTGGATAGCAAGAAAATGTCCATTCCAGATACCACGTGATGTTGTATGAAAACTTTCATTCATAACAATATCTTTTTCTTCAACTGAAGTTGTTTTTTCAGTATTATGTAAAGATACGTTTGAATCTTTTACACGATCTGGGAAAAGTAAGTGAATTTCTTTCAGAGAAGTTATTTGTAATCCATCAATCGACCAATAAAGACTTTTAGGTAATTGATTCGACCGAATATTTAAAATATATTCAATTAAACCAGTCATAGAAGAATTAAATTCAATAAATTTATCATTTGAATATTTTTGTAAATAATGCTTTACCTGGTACATACATGATAATGTTAATTTATAATCACTTTCATCATAATATTTTTTCATTAATGGATTCATTTTAATTTTATTCGAGTATAAAGATACTAAATGTTGTAAATTAATAAAATTTTGTAATTGTTGTTCTAAATTATTAATGCTCTCTTGATGTTTCTCACGTTTTATAATAACATCAATCATTTCAGTTTTTGAAGATAACTTTTGAGCAGTATTAATGGTTAATCGAATTAAATCATTTAATTGACTGGCAGCAATTCCATCATCTTTAGTAAAGTTATTTTCATTATCTTTAATTTTCTCAAGAAAGATATTTGTCACTAAAAGTAATGAAAATAAATAGTGTCCTAATGTCCCCAAAAGAACAATTGTATCCAGTGAAACCGAATTAAGTGCTTGAAGAGATGCTTTAATCGAAGTCACTGAGCTGGTCTTATCCATTGTATGTCCGATGTTTAAGATGAATGACCTTTTTCAGTTTGATTGTTAATTGAGAAAATCTTTTGAGAAATAGAATTTTCTTAATTTACCTTGCACTCACTATTCTTCTATTTTTCGCATCATGCTTGCAACTACAAGGACTCTGTTAGAGGGCATCAAATCGCATAAGAGAGAATGTCTGGCTCGTGCCATCACGTTGATTGAGTCGAGCAATCGAGAACATCAGCACCAGGCCACTCTATTACTTCAGCAGCTCGCTCAGCATCAAGGTGGTCATGCAAAGTCATTAAGACTCGGGATTGCTGGTCCTCCTGGAGCTGGCAAAAGTACCTTCATCGAGCAGCTAGGGTTAAGGCTGATTAAGAAGGATCACCGGGTTGCAGTCATTCCAGTTGACCCTTCTTCTCACATTAGCGGTGGAAGTATTCTCGGAGATAAAACGCGAATGGAGCAGCTCACTCGCTCAAGCAATTCTTACATTCGAGCTAGTCCCACTCGCGGAGTTTTGGGTGGTATTGCAGAGCATACATCTGATGTCATTAGTCTCTGTGAGTCTGCTGGATACGACGTTGTGGTGGTTGAATCTGTGGGGTTAGGCCAGTCAGAGGTCGATATTGACTCGGCAGTCGACATGCTTTTATTGCTTGTTCCACCTGGAGGAGGAGATTCTTTACAAGCGACAAAGAAGGGGATTATGGAGGCAGCGGATTTAGTTTTGGTGAACAAGGCGGATGGAGATCTTCTAAACAGTGCAAAGCATACTAAGGCGGACTATGCCGGAGCGATGCAATTCGTGCGTCGAAAGAATATTAATTGGCAACCGAAGGTGTTGATGATGTCCGCTTATACAGGTTTTAACCTGGATAAAGTCGAAGAGGAGATCTTTGGATTTCACAAGCTGATGTTAGACAATGGGAGTCTCATTGAGAAGAGAACTACACAATCGAAGCAGTGGACACTCGGGCAATTTCGAAGGTTGCTTACAGAAACGGTAGAGTCTGATAACAAGTGGGATCCACATGTGCAAGAGTTGTTCGAGGAGATTGATCGAGGGAGAATGACACCACGAGCAGCAGCTAGTAGATTGTTAGGAAAGCTTGATTTAAAGGTTTTGTGATAACATGTTTATGATTTCCCTGAGTTTGATGTAAAAATAATAGAAAGGGTTGTTTCTTTTATGTTTGTTAAAAATTTATAAGGAAAAAGATCGCTGCTTGAAACAACTATGAGCTGTAAGTTCTAGAACGAATCAAGCAATATGGTTGAATGGAAACTTTTCTGTCGGTCTTTTCAAGCTATCAATTATTTTTCTTAATGATGAAAGTTGTCAAACTTCGGCATCTTTTGGATTTGCAGTAATAACGTGATAGACAACAATTGAGACAAAAGTAATCACTCCAAGAATATTAACAAAGGACATCAAATTTTCATCCATATCTGCCATCTTCGAATCGGATCTGTTGTTGTGGCTTCAAGTAAATATTGGTGGAAAGTCTTGTGATTTTTGACCTAAAAGAGTCGACTCTCCGGAAATAAGTCGTCTCAAAGCGACTCGTATTTCGAGAGTCGACTCGATAAGTGACTCTTCTGAAAGAAATCAAAAAAGATGTCGTTATCGTTTGAATCAGCATTACTGAGCGATGAAAAGATTGGTAAGGAAGTTTTGATATGGAAAATGATCTTAGCATTACCTCGTCTTTTTATGATTCATAAGATTTAACTTACGTGGATAAGCTGGTTGCTATAGAGAACTCGATAGAAAACTTTCGAGAAAAAATACGTAATTTCACTCCAGCTCCTCCCATGATTGGTCATAATTGTAAGAAAATGAGGCCTGTAGTTACATCTATCAGTTCAGCGATGGAAGAGGATGAAGATGATGAACAAGAAGATGAAGATAGTCCATCTCAGCTAAATGAAGGAATGATTGAGGATCAAAGCGGTGATCAAAGTGAAGAGTTAGAGGTGGATGGAATGTTTGGGATGGATGAAGTTAGTTCCGAGGGTGCAGGGGACTCATAGTTGTCTCTCAGATTAAACTATTGTTACTTTGTTTGTTTAATGTAAATAGCCCCCCTTACTACTTCTTTCAAGAAAACTTTCAAAATCAAAAAAGAGGATCAAAGAAATTAGTTAGATTAGTGTGAGAGGCCAGAAGGCTTGAATTTCCTGGTATTATTTTCCCCCTTTCTTTCTCTTTGAGTGAACCTCAACAACTGCTTCGACTTCTTCTTCTTCCTCCTCCTCATCTTCATCACTGTCGTACTCGAAGAACTCTACAAATACTTCATTAGGACTTGAATTCTTGCTTCTTGTACTACGCTTTTCAGTACAAGTTATACAATAAACAGTCCCTCCTTGAGGTTCTCCATTTTCGTCCTTCCCTCCGCTATGAACATGCAATTTCCAAACAACACCAACCTTCAGGTCCATCATTGCTGGCATAAGAATATCTTCAAGTAAAAGTGAAAATTCTTCAGATTCTGGTTCAATATGACTCACAATCATTATTAATCCATGTTTTGTTGTGACACATCTGATCATCTCCTTCACCATTAATTTTGCATTGATAATGCCCTTTTTCTGATCTTTCTCACTGAGCATAGCATCCATTGTACCTTTATCAATTATGATATCAAAAGAATCGGAACCATAGCTAAGTTTTCTGGCATCTTTGCATTCATAATGAATAGAAGAAGTACTATTATTACTATTTAACTGTTCGATAACTTGGTCAGAGAAATCAATACCATGAAGATTCTCTCCTTGAAAGTTTAACTTGACTTCTTCATTGGAGAGAGTCAGAAATCCAGGAAGAAGAGGTTGATTTCCGCAACCAACTTCGAGAATTCTCATGGAACCAACATCTTGACTGCGATGAATCAAGATGTCTTGTTTCAAGAACAAAGGGGAAAGATCTTCAAAACTATAATACCACTCATGAGATAATATGTTTTCCTCTTTTTGATCTGATGGAACTGTCACACATGGTGCACAATAACGTTCATTCCAATAGTCTTTTGAAGCATAATCTATGACTTCCTCTTGATTCGACTCAACTTCTTTTCTTTGTTTTTTCTTTCCCTTTTCTTGCTGACCCTTTTTAGCAAGATCTTTTCCCTCATTGAGATCTCCTTTACCTCCCTTCTTGTCCTTTGTTTGCCCACTTTTCACCATTTAATTTTTCTTGACCGTATATACACCGTATCATGAAAAGAACGATACAGAAAACGATAACTTTTTCAAAAACCCCACAAAAATATGGAAACGATACAAATGTTTGATGAAGATTTAAGTACAAACTCTCTTTGAACGTGATTGGCGCAAAGAAAGTGAGAGAAATAGTCGAAAAGAAGGCACGCTACCATCAGCTCTATTTCTTTACTATATCAACGCCTGATCGCTGGCGATTTGTGACATGGACCGTGTAATTTCTAAAATCATTGACTTCACCATACGGTGTAGGATCTCTTAGCTTTTTGCCTTTCTTTCCCCACGTTTTATTACGCTTATGTTCTCTCTTCAATCGATTTGGATGAACCATCATCGATCCTACCGTTTCGCTCTGATTCTCAGACACTGACACTGAATTCATTTCTTCTGCTAATTCATCATCATCACCGACAACTTCCTCAACATATTCATAGATAGCTTCACCATCAGCACCCACTAAATTACCACCAACAGGATCTTCTACCGCCTCAGTAATTAAAGGTAACCGATGAACACGTTGGCTCGCCATTCTCTCCGCAATCTTCCGATTTCGAACCATCGTTTTTTCAGTTTCTTTCATCCATTCTTCACGATCATCTTTTGAATGATTCATATCTTCTTTATAACCTTTACCTGCTTCATTTGGTATTAATTTTGGTGGCATTGCAACATATAATATTTTCCCATCATTAAAGTCACGTAATATTTCTTTGCATGCTCTAAAATCATCCCATCTTCCAGTATGACCAGTAATATAACCTTTAATCTTACAATATGCGCCCATAACTTCTTCACCAGTAGGAGGACGATCAGGATGATCTAAGACATCTAAATTTCGAATAATCGACATACCATATGCTGCTTCTAATAAATGTGTTGGTACACGTGCGGCAATTAAATTTGCTGGTTCAAAATGATTTTTCATATGATTAATTGGTAATATACCAGAACAAAGCATTTCACCAGCAGATGACATAATCGAAGGGAATACTAAACCAGGACAATCACATAATAAGATATCATCTGATAAGATTAATGTTTGAAAATGTTTTGTCTTCCCTGGTGTTGATGATACACCGACGCGTGCTTTACCATGATTCGCACGACTAACACCTAATAAAGTATTAATAACAGAACTTTTACCAACATTAGGATATCCAACGAGACCAAAGGACGGTCGAATTACTTGCTGTTGTGTAGGCTGCTGCTTGGAATTGGTCTGGATAGTAGCAATGGTAGGTTGCGCTGGGAGGACGGTGATACTCTTACCATCTTCATTCAGCAGGATCTCACCTCTCATAGTCTTGGCGAGGAAAGTTAAGATCCCAAGTAATTCCTTTCTTGTGAGGATTTTAGATGAAGGGTTCGACTGAGAGGAATTGATTGAAGTAGATTGTTCGAAAGCGCTGTAAGGACGACGATCATCGACATCGTCCTCCTCTTCATCTTCCTCATCATTAGCTTCCTCTTCATCCTCGTTCTCCTCATCTTCTTCATCTTCACCTTCATGTTCATACTCTTCGCTTTTTACTTCCTCTAATTCACCGTCATTATAACTTAAATCATCTTCATCTTCCTCGTCATCTTCCTCGAGCTCTTCTTCTTCTTCCTGCTCTTCCGCAGGGATAGCTTTTACCGGAGCAGAGGCACCCTTAGGCTTAATTGATTGTGGTTGTTTCTTTGTTTGAGTAACCGTAATAGTATCATTTTTCGTCTGAGTCACAAAGTCACCATCACCCCAAACAACTTCTTCATCTCCATTCTCAACTTGATCTACTTCAACATGAAATTTCTTTATAGCTTGTGCTTGATATTGTTCAGATAAATGATTAAATGAAAAAGATTGTATAAACTCATTAAAATTTGAATAAATGGAATGATAATCATATATTTCATTATTATCTTCGTTTAATTCTTGTTCAGTATAATGATCTAATATCTCTTGTGATTGGAAAGCAGAATAAAATAAGCATTTAATATTCATTTTCTGAAAATAATTATACCAGATAATTCTTTGTTTATCTGTTAATAAATCTGATTTATTCACTAATAATAACATTGATTTCCCATTTGGTGGGAATTCATTTGTTACATATTGTAATAAATCCTTAGTATAATATAATAATGGATTTCTAGCATCAATCACTTGAATAATAATATTCGATCTTTCACATACACGCCATAATTGTCTCCATACTTCTAAATTTTTCTCATATGGTGTTAATTTTAATAAATATGAATATTTTTGTTCTAATTGTGCAATATTACGTCGCCACGTTAAAAATGCATTCTTTTCATTACGTTGGATTTGTTCTGTTGTCATAGAATAATGCCATTTTGGTTTACGTGGAATGACTAATTGTAATTGTTGAAATGTATCAGTTGTCATTTCTTGAATTCTTTGTTTTTTTAATTCTTCACTTTGTTGGATGGTACTAAATTGTTCAGTTGTTGCTTTATTTGCTGCTAAATGATCTAATAAATTATTATTATCATCAAATAATTTCGTTATTTCAAAATCTTTTTCGCTCATTTCTGCCATTGCAATAAAATCATCAAGTGGATTGCTGTCTAACATGGAGTTCATTTTTACTTGAACACGAGTCTTGGTACCATTTCTATCGCAAAGGAAAGGAAAATTTTGAGTAAGTCAAATTAAATATGAAAGGGTAGAAAAGTGACTTACGATCCTTGAAAACCTATCGTCTGTTGACGAATTAAAGCTTTACCAAAATTCTTATCCTTTAACTTTGGCTTTCCTTTACCTTGACCGCCTTGTCGACCCATTCTTTTTTCTTCGGATAATCACTAATACCACTAAGAAGGATTGAATAACACTCTTCTCTCTCACAGGGAAGGCTGGGGATCTTCTTTACAGGTCTATGAAGATGTTGTAGATGTTTTTGAGTGGGAATGAATGGAAGTTGAGAGAAAACCTCGGAGAGAGCGGGTTTGGGTGGGCACAAGGTTGGGCAATGATTAGATCGGCGTTTGACGAGTTGTCCGGAGTTTTGGCAACAAAGACAATCACCACAAATCACAAATTATTTCAAACAGAACAATTGGCAAAGATGTTTGAACGATGAGATAGAAATAAACAAGAAGACCATGAATTGGATGAATCAATGCTATGGATGATTATTATAAGTTTGTCATTGATGACTACTGATGTCTAAGGGGTGTCGCAAAGGTTCACTGAGGTAAGCATCAGAGTCAACTGTGTGTTGAAAGACAGACATTTCATTTTCCCTATGATTTTTATATAAGTGAACAATCTCTGAGATTACTCAGCAAAAATGCTGTTGTCACATTGATTACAATTTTTTATTTGCTGAGGGGAAAATTTCTGTTCTTTGTTCATTAACCTCCTTGAGCAGTTGACTAACCCGTCCGCTTTCATAGGTATTTGTGCTTTATGAAATGAAAAAGTCTGGATGGAATGTGACCTCCCTAGAGCCAACCGAGCGATCAGTCAAGTGTGCAACAGAACAGCCAAGCAACTTTCGGAAATATGATGTACTTTCCAGTTGGTTACCCTTGGAGATTAGGCGAGTAATTGATTCTGAAGTGTCTTTTAACGGAGGAAGTGAAATCGAAGGAATTCTGACGATAGTAGTTCATAGGATATAAAGTGAAGATCTTGTAATTAATTCATAGTTTGCTCTGTTTAAGTGGTGAATTGCACTTTGGTTTCTTGCTTAATTTGATCCTTTCCAATGCTATCCTACATGTACACAGTATTCTAAATATATCCGATTTCTAAAAGACTTGAATTTATCAAAATCTAAGAAGAATCTTCATTCATAAGAACTACCAGTACTATTGAGGAAAGTTGTTGAAAAGGACTTCAGCAAACCATCGGAGATTATTTCTGAGCCTCCATGTACTCGCGAATTTGAGAGATCACTTCTTCGCGGTCACGAGCACTTTCGCATTTGCTCTGTCCTCGAGTGGCCTTCGAGTAGATAAGCTTGCCTTCAGGGACAATCGTAACTTCAAAACGACCTGTGGTCCCTTTATCCGGAACTGATTTTACTTGAATATCAGCTCCAAATTCTGTTTGGAGAGCGCTCGCCAATCCATCGGCGTAGCGCTAAAGAATTGTCAGTAAGATGATAAGTTAACCACACGCAATCATGACTTACCCTATATCCTCATCCACCACAATACTCAATTTTAATTGGAATGCGAGTTGACATCTTTAAAAGATTAATACAAAGAACAAGAAATCTAGTAGGAAAGAGTATTTTTTGAATAGATAGAATTATCAAAGAAAAAGGGGAGTTATCAAAACTTTCGAAATTTCGTATTTTCGAGTGTTTGATCTGGGTAAAAAGGATTCAATGTGTTTGTGTTCATATCTTTTTTTTGTGTCGAAGTGTTGTGTGTTGTTTTTTTGAAATAGTTTCACCATTAAGACAAGTTTGTCTTCTTTCCACGTGATATCTTTTGAAAGTTCTAACGTTGTTAGAGGGAGAAAAAAAAGGGAGAAAAAAGATGGCTGGATACTTTAATCATCTCTCCCCAGCGAATGGAAATCATTCGCCTCGTAGTGAAGCTAGTTCGACAACAACTCATGATTATAAAGAAGAACCATTAGAATATTTATCAAATCTTTATGAGGATGTTGAATTAATGAAACAAGATCAAGAAGAATTATTAAAATTAGCGAAATCAAAATCTAATAGTAATGAATTAGTCTCCATTAAAATTATGAATCGTAAAAAATTACCATTTGATACAGAAATGTATTTAATGCAAGAACTTACAATTTTACAATATTTAACACATCCTAATATTATACAATTAATGAATTGTGTGATTTATCCATCATCCTATGGAGTTGTATATGAATATTTCTCTGGTGAAGATCTTGCACAAAAGATTGCGAATCGCAAGTCCTATAATGAATTACAGGCTAGAAACTGGATACAAGGTATATTTGATGCTGTGAAATATTGTCATGAAAGAAATATTGTTCATAGGTAAGATGTTCTTTCTGTTTTAAAAGCCTTCTCTAATGTTTTTGCGTGTTTCGCAATCTGTTTTATAGAAATATTTCTCCAACCACAATTGTATTCAGTCGTACAGGTGATGAATCTTCAATTAAATTAGTAGATTTTGGAGTTGCTATTGAAGCTCAAGGTCATTGTATTCATGAATATGTTGGATCACCAGGATATAGAGCCCCAGAGATCGTTGATGGCAGTGCTTATGGTATGACGTTGCTTTCTATTCTCTTTGTGTCCTCATTAAATCCCCACTATTTAATAGGAAAGGAAATCGATATGTGGGCCCTGGGTGTGACATTACATTATTTATTAGGTGGTATTCATCCATTCTTACACGATGACGAAGAAGTTATGAATCGTAAAATATTACGAGTTGGATTTGATTTTTCTTCACCTTATTGGTTTCTTGTTTCTCGATTTGCAAAAGAATTAGTTCGACATCTCTTAACAAGATCGCCTAATGATCGATGTACAGCAGAGAAAGCAGTCGTGCAACCATGGATGGTTGCGTCATTAGCAGAGACCAGTAGACAAGTTAATATTGATTTATTTAATCCTCATGATGTCCCAAATGGTAAGAATCTATCTTACCTTCGATCTTCCTTCTCCATTGCTCACGCTCCGTTCTTTTTCAATAGATGAAATCTCTCAAGAGTTCTTAGCAAAGTATCATATTTATCATGTCTTAGGTAAAGGTGCTTATGGTATCGTCAAGAAAGGAATTAGTAAGATGACAAAAGATGAAGTAGCGATAAAATTTTACGATTTAAAGAAAATGAGTCAAAGAGCAATTGATAGTATTACACGTGAAGTTGAAATATTAAATGGATTTGATCATAGTAATATTGTTAAAGCTATTGATTCCTTTCGTGATATTAGAAGATATTATTTTGTAATGCAATTAGTTTGTGGTGGTGAATTATTAGAAAGAATCTCTAAAAAACAACGTTATACTGAGAGAGAAGCACGTGCAATGGTTCGAAAATTATTAGAAACTATTCATTATATTCATGATCATGATATAGTTCATCGGTAAGGGTTCTCTCTATTATCACTAATCCTGCATCTCATATTCTTTGAATAGTGATTTGAAGCCACAGAATTTACTCCTAGCAAGTGAAGCGCATGATGCTGAAGTCATTGTTGTTGATTTTGGATTTGCTAAAGTTTGTGATAATAGTGATCGATTAACAACATATTGTGGAACATTAGATTTTATGGCACCTGAAATATTAAGTAGAAAAGGACCTTATGGTAAGTTTATTTTCGCTTTCATGGTTAAGATTGATAGTGTTTGTGTAGGTAAAGGAGTTGACATGTGGTCCTTTGGAGTAATCTTCTATATTTTATTGGGAGGATGTAAGTATTACTCAGATTTCTTGTCATTCTTGATTAAATTGAATATTATTTATCATAGATCCTCCTTTTACCGGAAATAAAAAGCATTTACCAGGTTTAATTATGGAAGGTAAAGTAGAATTTCATCATGATTATTGGTCACATGTATCAGATGCTGCAAAGAATTTAATTAAAGGATTATTAGAAGTAAATCCATCAAAACGATTTACAGCAGAACAAGCTTTAAATCATCGTTGGATACAAGAAAAAGATGAAGAATTAGATAAACATACTTTAAATTCTGGTTTAATCGAATTAAGGAAGCATTTAGCCAGAAGAAAGTTGAGAGCTTTATTACGAGCTGTATTAATGACACAACGTTTAAGAAGATTAAGTTTTATTACAAGAAGAAGTATTAGTGGACGTTCTATCCCATCGTCACATGATGAAGATGACTAAAAATAGGTGAAATAAATGAAGATATTCACTATAGAGCGAATGTTGTTGTTGGTGGTTGTTTGCAGAAAAGAATGATTCATCTTTCCTTTGGTTATAGGTGAATTATTTAAGAGTTCATTCTATTCATCTCTTTAGTATTTATGAATATTCTATTTATTGTCTTTCGAATCATCATCATGCTTTCTTGTTCTTTTCTTTCCTTCTCCTCATCGCGAAATAGTGTAGTCATCATCGAGGTCTTATTTTTTTTATGGTAGATAGATTTGTGAGGGTGTCTCTCTACCTTGTTTCTCTTATTACGGATTTGTTTTTCTTTGGTTTTGTGTCTTCTTCCCTGGATGGTTGTGTTCTTCTGGCTGAGTTTTTTATTATTTTATTTGTCGTTATTTCTTAAATACTGAGTAAATTAGCAATGGTTTGAGTCGTAGTTTACTAGTAAGGAAAAGAAAAGAAAATTTGTTCTACCATGACAGAGCTACTAAGTAGTATCAGTTCGATGCGAAGAAAGGTATTACATCCGAGCGCTAACAGCAGGAATATTTTCAGAGATTTGAGAAAACCAATCTGTTGAAAATTGAGATGGAAGGTCATCAGTAGGTTTTAGGAAAGCATATTCTTTGTGATTCTTCAAAGAATGATGTGGGAAATCAAAATGTACTCCAGTAGGAGTATTTTTAATAAAATTCATGAAAGGTCCCATATCATAACACTGTTTATTAAACTCTGCAACACCGGAGACAGTCGGTCCATCACCAGATTGAGTTG